>ENA-UPXC01005617-UPXC01005617.1-human-gut-metagenome-genome-assembly--contig:-NODE-5617-length-10196-cov-3.427809_pt1 | contig 10196 bp, 7 predicted proteins | sample MGYA00250047_ERZ773371 | MGnify/ENA primary metagenome ERZ773371 (study PRJEB29103, sample SAMN06111975) | human gut metagenome | biome: human gut; feature: ankylosing spondylitis patient; material... | reverse complement strand
GCGACCACCGAGATCTACACTCTTTCCCTACACGACGCTCTTCCGATCTAAAAGGACTGACCGAAAAATCGGTTGGTTCTTTTTTGTGTTACTTTTTTAAAGAAGGAGAATAAGAATGAATATTACTGTATACCTTGGAGCAAATGAAGGCAATGACAACCGTCTGCGTGAGGCAGTGCAGGCATTAGGGCATTGGGTTGGTGAAAGCGGCAATGCACTGGTATATGGCGGCTCGAAAACAGGGCTGATGGGCGAGCTTGCAAAGGCTGTCCTTGAAGCCGGCGGCAGAGTGACAGGTGTAGAACCGCAGTTTTTCATGGATGCAGGCTTCCAGTACAATGGGCTGACAGAATTGATTGTTACAAAGGATATGTCCGAACGGAAGGCGAAAATGATTGCCCTTGGGGATGCGTTTATTGCATTTCCGGGCGGCACAGGCACACTGGAGGAAATTTCTGAAATTATAAGCAAGGTTGCCCTGAACCAGCTGAATGCGCCCTGTATTCTGTATAATCTGAATGGATACTATGATGATCTGAAGCATCTGCTCTCTCTTATGATTGAAAAGGGACTTTCCTCTGCGGAACGGCAGAAGGGCATCTTTTTTGCGGAAACGCTGGAGGAAATTAAAGAAATTCTTGATAGTCCTAATTTTAATCAAGAAGAAGCAGTGGCGCAGCAAATCAAACTGTTGGAATTGCAATATAAGCATATAGGTGAGCTTATTTCCTTTGCCCGTGAAATTCAAACTAAAGGAGTAAAGATAATGAATTTTGAAGTTTTTGATGCGAAAGAAATTGAACAATACAGGGCGGAAGTCAAGTCAAAATGGGGAAATTCTAAAGCGTATCAAGAGTATGAACAACGAGCTGTTTCTGATAGTGAACACAACTATCTTAAATTTGCCAATGAGATTATGTCGTTGTTCACTGAGTTAGGAGCGATGAAACAATTGCCACCTACAGATAAGGCTGTTCAAGAAAAAGTAGTTGCTTTGCAAGCATATATAAATGAAAACTTCTACACTTGCAGCAATGATATTTTAAAAGAATTGGGCGAGATGTATGTCTGCGATGACCGTTTTAAGAAAAACATTGACCGTTTTGGCGGAGAAGGAACAGCGGAATTTGTAAGAGATGCAATTTCAATTTATTGTGATAAGTAAAATTTGAATATGAACGCCAAATGGATACTATGCCCCATCTGCGGCAACAAAACAAGAGTACAGATACGAAAAGATATAGAGCTAAATTTGGCAGCACAGCCCTCCAAGCCCGTTTAGGGTTTGGAGGGATTTTTATGCTCTTAGCAGTGTTTTTTATTATCAAAGGCCGGATTGTAGGCATAAACATTTTTCGGAAGGCCCTCTTGAACATGGACGAGTGCTTCACCGAAACGCTGGAAGTGGACAATTTCGCGCTGGCGCAGGAAACGAATAGGATCACAAATTTCTGGATCGCTTATTAAGCGCAGGATATTATCGTAGGTGGAGCGTGCTTTTTGTTCAGCAGCGAGGTCTTCCGTCAGATCAGTGATGGGGTCACCCTTGACCTGAAAAACGCAGGCATTAAATGGGATACCGCCAGCAGCCTGAGGCCAGATGCCGAGCGTATGATCAACATAATATTTATCAAAACCAGAAGCCTTAATTTCTTCTACAGAAAGATTTTTTGTCAGCTGATAGATAATCGCGCAGACGATTTCGAGATGAGCAAGTTCCTCTGTTCCAATATCATTTAACAGTCCTTTTGTCATACCGTCTGGCATTGTATAGCGCTGTGAAAGATAGCGCTGGGAGGCAGCGAGTTCTCCGTCAGGTCCGCCAAACTGAGAGATAATTACCTGGGCAAGCTTGGCATTTGTCTGTGTGATATTAACAGGATATTGAAGACGCTTTTCATAAACCCACATTAGCAGTTACCTCCTTCCCATGGCCATGGTTCATCAGTCCAGCTCCAACCGCGGTCAGATACGGCATCAGTACGAAAAAGCGGTTTGCCAGCAGCAGCATACTGTTTTCGTGCCTGATTATATTGTGCGGCGTTTTCCTGATATAGATGACGTGCATGAGGACAGTCAGGATGAGTATCCAAAAAGAGAGCAGCATCATCGCAGACAAAACCATGCATATAGACATTACGGTTATTCATACGCGCCTCCTTTCATGCGCTTAGAAAAGCAGCAGGTGGATGTGAAGGGATAATCGAGGGCGGCAAAGACTGTTCCAACATTCAGAGCCTTTTGCGGCGGATAAATATCGCCAAAGGTCTGTACCGTCACATAAGAAATTCCGACAGGGCGGATTGGAATATTTACTTCAACAGGAGAATTGCGATTTTCGCAAGAGCAGTTTGCTGCCATTCTATGATAATTCCCGCGTTGGATGCAGGTTCTATTTCCATTGTAGTCCATAGAGACTCCTTTGCGTGCTTTGTACTTGATATAAGATATGACAAAAAAAGACTGCGTGACAAAAAAATCAATAGAAATGCTTGATTGTTACTCGCATTTGCGATAGAATAATACAACATATGTGCAAAATAGGGATTTGCACTTATCAGAACAATTAAGAATTAAAGCTAGAAGAAATACTGGCAGAAAAAACAAGAAAACGAGAAGGAGGAGAAAAGGTTGAAGGAGCGGATCGAACAGTTGGCAGCCGGAGAGGTGCTGGTAAAAAAGCCAGAGCTGGATTTTTCACCGGCATATCTGGAGGGAAGAGTGGAAGCCGGTACTGTGCAGAATAAAGAACTTGTGATCCGGGTACGAAACAGAGTACCCTTTAAAGGCTTTTTCTACTCAACAAATGAAAGAGTAAAAATAGAAACAAAGCAGGCGGCTGGTCAGAGTGCAGCTGTCTTGTTTGAGATTAACACAATTGATTTAAAATCAGGCGATGAGATTACTGGTGCAGTCGTTGTGGTTGGCAATGCAGGTGAGCAAAAGATTGAGTACCATTATAGTGTAGGTGAAGCGTCAGGCCAAAAGGCAATGCCGCATACACTTACAGAATTTGGTGCTTTTTATCTGGAAAATCCGTCACAGGCACGTCACCTATTTGTATCAGACAAATTTAAAGAGCTTGATTTTATGAAGGATCAGGTACAGCGCACAGCTCTCTACGAAGGACTTCTTGAAGGAAGTTCTGAGCATCAGGCATTGGAAGCCTTTGCTGTTGCTATGGAGTTAAAGAAGCCGGTGCAGCTTACAGTACAGGCCAAGACGCTGTCATTTACCGAGGAGGAGCTACCGCAGGATGGCATTGAGCTTGTGGTGACAGCAAGTACATGGGGATGGTTTGCGGCACAAATCAAGACAGATGTGCCATGGCTTATTTTTCCTCAAAAAAAGATTACATCGCGCGATTTTTCAAATCAGCAAGGTGTACTGACAGCATTTGCAGATGTAGCAAAGATGCATAATGGGCGTAATACAGCGCATGTGCAGATCGAAACACCAATGCAGACACTAGAAGTTTGTATTCAGGTCAATCGCGATTATAAAGGAAAAAACACAAAGAATGCACTGCGTTCAGATGGCAGGCCGCCAAAGGCAGTTGTACGTTATCTGTATCATCTTCTTCTTGCATATTTAAACGAGAGCCACGAAGAAACAGAGATTTTTTCACAGATGGATCAGTGTCTGGAAGAAAATATGAAGAAATATCCGGCTAGTTCAGGTCTTTTTCTGTACCGTGTATGGCTGCTTGCTAAGCAGGAACGTATAGATGAAGCAAAGAAGCTTCTTGCCTGGTATAGTTCAAACTTAACACGCATCAGCACAAAACGTCAGCAGGAAGAATATCTTATGACGCTTTATTTGCAGTGGGAGCTTACAAAGAAGGAGCATGATAAAAAAGAAGCAGCGTCAGCTGCGCTTGAATTGCAAAAGCAGACAGACAGTCTTGTCGCTTCTCTTGTATGGCTTATGACAGAGCATGATTTAAGTGATGCTGAAAAGCTAAGACAGTGTGAACGTTTGTATCGCATTTACGGTGCAAAGCCTATTATCTATGCGTATGTAGCAAAAATCTGCAGGGAAAATCCAGATGAAATCAGACGTACAGGAGAATTTTGGATTCAGCTTTTATCATATATGCTTCGCTATTCATGTCTGACTGCGGAACTTGCAAATCAGTATTTAACACTTCCTCTTGCAGGTATTGAAAATGCGCAGCTTTTATATCATGTAATGAAGCGAATGTATCGCAGCTGCAAAGACAATCAGGTACTGACATTGATTTGTTCAGCACTGATTCGCATGGGAAAAACTTCACCTGCATATGCTTATTGGTTTGAGCTAGGCATTGCACAGGAGATCAATCTGACAGGACTTAATGATGCGTTTATGACTTCAATATGTGATCAGATTTTAGATCGTGAACTTCCAAATAGCATTCTTTTATATTATTCATTTAAGAATGATTTGGATAATCATACAAGATTGAATCTTTATACATATATTTTGGAGCATTTTCCAAAGGAATCTGATATGTATCAGGCATATGAGCCGCAGATGGATGAGTTTGCGATTCGCCAGCTCTTAGATGGACGCATCAATGCGAAGCTTGTACCGCTTTATGACAACTGGCTTAGTCCAAGCCTTATTGATGAACATCTAGGTCATGTGCTTACAACACTTTTATTTTCAAAACAGATTACAACAACGCTTCCTTACGCAAAAAAGGTTGTTGTACATTATGCGCAGCTTCGCCCAGAGCAAAGTGCGCGCATAAACGGTGGCGAGGTTTGCATTCCTGTTTATGCTAATGATGCAGCGATTCTTTTTGAGGATGCATATGGAAACAGATATGCTGATCCAGATATGAAAACAGTACTTCTTATGTATCGTGAGGAACTAGCTGCTGTCTGCAGACAAAAAGTTCCAGAGCAGCTTATGCTTATGATTAAGGAGTCTGATGATTTTTATACAAAGCCCTTTGCAAATCAGGAAAATCTGCAGCTTGCAAAGCAGCTTCTTGAAAAAGCAGAGGTTACACGTTCCTTTAAGCATGTGCTGACAGAGCGTATGGTTGGGTATTGCTATTTCCATGAGGAACAGACAAGAGAGCTTGACGCATGGCTGGTATCACTTAATCCTGGTGAGCTGACGAAAAAGACACGCGTTTATCTGATTGAGCTATGTATACTTCGCGGCTACAGCAAGGAAGCATTTGAATATGTCAGCGCATATGGAAGTGATGGTATTAGTCCAGATCTCTTATTAAAGATGACAGTGCGCCGTATTACAGAGACATTATACGAGTACAGCGAAACTCTTATAACGCTTTGTGTGCGTCTTCTTCAGGCAGAGCAGGTTCATGAGACACTTCTTCGTTATCTTTGTATGCATTATGTTGGACCAACACAGGATATGTATAATCTTTTATGCGCAGCATATGATGCAAAGGCAGACAGTAAAGATCTGGCAGCGCGTGTTGTAACACAGATGCTTTTTACAGGCAAAATTGATCATTTAGAGGAAGCTTATGAGATTAGCAAGAAGTCACATTGTGTATCTGGAAAGCTTGACCGCGCAGTGCTTGTGGTACGCTGCCACGAAAGCTTGATGAAGGAAAGTGTGCTTTCACAGGAAATGCAGGATACATTAGAGCAGCTTTTAATAGAGCAGCAGGATCTTCCAGAAGTTTTTTCACTTGCTATTCTGCAGCAGTACAGCAGACAAAAAGAGCTGTCAGAAAAAAGCAGACACTTATGTGAGCAGTTATTATATGCCTATTGTGCAAAGGGTATTTATATGAAATGCTTCCATGGTCTTAAAGATATAATTGAGCTGCCGCATCAGATGGAAGGACGCATTATTGTGCAGTGGAATGGTATACCAGATTGTCATGTATGGCTGCGCGGTGAGCTGATTCCACGAGGAAAGAAGGTTACATATGAGATGCAGGAAATTTATCCGGGTATCTATACAGCTGGTGTGTTCCTCTTCCCAGATGAGATGGTGCAGATAAGTGTGCGCTGTGGTGATGGCGATGAGGAAAAAGAGGTTAAGGAAGTACTTCTTGATCCATCCTCGTGCTATTGCAGAGAGGGCAGCATTTACGGTGAGATTCAGAAGCTGATTGAACTTGAACGAAAGGAAAATTACGACCAGTGGAAGGCAGAATGCGCCAAAGCGATTCGAAACCGTGAGGCAGCCAAGGAACTGTATGTGTTATTATAAAAGGACGAAAGATTATGGAAAAACTGATATTAGGTTTTGATTTATGCGATGATGTGACAAAAATAAGCCGGTACCGTCTTGATAACATGAACCCGGCAGACATAAGCTTTCCTCAGGCGGATAATCGTACAGTCATTCAGACGGCGCTCGGACGAAAGAAGGGACAGGACGGATGGCTTGTAGGAAAAGAAGCCTATGAAGCTGTGCTTGAGGGCGGAGGAGCTGTAGTTGATAAGCTTTTGACGCTGCTGACAAAAAAAAACAGCGTAGCAGTTGGCGACAGGCGATATCAGCCAGAGCAGCTGTTAGGAAGCTATATAGGAACGCTTCTTGAAACTGTTTATGAGCAGTGCGGCACGCGAAGCGTTGCCAGACTTGTCTTTACGCTTGAAAAGACTGATCCGGCAGTTATGGACAGTATTATCCATTGTATGGACAGCCTTGGAATACCAAGAGAAAATGTCAGCATCATCAATCACACAGAGGCTTATTTGTATTTTGTGCTGCGTCAGCCAAAGGCGAATTTTGATAATAGAGCCTTGCTTTTAGACTGGTCTGGAACTCAGCTTAGCAGCTATGAATTAAATTTGATTCGCAGTGTAAATCCGCCTGTAATTAAGGCAACAAGACAGGTGCTTGAAACTAGTCTGTCGCAGGATATGATGAGCAATGAGACTCATCGCAGGATGGTAGATTCAACAATTAGAGAGCATCTTGAGCGAATAATTGATCACCGTGGTGTAAGCTCTTTGTTTGTCAGCGGCAAGGCAATGGAAAACTGCCAGGAATGGGGAAAAAGCTTTTTAAATGCGCTTGCAGTCGGAAAAAAGGTGCGAAAAGGTATCTTTTATGAGAGCAACGTGTTCGCAAAGGGAGCTGTGATAAATGCAAACAATGAGCTGCACGGCAGAAATTCATATCCATACACAATTATATGTGAGGGACGTGTCGGTGCTTCAATGTGGATGGATACAAGTGTGCACGGCAGCAAGAAGGTTTTGATGCTTGCAAAAGAAGGCAGTAACTGGTATGATTGCCGTACAACAGCCGACCTTATTTTGGATGAGGCGTCCTCAATTCGCCTGAAGATAAAAAAGACAGGTGAAAAGCTGACTGTATTTGAAAACATCAGCCTGGATGCATTTCCAAAGAGGCCAAACAAGACAACAAGAGTTCGTCTGATTTTGACATTTACATCTGAGCATACAGCAATGGTGCGTGTGCAGGATCTTGGATTTGGCGAATTTTTCCCGTCATCAGGTATTGTTGTTAAAAAAGAAATTAAAATAGATTAAGGAGGCATCGGGAATGGAACAATATATTCAGTGCGGTGACATTGCCGAGAATCCGCTCTACGTAAAGGAACTAGGCATCCATATTTACACAGCGGAAGAATTCTGCTATTATATATTCAACAATACGTATCTGCTCGGTGAGGATTTTATCCGTCAGGAGGTCATTGACTTTTTTAGAGTTGAGCTTCATATGCCGGAATTAGCAGATAAAATTGTAAAATTCTACGGATCAAGTGCTGACATGGGTGCAGTTTTGGTAATGATCATGCGTGAAATTGGTTACTATGAAGAAAACCAGATTCAGCAGTTTCAAAACCGTCTTGACCGTATGAACCGTCAGAGCCTTTTGGAGCGCAGCAAGGAAAGAGGAGATCTTTTGCTTGATAAAGGGCGCTTTGAATGTGCGGTTCAGATCTACAGCCAGACACTGCAGATGCCAAGAGATCTTCGGCAGAAGCCTCAATTTTATGGTCAGATTCTGCAGCATATGGGTGTGGCCTATCTTCGCATGGGATATGCGGATGAGTCGATGGAATGGCTGGAAGCTGCTTATGCAGAATTAAAGCGAGAAGAGATACTAGAGCAAATGTATTATCTGGCGCTTCAGACAGGAAAGCCATTTGCAAAGGAGCTTGAATGCGTGGCGAGCAGCCAGATTTCCAGATGGCAGGCCCATTACATGGAGGTTGAAACACGTCTTCAGGAGCAAAGTGAGCAGGAGACTGTTGTGCGCAGTATCGGAGAGGATAATGAAATCAATTTAAAGATTTCACAGGATTATCTGACGCAGCGAAAACGTGCCTATTGCCATATGGTAATGGACGAGTAAGAAAAAAGAGCAAAGAAGTGAGGAGACTTATGAAAGAACTGGACAAAACATATAATCCGTCTGAGATTGAGGGCAGGATTTATGACAAGTGGATGGAGAAAAAATATTTTCACGCAGAGGTAAATCGCGACAAAAAGCCATTTACAATTGTAATGCCGCCGCCGAATATTACCGGACAGCTTCATATGGGTCATGCACTGGATAATACCATGCAGGATATTCTGATCCGTTATAAGAGAATGCAGGGCTATGAGGCACTTTGGCAGCCGGGAACTGATCATGCAGCAATTGCTACTGAGGTTAAGGTAATTCAGAACTTAAAGACAAAGGGCATCGAGAAGAAGGATCTGACAAGAGATCAGTTCTTAAAGTATGCATGGGAGTGGAAAGATGAGTACGGCGGACGTATCGTGCGCCAGTTAAAGAAGTTAGGTTCCTCTGCTGACTGGGACAGAGAGCGCTTTACAATGGATGAGGGTTGCTCTGAGGCTGTTAAGGAGGTATTTATCCGTCTGTACGAAAAAGGCTATATTTATAAGGGAAGCCGTATCATCAACTGGTGTCCTGTTTGTAAGACATCTATTTCAGATGCCGAGGTTGAGCATGTAGAGCAGGAAGGTCATTTTTGGCATATCAAGTATCCGATCGTAGGTGAGGAAGGTCGTTTTGTAGAGATTGCAACGACACGTCCGGAGACTATGCTTGGTGATACTGCAGTTGCCGTAAATCCAGATGATGAGCGCTATAAGGATATTGTAGGCAAGATGCTTCTGCTTCCAATCGTTAATAAGGAGATTCCGGTAATCGCAGATCCTTACGTTGATAAGGAGTTTGGAACTGGCTGTGTAAAGATTACACCGGCACACGATCCGAATGACTTTGAGGTTGGAAAGCGTCATAATCTTCCAGAGATCAATGTCATGAATGATGACGGAACCATCAATGCAAATGGCGGCAAGTATGAGGGAATGGACCGCTATGAAGCAAGAAAGGCTATCGTAGCAGAGCTTGAGAGCATGGGTCTTTTAGTAAAGGTTGTTCCTCATGTTCATGCAGTTGGAACACATGACCGCTGTAAGACAACTGTAGAGCCGCTTGTAAAGCAGCAGTGGTTTGTAAAGATGGATGAGATGGCAAAGCCGGCAATCGCAGCATTAAAGGAAGGCCGTCTTAAGTTTGTTCCAGAAAATTATGGAAAGACATATTTGCACTGGCTGGAGGGAATCCGTGACTGGTGTATTTCAAGACAGCTTTGGTGGGGACACAGAATCCCGGCTTATTATTGTGATGAGTGCGGTGAGATGGTTGTATCAAAGGATGCACCGACATGCTGTCCGAAGTGCGGATGTACACATATGACACAGGATCCAGATACACTTGATACCTGGTTCTCCTCTGCATTATGGCCATTCTCTACACTTGGTTGGCCAAAGAAGACACCAGAGTACGAATATTTCTATCCGACAGACGTTCTTGTAACAGGATATGATATCATTTTCTTCTGGGTTATCCGTATGGTATTCTCTGGTATCGAGCAGACAGGAAAAGAGCCATTCCATACTGTATTGATTCATGGTCTTGTAAGAGACTCACAGGGCCGCAAGATGAGTAAATCACTTGGAAACGGAATTGATCCGCTTGAAGTTATTGACAAGTACGGCGCTGATGCACTTCGTATGACACTTATGACAGGAAATGCACCAGGAAACGATATGCGTTTCTACTATGAGCGTGTTGAGGCATCAAGAAACTTTGCAAACAAGATCTGGAATGCATCACGCTTTATCATGATGAACATGGAAAAGGCATCGACAGACAATGTTTCACTGGAAGATCTGACTATGGCAGATAAGTGGATTTTGACAAAGTGCAACAGTCTGATTGAG
>ENA-UPXC01005616-UPXC01005616.1-human-gut-metagenome-genome-assembly--contig:-NODE-5616-length-10197-cov-6.753162_pt1 | contig 10197 bp, 7 predicted proteins | sample MGYA00250047_ERZ773371 | MGnify/ENA primary metagenome ERZ773371 (study PRJEB29103, sample SAMN06111975) | human gut metagenome | biome: human gut; feature: ankylosing spondylitis patient; material... | reverse complement strand
TGGGCGATCTGCTCATGGGTCATGCGTATGGTGTCGGAGCCGGTACGCTCCGCTTCGGCAAGGAGAAATTCTGCCAGCCGCCGATCCAGCCCCTTGAACATGATCTGCTGCATCGCCCACATCACATCAGAAAACCGTTTCGTTGCCAACTCATAGAGGAAGCAGCGGACATGAAGATTTTGCTCCTTGAGTGCAGCGATGACATTTGCAGGGATAATCAGAACGTCCGTATCCGATCCTGCGGTCATTTGCGTATCAAAGGTGATCTGACTGATCACACAGGAGGCAGAAAGCACGCATAGCTCACCCGGATACAGCCGGAACAATGTGACTTCTCGCCCCTCCTCGGAGAGAAGATAGGTGCGGATCTCGCCGGAAAGGACGAACATCATTCCGAGACATTCATTGTCGCTGCTGTGTACGAACGCACCCTTTTCATAATGACGGACAAAGGCGCTTCGGCGCAGCGTTTCTTGCTCCTTTTCAGTCAAGGAAGACCAGAACGGAAGCTGTGTCAGTGTGCGTTCCATATCAATGGCAGCTATGCTTGCCGCAGCCGTGGTCACCGCAGGTGTGCCCATCCTCGCCGTGCTCGTGGTCATGGTGATCACAGTGAACATTGGGGTCGTAGCCCAGATTTCCGCTGAGCAATGCGCTCACCGCCGCGTCAACGTCCCCGCTGACACCGCCGTAGAGCTTGATGCCCGCTTCGGCCAGAGCCGCCTGCGCACCGCCGCCGATGCCTCCGCAAATCAAAGTGTCCACGCCGTTCTGCATCAGGAATCCTGCCAGTGCGCCGTGACCGCTGCCGTTGGTATCAACGACTTCCGCATGGACGATTTTGCCGTCCACAGCTTCATAAAGCTTGAACTGCTCGGTGTGACCGAAATGCTGAAAGATTTGACCGTTTTCATAGGTAACTGCAATTTTCATAATGGAATCTCCTTTGCAAGTTTTGCCTGATTTTTCCATGTTGGCTCTCTGCATCCGGCAGCAACGGCCGCAGTGAGCTGCCTCCTGTCCTCCGCAGATGCGGTAGTTTCCCCCGGTGATGTGCAGCGGTTTCCCGTGGACAAGACACGCTGCGATCTTGCGCCGTGCGCTTTCGTAAATCTCCTGCACGGTAGAGCGGGAAATGTCCATTTGCGCGGCACACTGCTCGTGGGTTTGCTGCTCCAAGTCAACCAGCCGAATGACCTCGTATTCGTCCAGCGTCAGCAGGATCGGCTCGGTATTCTCGCACCCATTGGGGCAGAAGGTATCAACTTGTGGTGCGCCACAAATCCGACGGCACCGTGGCGGTCTTGGCATGGACGCGTTCCTCCTTTTATTTTCGGTATATACCGATTATAACACCTCGCGCAGAAAAATCAATACACATTTTTTTAAAGCCGCTGTAATGCTTATCTCCAAGCTGTGTGTCGGCTGCATGAGTTTCGGCAAGGCAGGGACCATGCACGACTGGACGCTGGATGAAACAGAGAAAGTGGTCAAACACGCACTTGAAACCCTATCTTCCTCACCGCGTTGTGGGAGGCATTGACCAGAATCCCGCGGATGGCAGCCGGAAATGCAGCGCCGTCCCAATCAGCGGCTTTTCTGTTTCCGGTATTCCGTTGGGGTTAATTGGTAGCGTTTTTTGAATAATCTGCAAAAATAGTCAACGTTATGAAATCCTGTCTCAGAAGAAATGAGACTGACTTTTTTCTTGGTTTTTGAAAGCAACTGACCGGCCTGTTTTAAACGGTAGTTAATGAGATAGTTAACCGGCGTTATATGTAAATATTTCCGAAACAGATTCAAAGCGGTACTTTTACTGACCATTGCCTGTTCTGCAATGTCATCCAATGAGATACTCCGTGAGTAATTTAGATGGATAAATTGCAGCATGAGCTGTAACCGGGCTTGAGAAGCGGCTGAATGCTCCTTGTGTTCTTTCTGGTATGAAATCTCTGTGTTTTCAAATATTTCCAGCCAGAGATTCTGAAGGAGAGAACTGGTAAGGAGTTCTTTGGATAAAACGGAATCCTGTGCAGAAATAATTTGCCGCATGATAGATAAAACCTTTGCTTGCCAGCATACTTCTTTATGAAATATGAGAAATGGCAATGGGTAAGAAATGATCGGCAGAATATATTTCTGATAAATCAGGCTGTCGCAAGGGGCAATAAAAGAAGGCATAAATACAAAATTGGGAATGAGGGCTTTTGAGGGAGAATAAAGGCGATGGAGTACCTTTGTATTAATGAATATGCCATTTCCTTCGGTTAAATGAAATTGGTCTTCTCCAATCCACAAAGTAACGGTTCCGGATTCAATATAAATAAACTCCAATTCAGTATGCCAGTGCCATTCGATACAGTTGAAATCAAAAACGGACAGATCTTCATAATAAAACTGGAAAGGATAGAGAGTGCTTCCGTGTTGAGCTGTCTCCATCAAATCTTCACCTGTAATGATTTTGGTATAGGTTGTATTTATATTCATAGAAACTCCACTCTTTGAAACATACTTTACGATATTATACAATAAATTTCGGAAATAAATCAATGAAAATAAAGATATTATGTTATATAATTCAATAAAAAAACGAGGAGTGATGACCATGCCAAATTACCGGAAAACAAAAATAGCCTGTTATATGGGATTTATTACACAGGCAATTGCAGCTAATTTTGCCCCATTGTTATTTTTGAAATTTCATAATGATTATCAGATTGCACTTGGAAAAATCGCATTGATTTCTACCTGCTTTTTCCTTACACAGTTGTTGGTAGACCTGTTTTGTGCAAAGTTTGTGGACAAAATAGGGTATCGCATCTGTATTGTTACTTCTGAGGTATGTTCCGCAGCAGGATTGGTTGGTCTGGCTTTTTTGCCGGAGCTTTTGCCGGAACCGCTTGTTGGAATTATCCTGAGTGTGATTGTATATGCAGTCGGAAGTGGTCTGATTGAAGTGCTTTGCAGCCCGATCGTGGAGGCGTGTCCATTTGATAACAAAGAGGCAACGATGAGTCTGCTTCACTCTTTTTATTGTTGGGGAGCAGTGGGAACGATTGTGATCTCTACACTGTTTTTTGTGGTGTTTGGCATGGACAGCTGGAAATGGCTGGCTGTCTTATGGGCGCTTGTTCCGGCCATAAATATCTATAATTTTGCAACCTGTCCGATCGAGCATTTGGTAGATGAGGGGGAAGGAATGGGAATAAAAGAACTGTTTCGAAAACCTCTTTTCTGGCTTTCCATATGTTTGATGATTTGCTCCGGTGCATCAGAACTGGCTATGGCACAATGGGCATCTGCTTATGCGGAAGCTGCTCTGGGGCTGTCAAAGACAGTTGGTGACCTGGCCGGTCCCTGCATGTTTGCTGTTACAATGGGGATCAGTCGTATAATTTTCGGAAAATATGGTGATAAAATGGATCTGATGAAATTTATGATCGGATCTGGAATTTTATGTGTGATATGCTACCTGCTTGCTTCTGTATCGTTGAATCCGATATCAGGTTTGATTGGATGTATTATCTGTGGCTTTTCTGTTGGGATTATGTGGCCCGGCACAATCAGTATTTCATCAGAAAGATTTCCGGCAGGTGGAACGGCTATGTTTGCTTGCTATGGCGGGGGACCTGGGTGGAAGCATAGGTCCGGGGATTGTTGGACGTGTTACACAAAGTGCAGGAGACAATATTCGTGCAGGTATGGGAGTTGGGCTATTGTTCCCGGTTATTTTATTAATCGTGCTTTTTATTTTTGCAAGGCAAAAAAATAATAAATGAAAGCTTTTTTACAATCAATTCAAAGCCAAGAAGTATAAAGCCAAAGCTCATGAAAAGTCAGTACAAAAGGTAGTAAGAAAATGGAATGACCAAAGGCAAACAGGAAGTGCCAGAAGATGATGCCCTTGACTTTTCTCCAAAAAAGTTTTACTATCAAACTACTATTAGATAGTATTAAAAACTAGATATCGGGGTAATGTAAAAAAGAAGTGGTTTGAAAGTTGAAGAAAGGCAGGGGCGATCAGGACATGAATAAGAAAGCATGGAAAGCGGGTGCGGTATCGGCACTGGCAGTTGGAGCGGGGCTGGCGGCAGCGGCGTCGAAGCGGAAAAAGGCAGGAAAAGTGGTTAAGTCGGCTTCGGATTACCGGAATACGGAACGCGGCAGCCAGGAGAAAAACAGCAAGGGAATTTATTATTCGAAGGGAAATTATGAGGCGTTTGCGCGCCCGGAGAAACCGGCGGGAATCGAGGGCAAATCGGCTTATATCGTCGGAAGTGGATTGGCTTCTCTGGCGGCGGCGTGTTTTCTTGTGAGAGACGCACAGATGCCGGGAGAAAATATCCATATTCTGGAGGCGATGGAGGTAGCAGGTGGTGCATGTGACGGTATTCAGGATCCGACCCGTGGATATGTGATGCGTGGCGGCCGCGAGATGGAGGATCATTTTGAGTGCCTGTGGGATCTGTTCCGCAGCATCCCGTCCCTGGAGGTGCCGGGGGCATCGGTTCTCGATGAATATTACTGGCTGAATAAACATGATCCGAACTACTCGCTCTGCCGTGCGACGGTCAACCGAGGCGAGGATGCACACACGGACGGCAAATTCCGCTTGAGCCAGAAAGGCAGCATGGAGATCATGAAGCTGTTCTTCACGAAGGATGAGGATCTGTATGACAAATCCATTGAGGATGTGTTTGATAATGAGGTGTTTGATTCGGATTTCTGGCTGTACTGGAGAACAATGTTTGCGTTTGAAAATTGGCACAGTGCATTAGAGATGAAACGCTATTTTCAGCGTTTTATCCACCACATTGGCGGACTTCCGGATTTCTCGGCACTTAAATTTACGCGTTACAACCAGTATGAGTCGCTGATTCTGCCGATGCAGAAATATCTGGAGACGGCAGGCGTCCAGATCCAGTTTGGCACCGAGGTTACGAATGTGCGGTTTGACATCCAGGGTGAGAAAAAGGTTGCGAAGGCGATCGAGTACGTGAAGGGCGGCGAGAAGAAGGAAATCGCGTTGACTGAAGATGATTTTGTCTTTATTACGAACGGAAGCTGTACTGAGGGAACGATCTACGGCGACCAGAATCAGGCACCGGTAGAAGGTGCGGAAGTGCGTACCAGCGGCTGCTGGAGTCTGTGGCGTCAGATTGCTGCGCAGGATCCGGCATTTGGACATCCGGAGAAATTCTGCTCGGATATCCAGAAGACGAACTGGGAGTCTGCGACGGTCACGACTTCGGATGAGACAATCATTTCCCAGATCCGCAAGATTTGCCGCAGGGATCCGAGAAGTGGACGCGTCGTAACAGGCGGTATCGTGAGCTGCCGTGATTCAAGCTGGCTGCTCAGCTGGACGATCAACCGTCAGGGACAGTTCAAAGCGCAGGATAAGGATGAGATCTGCGTCTGGGTATACAGTTTATTTACGGATGTACCGGGCGATTATGTGAAGAAGCCGATGCGCGCCTGCACGGGCAAGGAGATCACAGAAGAATGGCTGTACCATCTCGGAATCCCGGAGGATCAGATCGAGGAACTGGCTGAGAACCATGCGAACTGTACGCCGACGATGATGCCGTATATTACAGCATTCTTTATGCCGCGGCGTGCCGGAGACCGCCCGGACGTTATCCCGGATGGATGTGTCAATGCGGCATTTCTGGGGCAGTTTGCGGAGACCCCGCGTGATACTATTTTCACGACCGAGTATTCCGTCCGCACCGCGATGGAGGCGGTGTACGGCTTGTGCGGCGTAGACCGCGGCGTACCGGAGGTATGGGGAAGTGTCTACGATATCCGCGAGCTTCTGGACAGCACGGTCAAGCTGATGGACGGCAGATCGCCGCTGGAAATGAAGCTGCCGATGCCGCTTGAAGCACTCAAAAAGCCGATTCTCCGGAAGATTGACAAGACGGTGATTGGAAAGCTGCTGCGCGATCATGGCGTGCTGAAAGACTGGATGGTGTAAGAGACTGAGGAACGCAGGTGTTACTGGACACGTATGCATGAACAGTAACACGCAGGTAAATATGGCTGCGTTAGATAAAGGAAGACAGGCTGTCACAAACAGAAGGTCCCGGACGGAAAACGTTCGTTTGGCATTCGTGTGGCAGCCTTTTTTTACTTGCCCGTTTTTCTCTGACATGATACAATAAAGATTGGCGTAAATGTAGAAAATTTGAGAAGAAAACGATTTTGACGCTTTTGAAAATGATCGTTTGATAGATGTGAGGGAAAATAGATGGATTATTTACTTTGTATCCCGGCGCGGGAGACAAATACGAGAGAGAATTGTGAGAAAATACATAATGTTCTGGCGCGCATGTCCGATACCTACAAACTGCGGATTGTACCGGAACCGGTTAAGAATAAGCAGTTTCCATGTCCGCCGTATTACAAGAAATACCGGATCTACAAGCCGGTAAAGGAACGCGATACGAACGGAGAGGCATATCTGGAAAAAGAAGAGGAAGAGATGCTCTTGAGTTCCTGCAAGACGGAGGAAGAGCAGGAACTGATGAAAAGCTGTATCTATGCGTACCAGTATTCGGCGGCGATCGTACTTAAAAGCTTCCGGGAGAAGGAAAAGAAAAATAAGATGCAGGTTCGACCTCTTTCGGAGCGGACACAGGCGCCAAGAGGCGTAAGTGGTCCGAATAGGGGAGCACGTCTGGAAACACCGGAAAAAGCCGAAAAGCCGGAACAAGAGCGCAGCGCACAAGAACGTCCGTCTGGCAGTGACAGACCGGAACGATCGGAGAGAAGTTATCGGAACCGTACAGCGGATCGTGCTGCTGAGGGGAATACCGAGCGCACGCAGGGCAGAGAGAAAGCTTGCTCAGAGAGAGAGAGGGCAGCGCGTGTTTCAGGAGCCGAGAGAGCAGCGGACAGACGTAGCGGAAACCGCGCGGTGCCGGAAAATGAGAAACGGGAAGACCGCCCGGCTTCTGGAAGGCGGGAGCGGTTTGAGCGCCGTCCACCGCGCAGAGGAGAACGGCCAGAAGTGGAGAAAATGAGGTCGTGAAAGACCCGGTGCAGGGCGAACTTCCGTTCCGCGCTTACATGGAGACAGGCAGCCTCCCGGCGTTCCGGGATACGGCAGCAACGGTGACTGTACAGCCGATACAGCGGAAGAAAGAAGGTTATATGCCGATGGAGCGCAAACCGGCCGCGCAGACGCAGGAGCCGGAACCACAGGTGTAAGGTATGTGACAGAAACAGAACGATAAAATTAAATCACAGAATTTATAGAATGGCATCGAAACAATAAGAGTTCCGATGCCATTTGAGCGTCAAACAGGACTATGTTTTCCATTTCTTTATTCCAACCATTCAGTTCTAATCCCCCCTATTTTCCGCATATGAATAAATGCAGTCTGTGAAAAGTACAGAACAGGGACAGAAAAAGGGGGAAATGCGCATGTATGAGAACCGGACGGTGGAAGAGGTGTGCAGGGAGTTTTCGGTCGATTTGCGGACAGGCTTATCGGCAGCGGAAGTGGAGGTGCGGCAGCGCCATTATGGGGAAAATGAGCTGCGGGAAGCACCACCGCGGAGTCTGATTGTGCGCATCGGGGCACAGCTTTGCGACTCCCTGATTTTTGTGTTGTTTGCGGCAGCCGGGATCTCCCTGCTTTTGGGCGAGTACGGCGATGCGGGGGTAATTCTGGCGGTTGTCGTATTAAATGCCACGGTGGGCGTGATTCAGGAGGGGAAGGCGGAGAAAGCGCTCGAATCCTTAAAACGGATGACGCAGCTGGAGGCGGTTGTGATCCGGGAAGGAAAAGAGCGGGAGATTGCCGCGCGGGAGCTGGTGCCGGGGGATCTGGTCGTGCTCGATGCCGGGAGGCAGGTTCCAGCCGACCTGCGTCTTACCGAGACAGCTGAAATGCGGGCAGAAGAATCATCGCTGACCGGCGAATCGCGGGCGGTTGAGAAAAACAGCCATTTTTTAGCCGCCGGTGCGCTTCCGGTGGCAGAGCGTAAAAATGAGACATTTATGACTTCTTACGTGACGGCAGGGCGGGGAAAGGGAATTGTCATCGCCACCGGCATGAATACGGAGGTAGGGCGGATTGCTTCTCTGATCCGCGAGGCGCCGGAGGAGGAGACACCGTTGCAAAAAAGGCTGTCGGATCTGGGGAAACTATTGAGTATTCTTACGATCGGGCTGTGCGTTTTATTATTTGCCCTCGCCGTCTGGCAGAAGCGCGACGTGATGGAAATGCTGCTCACTGCGATTTCCCTGGCGGTAGCTGCCGTGCCGGAGGGGCTTCCGACGACGGTGACGATTGTGCTGGCGCTGGGAGTGACGAAAATGGCGCGGGCTGGCACGATCGTGCGCCGTCTTCCGTCCGTGGAAACACTGGGGGCAGTCAGCGTGGTCTGCTCAGATAAAACGGGGACGCTGACGAAAAATGAGATGACGGTGACGACATGTTATGTAAATCGACAGGAGTATACGGAACAGGAATTGGCGCGCTCTAAGGAAAGAGAAGTGGGAAAACGGCTTCTGGAGGTATTTGCGCTGTGCAGCGATGCCGGGGAGACGGTGGGGGATGCCACCGAGCGGGCGCTGTACGGATTTTGTGAAAATTGTGGTGTTTCTCCGGAGCATCTGCGTCGGAGATATCCGCGGAAAGGGGAGATTCCCTTTGATTCGGATCGGAAGAGAATGACGACGGTGCATGAGCAGGGAGAAAACTGGATTTCTTGTGTAAAAGGGGCGCCGGATGTGATTCTTAAAAGGTGTCGTTATGAGATGGAAGAGGACAAAATTGTGCCGCTGACCAGGGAGAGGCGGACAGAGATTGAGGCGGAGATCACGCGTATGTCCGCGCGTGCCCTGCGAGTACTCGCGGGGGCGTATAGGGAGCTTCAAACAGGAAAAATGCCGGATGGAAAGTGGGATAAACAGGTGGGACAGCTGGAGCAGAACCTGGTATTTCTGGGTCTGGCAGGCATGATGGATCCGCCGAGGGAGGCAGCAGCCGGGGCAGTTGAGGCATTTCGCAGGGCATCTGTGCGGACGGTCATGATCACTGGAGATCATGCAGACACGGCGCTTGCGATCGCCAGGCAGCTGGGGATTGCCAAACGGCGGGAAGAATGCATGACGGGGGCGCAGCTGGAAACGCTGGATGAGGGAGCTCTGGAGGAACGAATCGGTTCTGTATCAGTCTTTGCACGGGTGTCGCCGGAACATAAAGTCCGGATTGTGCGGGCTTTAAAACGCGCCGGGTGCGTGACGGCGATGACCGGGGACGGCGTAAATGATGCGCCGGCGCTTAAATCAGCCGATATCGGGATCGCGATGGGAAAAGGCGGAACCGATGTGGCGCGGCAGGCGGCGGATATGATTTTGACGGATGATAATTTTGCGACGATCGAGAGGGCAATTGAGGAAGGGCGCGGCATCTATGAAAATATACGAAAATCTATACTGTTTCTGCTTTCCTCCAATCTGGGGGAGATTTTAACCATGTTTGCCGCCGTTGCTATCGGAATACCGGCGCCGCTGGGAGCCGGGCACATCCTTTGGATCAATCTGATTACGGACTCGCTTCCGGCGCTGGCACTCGGCATGGATGGAAACGACCGGGAGAACTTGATGCGTCAGCCGCCGCGCCGGACGGGCGAGTCGCTGTTTGCCGGAGGCGGGTGGTTCTGCATGGTATTTTACGGGTCTCTGATTGCAGCAGTCACGCTGGGGGCATTTTTCAGCAGACAGGAGCTTTTGCGGGCACAGACGTATGCATTTACCGTTCTGGGGCTGTCGGAGCTCTTTCATGCGGTCGGCATGCGCTCGCTTACGGGCTCGGCATTTTCACGCAGTCTTGGGAAAAATCCGCTGATGCTTGCGGCAGTCCTTGTGGGGATTCTGATGCAGGTTGCGGTGACGGAGATTCCTTTTTTGATGAAACTCCTTCACACGGTGCGGCTGCACCCGGCAGAGTGGCTGGCGCTTCTCCTGTTATCCGCCACGCCGCTGTTAGTGCATGAACTTCTAGCATTTTTTTTTCGGAAACGGCGTTGATACAGCGAAAATGCAGTTTACAGACAAGTGTTTTTGAAGCTGAATGCATTGGCAAAATCCCGTTACTGTTTCCGGGTAGGCACTTTTGGAACCGAAAGTGCCGTAAGAAAACGTGGTGGCAGCAGGAATTTGCCGTATTTAAATGCGAA
>ENA-UPXC01005600-UPXC01005600.1-human-gut-metagenome-genome-assembly--contig:-NODE-5600-length-10220-cov-3.905551_pt1 | contig 10220 bp, 9 predicted proteins | sample MGYA00250047_ERZ773371 | MGnify/ENA primary metagenome ERZ773371 (study PRJEB29103, sample SAMN06111975) | human gut metagenome | biome: human gut; feature: ankylosing spondylitis patient; material... | reverse complement strand
TCGCGCAGGATCTTCTTCATCTCCTTGCGGGTCTCCTCGGTGATGATGCGCTTGCCGGTGCGGTAATCGCCGTACTCTGCGGTATCAGAAATCGAGTAACGCATCTTGGCAAAGCCGCCCTCGTTGATCAGGTCAACAATCAGCTTCATCTCGTGGATGCACTCGAAGTATGCGTTCTCCGGCGCGTAGCCTGCCTCAACCAGCGTCTCGAAGCCAGCCTTCATCAGCTCACATACGCCGCCGCAGAGGACAGCCTGCTCACCGAACAGGTCGGTCTCGGTCTCGGTGCGGAAGGTGGACTCCAGAATGCCCGCACGACCGCCGCCGATGCCGGCAGCGTAAGCCAGAGCGATGTCCATTGCCTTGCCGGAAGCGTCCTGATGCACGCAAACCAGATCCGGAACGCCCGCGCCTGCAACATACTGGGAACGAACGGTGTGACCCGGACCCTTCGGCGCGATCATGATAACGTCAACGTCTGCCGGGGGAACGATCTGCTTGAAGTGGATATTGAAGCCATGTGCAAATGCCAGTACGTTGCCCGGCTTCAGGTTGGGCTCAACCACATCCTTGTAGATGTCCGCCTGCTTCTCGTCCGGAACCAGCATCATAATGATGTCGCCAGCCGCAGCAGCTTCTGCCGGGGTCATGACGGTCAGACCGTAGTCCTTCGCCTTCTTTTCGTGCTTGGAGCCCGGGCGCAGACCAACAACTACGTTCACGCCGGAGTCATGCAGGTTCATCGCATGCGCGTGACCCTGAGAACCAAAGCCGAGGATGGCAACGGTCTTGCCGTCGAGCAGGGACAGGTTGCAGTCTGCATCATAGAACATCTTTACCATTTTTGTTTCCTCCTAAAAAATGAGTTTTATATAAAATAATTATATAACAAAGTTGTAAATTGTTAAAGTATTTTTTTGTAAAAGAGCGGAGGGAAAGCGCGGTGCTTCCCACCCCTGCTCCTTCTCTTCCTTTGTTACTTCATCATCGCGGTAACGCCCGAACGGCACATTTCCACCACTTCAAAGTTTGCAATCACGCCGAGGAACGCATCAATGCGGCTCGGCACCTCGGTCAGCTCGACGATGATGGAATTGTGGTTGGATTCCACAATATTCGCGTTGTAGACCTCCGCCACGTCGCGGATGCTGTCGCGCACGTCGCCAGTCTCGGCAAGCACCTTGACGAACACCAGCTCACGGCAGTAGGAATCATCCTCCCAAAGCTGCTCCACCCAGAGCGCCTCCTCAAGCTTGGAAAGCTGCTTGATGATCTGCTCGAGCGTCGCCTCATCGCCGGTGACGATGATGGACATGCGGGAAATCGCCGGGTTGGTGGTCGCGGAAACGGTCAGTGATTCAATGTTAAACCCACGGCGGCCGAACAGGCTGGCTACGCGCGCCAGTACGCCGGCATTGTTCTGCACCATAACCGATAAAATATGCTTCTGCATGCTGGTTCCTCCTTAATCAATGACGTAATCACGAACCGACTTTCCAGCCGGAACCATGGGCAGCACGCGCTCCTCACAGTCGATGACGCAGTCAATCAGGGTGGGACCATCCGCTGCAAGCGCCTCGGTCAGCGCGGTCTTGAATTCTGCCAAGTTGGTGCAGCGCACGCCGCGCGCGCCAAACGCCTCGGCAAGCTTCACGAAATCGGTCTTGCGGTGCGGTGTGGTGGCTGCGTAGTGCTTGTCATAGAACATGGTCTGCCACTGGTACACCATGCCAAGCACGCTGTTGTTCATAATGACGGTGACAACCGGCAGCTGATTTGAAACCGCCGTGCAGCACTCATTGAGGTTCATATGGAACGAGCCGTCGCCCGTAATGTGGACAATCTTCTTATCCGGGCAGCCGACCTGCGCGCCGATGGCTGCGCCGTAGCCGTAACCCATGGTGCCAAGCCCGCCCGAGGTCAGGAACTGGCGCGGATGGCTGCGGCGGCAATACTGCGCCGCCCACATCTGATGCTGCCCGACGTCGGTGACAATGACGGCGTCATCGCCCGCAATGTCTGCAATCGCACCGACAACCTGATGGGGACGGAGTTTGCTGTCATCGTCCTTGGGACGGTAATCGAGCTTTTCCTTCCACTCGGCAATCTGTGCCATCCACGCGGGATGCTTGTTTTCCTTAACAAACGGCAGCACTGCTTCGAGGAAAGTTTTGGCGTCCGACACAATGGAATCATCGGTTGCCATGTTCTTATTGATTTCGGCTGCGTCAATATCCACATGGATGATCTTTGCCGCCGGTGCAAAGCGATTCGGATCGGTCGCAACGCGGTCGGAGAACCGCGCGCCGAGCGCAATCACCAGATCTGCCTTATCAATCGCAAAACCAGCCGAAACCTTGCCGTGCATGCCGACCATGCCGAGATACAGCGGATCATCGACCGGCAGTGAGCCGATTGCCATCATCGTGCCCGACGCCGGAATCTCTGCCTTGTGCATGAGCGCCGCAAGCTGCTCGCCCGCGTCCGAAATGGTCACGCCGCCGCCGAAATAGATGACCGGACGCTCTGCCTTGTTGATGGCGTCCGCAATGCGGCGCAGATCGGCTTCGGTCATGTCATATGTGCAGCTTGTATCGAGCGGCGCGCGGTTTTCAAACTCGCACACGTTCGCGGTGACGTCTTTCGGGATATCGACGAGCACCGGACCCGGTCTGCCGGTCTGTGCGATGCGGAATGCATCGCGCAGCGTGTCGGCAAGTTCCTCGACGCGACGCACCACGAAGTTATGCTTGGTAATCGGCATGGTGATGCCCGCGATGTAGACCTCCTGGAAGGAGTCCTTGCCGATCAGCGTAGTGCCGACGTTGCCGGTGATGGCAACCATGGGCACCGAATCCATATACGCGGTTGCAATGCCGGTGACGAGGTTGGTCGCACCCGGTCCCGAGGTCGCCAGACAGACGCCGGTTTTTCCGGTCGCGCGGGCGTAGCCGTCCGCCGCGTGGGAGGCACCCTGCTCGTGCGCGGTCAGCACGTGGCGGATGCGGTCGCGGTTGAGGTACAATGCATCGTAAATATTCAGCACCGCACCACCCGGATATCCGAAGATTGTGTCAACGCCCTGTTCGATCAGGACCTCAACCAAAATCTGTGATCCATTTAATTTCATCGTTCTAACCCTCACTTCATTCTGACAAGCCGGTCTGAACCGGATTTTCCCTACCGAAAACAAAAAAAGCCTTTGTCTCTTCAAGAGACAAAGACTTACGCTCTGCGGTACCACTCTTATTGCTGCACGGGATGCAGCCACTCTGCGGGCGCCCTGCGGGCGCCGAAACCGTATAACGGCGGTCAGCCGTCCGCGCCTACTGCGGGAGATCTCCCTTTTCGACGCAGCCGCTCGCGGGCGACTTTCACACGCTCCTCCATACCGTCTTGCACCATTCCGGCGGCTCTCTGAAATGGGTCTGGAGGTATTACTTCCCCGGTCATCACATTTGGATTCTGTAATTGCTTTTATTATAAGTACGCTCGGTTCAAATGTCAACCATTTCTTTAACTTTATGCAGATTCCGTAAGGAAAGGGTGTATAATTCCCCATTTTCCGGTCATTCTAACCAATATCATCTTGATTGTTGGAGCGATTTGATATGGTAATCTCATTTTTCCGAACATTTATTCTCTACGCCGCTATTGTGGTGGCGCTTCGTTTGATGGGCAAGCGGCAGATCGGCGAACTGGAGCCCTCCGAGCTCGTTATTACCATTCTGGTATCTGAACTTGCCTCCATCCCCATGCAGGACGTCACCGTCCCCTTGTTTGCAGGGCTGATCCCAATTTTCACGCTAGTCTCACTCGAGATTCTGGTGTCCTTCCTTTGCCTGAAAAGCAGGCGGATGCGGCGGCTGTTCAACGGGCGCTCGGCAGTCATCATCCGCGGCGGAAAGTTTGACCAGCAGAAAATGCGTGAACTCCGCCTGACAACCGACGAAATCATCGAAACCCTGCGCCAGAACAACATTTCTTCCCCTAGTGACCTCAAATGCGCAGTCATTGAACCGAGCGGCCAGCTTTCCTATGTGCTGAAACCCGCCAAGCAGCCGGTGACTGCTGAAATGCTCAGCCTGACCCCGCCGGGCAGCGGGCTCCCACTCATTGTCGTGAGCGACGGCAAGCCGGTACCCAGTAACCTGAAGCTGCTGCACCTCGAAGTATCCGACCTCGAAAAGCGGCTCAAAAAAGCCAATGTGCCCTGCATGACCGATGTGTTCCTGATGACGCTTGACGACTGCGGCAACCAGTTCATCCAGCGGAAGGAGGGATAATATGAAACGAATCGTAACCGCTGTACTGCTGATGCTCGCCCTCTCTGTGGGCTGTTTTTGTTCAAACCGGTATATCGTGCGCACCTCTGCCGCGCTTCAAGGCAAAACCGACGCGGTATACTCCGCGCTCCAGTCCAGCAGCTTCCCGGAGGCGCACCGCGCTATGGCGGACAGCTATGCCCTCTGGCAGCAGTGCCGTGCGCCGCTCAGCGCACTGATCCGCCATAACGAACTGGACGAAATCGACCGTCTTTATCAGCGCGCACGTCAGGCGCTTGACAACACCGACCAAAATGAATCGCTGCTCCAGCTCCGCGAATTGCGCGCAATGCTGCGTCTGCTCCCCGAAATGGAAAAGCCGACCTATGCGAACCTGCTCTAAACGGTTTCCCAGAACATGAACGCAAACGCCAGTCCCAAGAGCCCGCAGCACGCCAGTACCGCGCGTTCTCCCCACAGTCCGGAGCATCCAACGCCTGCCGCTGCGCCGGCGATGAAATACGCAATAATCGCGCCATACCGCCCCGCCTTGCGCCGCGCCGCCTCGTCTTTTTCGGTACGCCAGCGCACCCATTGTTCGGTGGCGGAGCGCAGGTTCCCGGTACACATAGTCGTGGCAAATGCGCTGCCGCGCACTTTGCGGAACGACTCCACTTGCAGCGCGCAGAGGAACGAAATCAGCGCGTTGGCAAAAAAATTCATCCGCTGCGGCAAAAATCCGACCAGCAGGACGCAGACAATTTCGAGCAGCACAACAATCTGCCGCCAGTGAAATCTCGCCTGACGCTCCTTAAAGCGCAGCTTGACCCACTCTGCCGCTGCAACCCCCAGTGCGAACGCCAGAATCGGGAACACATACCGCAGCGCATCCCCCCACTTTCCATTTGCCAAATTTACGCCGAGCAGAACCATATTTCCGGTCTGTGCATTGGCGAATACCCCGCCCCGACACAGATAGGTATATGCGTCAAAAAAACCGCCTGCGACTGCCAGAACCGCACCAATACAGAACGATTCCGACATCTGTGCCGGCTCAGATTCTTTTCCCATCTTGCTCTTCCTCCCCGGTATCTGTAATGTTTTATTTTTAGGATATCACAGCAGCTGTTTTCTGTAAAGCAAGAGCCTTCCCGGGATACAGGAAGGCTCTCTGTTACTTGCAGACCATCTGCAGGCTGGTATCGGCGATAAAATTCTTGAGCGAAAACAGCAGCACGGTTTCGTCGATGTCATGCTGCGCGATATAGCTGCTGAGCGGCTGCTTGAAATAGCGCGCATCGAACAGATGAATTTCAGAATACTGCTCCATCAGGAACGGCGCTAAGCAGTCCGCGTAGGAATCACGCACGAGCAGCAGCTTTCCGCCCGGATTGCCCGTGCGGATGACTGCAAGCGGCTGGTTGCCGCCGAGGAACATGGAGTATTTATCTTTCTTGTCCAGCCATGTGCGGTCATAAAGCGGTTCTTCCTCCGGCGCGCCATTTCGCCACGACTCGAGCACTGCGTCCCCCTGCGGCACGTAAATGTCGATTGCATCCGGCTTCACCGTGCGCACGCCCGACGAGGAGTACAGCGTGCCGTTAAAATCCTCGGTCACGCGCTCCGGCTTGTAAGACGAAAGCGGCGCAATGTCCTTGCCGAGGCTTTCGAGCAGCGCTTCCGCGCCGTAATACGCGCCCAGCGTAGTCCAGTGGTGGTCGGTACGGTAGAAGATATACTCGTCCTTATGGCTGCGCAGCGCAGAAGCCAGATCGGCGTTCGGCACGCCGGTTTCCCGCGCAATGCGCTCGAGCAGTGCCTGTTGGTCTGCGCTCGGTGCGCCGGCGGGCAGGGTCTCCTTGTACACATCTGCCGCTGTGGGCGCGAGCGCAAGCGTCAAGGGCGTGTCAATTATGGACGCAAGGTGCTTGACTGCCGCAATATTGGTTGTAAGCTTCGCTTCTTCGGGCGCATCCACGCGCTCGATCAGCCGTCCTCCGGTCAGATACACGCCATTGAATTCCTTTTTCCCGGCAATGGCATCCAGTACAGTTTTGGCTTCGACGCACTCATCGCGCAGGATGAACTGGTCTGCAAGATAGCGCTCTGTCTCGTCCGCAAAGGTTCCCGCGAGCAGGCCGCTTGCAGTAAAGACCGGCTGCTGCTGCAGCGCGCGGTTTTCCATCTCAGAAAATACCTTGTCCGGCATAGCAGCGCCGCCCAGCATAAATGCGCCGATAAAGCCGCCAAAAAGCACCGTGTTCACTTTTTCAGGGAGTTTTTTCATCGGTTTCACCTCTCAAATTTCAGAATCGCAGGTTTTAAAAACGGAAATACAGGAACGGGTTATAGCTGCCTGCAACCAGGAATACCGTCGAAGCCGCAAGGCCGAGCACCATCAGCACACTGCCCGCCGCGTTTCGTACCCCTTCCGGCAGCCGCGCAAAGATTCGCTTCGGCAGCGGGGTTGCCGCCAAAATGAGCGCAAGGAAAGTCGGCAGGAACGAACGCAAGTAATAGCCTGTCTCGGCGCTCATGAGCGGCGCGCCGCCGAACATTTTGCCGAGATAGGGCACAAAACCGCCCGGCGTTGCAAAAATCGCCATCGAAACCACGACCACAAGCAGGGTATAGCCATGCTGCACGGCGCGCGGCGCGCGGGCAAGCACGCCGCCAAGCACGCGCTTTTCCAGCACAAGCAGCACACCAAAATACAATCCCCAAGCGACAAAATTCCAATCCGCACCATGCCACAAGCCGGTCAGCGCCCAAACTGCGAAAATATTGCAGTACTGGCGCAGCGCGGGCACGCGGTTGCCGCCGAGCGGGATATACACATATTCGCGGAACCAGCTTCCGAGCGTCATGTGCCAGCGCCGCCAGAAATCGGTTACCGAACGCGCCGTATACGGGTAATTGAAGTTCTTCGGGAACGCAAAGCCCAGCATCCGCCCAAGACCGCACGCCATATCCGAATATCCCGAAAAGTCAAAGTAAATCTGGAACGAGAACGCCGCTGCTCCCATCCACGCGCCTACAACCGTCAGGTCGGGGCTGGTGTGCAGCGTCTCCCATAACCCGCCGATTGTGTTGGCAAGCAGCACCTTTTTACACAGACCCACCGTAAAAATCTGTGCGCCCGCACTGAAATCCGACATCCCGGGACGCACACCGTGCGTCAGCTGATCGGCGATCTCACGATACCGCACAATCGGACCCGCAATCAGCTGCGGGAACAGGGTTACAAATACGCCGAACTTCACCAAGCTGTTCTGACGCTCGGCTTCGCCGCGGTATACGTCGATCGAATACGACATGGTCTGGAAAGTGTAGAACGAAATGCCGAGCGGCAGCGGAATCCCGAGCACCGGCAGACCCACCTGCGCCGCAAAAAAGTCCCAATATTTGAAGAAAAACAGCAGTCCCAGATTGAAAACCACCGAGGATGCTACAAACGCGCGCGCGAGTTTGTCGTTTGCGCGGTATTTATCAATCAGTGCGCCGTGCACGTAGTCAATCAGGATGGAGGCGAACATGATGCCGATATACACCGGTTCCCCCCAGCCGTAAAAGATCAGGTTCGCTGCGAGCAGCATGAGGTTGCGTGCGCGCAGCGGGCACAGATAATACAGCGCCAACGTCACCGGCAAATAGGCAAATAAAAATGTTAAGCTGCTAAAAACCATCCTTTTTCTCCTTTAAGGCAGCAAAACAGGGCGGCTTTCCGCCCTGTTCACGCCGTTTACGTTCGGATTGCCGTGTTTTTTACTTGGTCAGGTTGTTGAACGCATCCACTGCCGCCTGTGCGTTTTCGCCCACAACAAACAGCACATAGTTTCCGTTTACCGCCAACTTATAGTTTTTGACCAGTTCGTACTGCTCGGGCAGATACTGCTTCCATGTTGCATCCAGATCTGCCTGTCGCTTGAGCGCTGCCGCCTTGACCGTCTCCACCTGACCGTCTGCCGCTTTCGCGACGAAGTACTCGGTCGCCTGCACATTCATCATCGGCATCTTGCACTGGAAGTCTTCCACCGCAGAAGCACTCAGTCCATATACTGTCGATAGATCGTCTGCCGTAAGTTCGACAAACGACATCTGTACCGACAACGCGCCCTCGACCGCTGCCGCTACATCTGCCACTGACGGGTTCTTTGCCTCAGGTACCTCAGGCTTGGGCTCCGGCTTTGTTTCAGGCTTTTGCTGCGGCTTGGACGGCTGCTGCGGCTTCGCAGGCTGCTGCGGTTTAGACGGCTGCTGCGGCTTGGAGTCCGGCTTGACCGTTTCGGTCTTGCCTGTATCCTGTGCCGCGCCGTTCTGACCGGCAGAGGAGGAAGGGTCCTGCTTGTCGGCAGGTTCCTCCGGCTGCACCGATGCGTCCGGGGTCTCCGGCGTGGAAACCGTACCGCCTACTTCGCTCGACGATGCGCCTGCGGAGCTGCTGCCCGCTCCAGAGGAGGATGCGCTGCCGTCGTCCTTCTTGCTGCCGCAGGCTGCAAGGCTGGTTAAAATCATCATCATCGCAAGTGCAAATGCAATTCTCTTTTTCATGATAGTTCTCCTTTTTGGTCTTTGTCTGTATAGACGCAGCGCCTTTCAAAAAGTTCCCCCATTCTGCAAAAATTTTTTTACACGGATTTTCCGGCACAGAAAACCCGCACTCCGAAAAGCGCGGGTTCAGCGATTTATTCAAACGTATACGGTGCGGTAAACGGCTGATCGTAAATATTGTGACCGGTTTCAAGCGGATCCCCGTCTACTGTCAGCACCAGTTCCGCCGGCTCATAGTATGCCCACAAGGTATTGACGAGCGACGCGAGGATCATGGTTTCACCGGCGGTTCCGCTATTCTGGATTCCGTCGGCAAATGCCTGATTCAGGTCAACGGACAGGCAATCGTCCTTCCAGTTCACCGCCAGCGTTTCTGTTCCCTCGGGCAGCGCGCCGCCGGAGACGAGCGCCTGCACCATATCTTCGACCTTGCCCGCCGAGTCGGTCACTTCGATTTTTGCGCTTTCCTCCACCATGCCGTTGGCATTTTCATTCGGCAGATACAACGTAACCTGTTCGTACTGTGCCTCAGGCGCTGCGCTGGAACCTGCCTGCGAAGATACCGGCTCCTGCTGTCCCTGCGGCGCGCAGCCTGCCAGTACGCCAAATGCGAGCAGCAATGCAGCCATCTTTTTTTTCATAAAAACCACCTCTCCAAATACCATCAAAGCCATGCAGCCATCGGTCTGCATTTTTACAGTTGTCAATCTTATCATATCACATTCCGCCTGTTTTTCCCGTCCCGACGGTGATTTTTAAAAAAAATTTACATTCTGCTTCGCCGGATGCATCCGTTCCAGCAGTTGAATCCGATGCAGCATGTGCGTGATTATCCACTTTTTCTGCACGCATACCGTCGAATCACAAGGATTTCAGCACATTTTTCGCAGATTTTATTGACTTTTGCGTCCAATACTTTTATCATGTAAGATGATGTAAAATTGTACTGTTAAGGAGGGGAATCTGGGGTGAACCAAAACTTGGTTGATCTGAGAAATATCAAAAAGGATTTCGATGGGGAGCCTGTTCTAAAGGGAATCTCACTATCCATCCAAAACCGCGAATTTGTCACGCTTCTGGGTCCGTCCGGCTGCGGAAAAACCACAACCCTGCGCATCATCGGCGGTTTTGAATCGCCGGATTCGGGAGACGTGCTCTTTGACGGGCAGCGCCTCAACGATGTGCCGCCCTACAAGCGCGAAATCAACACAGTTTTCCAGCGGTATGCACTCTTTCCGCATCTCAATGTTGCAGAAAACATCGCGTTCGGTCTGCGCATCAAAAAGACCGACGAAAAGACCATCCGCATGAAAACAGGCGAGATGCTCGAGCTGGTCGGTCTGCGCGGCTTTGAAAAGCGTGCGGTCACCAGCCTGTCAGGCGGACAGCAGCAGCGCGTTGCCA
>ENA-UPXC01005599-UPXC01005599.1-human-gut-metagenome-genome-assembly--contig:-NODE-5599-length-10223-cov-97.422728_pt1 | contig 10223 bp, 6 predicted proteins | sample MGYA00250047_ERZ773371 | MGnify/ENA primary metagenome ERZ773371 (study PRJEB29103, sample SAMN06111975) | human gut metagenome | biome: human gut; feature: ankylosing spondylitis patient; material... | reverse complement strand
TCTTCCCGCACCGGCTTGGGTGCCGGGACCGCAGCTTTCTTTCCCTCTGGCATTTTACATTCCCTCCAAACATTTCAGGATCGGGGCATCCGCAAGGTTCTTTTTGCCCTGCGCAGGCACAAGCTCCAGATACTTTGCTCCGCCCTTTTCCACCGTGGCGATCAGGCCCACCTGTTCCAGAGCCGTCACTGCCACCAGTGTTTTGCCTGTATTTTCCTCGCCCAGTTTTGCGCACAGCGGCTGCAGATCTTCTGCGTGCCAGCGGCGCGCCTGCAGCTCACGGTACACTGTGACGATATCACTGCGCTCAGGCGTAATAAGCTTTTTCTGTTCCTCAGTCAGGGGCGTGCCGCGGCGCAGCGCCACCACAAAAGCAGCCTGCTCCGCAAGCTTTGTGCCCAGCCCTGCCGGATGCAGGTCCAGAATGCGGCCCGAAAGCTGTGCGCCCCGGGGCGAATCGTAGACCGAAAGGTTCAGCGCAGCATCCACCACATCGCCCATGGCATAGGGCAGCTGTTCCGGCGGCATACCGAACCACACGGCATACACGCTGGCATTGCCCTGCCGCAGGCGCAGGCGGCTGTGCCTGCCCTCCGATACCGGGTATACCCCATCCAGCACGGCGTTCTGCAAAAGGAACACCGGGGTCGGGTTCTCGGCCCCATAGGGAGCCAGCTGGTCGAGCTTCCGCACACTTTCCACGGTCACACGGTCCAGATGGATGGGCAGGTCGCACTCCAGCGGGGTGGTATGCAGCACCGGGCATTCCCGTGCTGCCCAGTCGTTCAGGCGGCGGCGCAGAGCGGGCAGATTTTCTTCCCGCACCGAAAGGCCCGCAGCCATGGCATGGCCGCCGTAGCGGATGAGCAGATCTGCACAGGCACCAATGCAGGCATGCAAATTGAAGCCCTGCACGCTGCGTCCGCTGCCCTTGCATTCGCCGTGCTCGTCGATCGTCACCACGATCACAGGCCGGCCGGTGCGTTCCACCAGCCGGGATGCCACGATGCCAATGACACCGGGGTGCCAATCGCGGCCCCACAGCAGCATCACGCGGTCTTCCAGCCGCTCCGGTTCCTGTTCCAGCAGTTCCTGCGCGGCCTTGAAGATCTGCAGCTCTGTCTCCTGACGCTTTGTATTGATCTCGTTCAGTTTATGGGCCAGCTCTGCGGCGCGGTCCGGGTCCTCACACATCACCAGCTGCAAAGCCGTAACAGCGTTGTCCATGCGGCCAGCCGCATTGATGCGGGGCGCAATGGCGTAGCTGACATTTTCTGCGGTGACCGGTTTACCCGCAAGGCCCACCTCTTCCAGCAACGCTTCCAGACCCGGACGGTCCGTGTTCTGCAGCTGGCGCAGGCCCGCCTTGACAAGGGTGCGGTTTTCGCCGGTAAGCGGCATCACGTCCGCCACAGTACCCACAGCGGCAAGGTCGCCGCAGTAGTCCAGCATTTCTTCCGGCGGGCAGCCATCCAGTGCGGCACACAGCTTGAACGCCACGCCCGCACCGCACAGGCCCTTGAAGGGACTGGTGTCGTCCTCACGACGGGGGTCTACCACGGCAATGGCCTTGGGCAGAGTTTCCGGCGGCAGATGATGGTCGGTAATGATCAGGTCAATGCCCAGTTCAGCGGCATAATCGGCTTCTTCCACAGCAGAAATGCCGTTATCCACCGTCACGATCAGCTTGCAGCCCTTATCATGGATGGAACGGATGGCATTGCGCGAAAGGCCGTAGCCGTCGCCCTCGCGGCTGGGCAGCATACATTTTACGGTAGCCCCCATGCCCTTGAGATGCTGGTACAGCAGGGCCGTGGCCGTCACGCCGTCCACGTCATAATCGCCGAACACCACAATGGTCTCGCCCTCGTCAATGGCCCGCCAGATGCGCTCGCAGGCCTTGTCCATATCGGTGAGCAGCGAAGGGTCGCTCAATTCTTCCTCACCGGCAAGCAGGGTCAGTGCTTCGGTAGGGTCGGTGATGCCGCGGGCCGTCAGCACGCCCGCCAACAGGGCATTTTCCTTCTGCTGGGCGGCAAGGGCGGCCGCATATTTTTGCTCGCTCCACGGCTCGTCGTTCTGTGCGTTATATTCCAGTTCTTCGGTGGCCTGCTCCGCAATCGCCTGCGTCAGCTCCCGCAGCGCGGCACGGTCCAGCGGCTTCAGATTCCATGCACGGTAGGTCATTCAAAATTTCCTCCCGTCAGGCCGTCGTTGGCCAGCATTCCCTGCAGGGCGGCGATCTCAGAAGAGACATCCATCGCTACATCCGAGAGCAGCGTATCATACAGGGTGTCGTAGGCCTGATTCAGCGTGTGAAGGATGCCCGCGATATCGCGGCGGATGGTCTCGGCGTTTTCGCCCTGCTGGCCCTGCACATCGTTGTAGGTGTGCAGCAGCTTGAGGGTGGTGGGGATATAGTATTCCGCAAAGCGGCGGGCCTTGGGCAGGCTTTCCGGGTGTGCTTCCAGCCAGTCACAGATGGCAGTGGTGGTGGTCTGCATATGGTCCAGCTCTTCGCGGCCCTGCGCATCCTGCATCAGCTGTTTTTCCTGCTGCAGCACGGCGGCAAAGCGGCGCGCCGTCTCAAGATTGAGCGGCACATCGTCTGTTTTTTCTGCTGCCGGTTCCGGCTGCGGCGGTGCCTTGGAGGCTGCGGCAGCTTCCTGCGCGGCACGGTAATCCTCAGCAGTCAGGTAAAGCTTTTCCGCTTTTTCGTCCACCCATGCACTCAGCCAGCCATTGCGGATGAATCTGCGCACCCGCTTGAGGGCACGGGCCTTTTTCTCGTCCACGGCTTCCAGCGGCAGGCCCTTTTTGCAGTCAAAGCCTTCTGCTGCCTCGGCCAGACGGAGCAGCGTCTTGCTGGCCTTCAGGCGGGACGCACCGGCAGTGATCATCCACACGAACACGGCGGTGACAGCCGCAAAGCACCAGCCGGTGATCCGCACCGCCCCCAGCGCAAAGCTGCCCATGGCTGCAGCATTTTCAGCCATAAAGCTGTCCTGCAGAAGAGCCTGCAGAACCGCCGCATTGGGCGTAAACAGGCCCGCCGCACCCAGACAGGAAACCGCCGTGATGCCAAAGATCACCGTAAACGTGATGCCGACTGCCAGCAATGCGCAGCCTGCGCTGTAGCGCTTTTTGGCACTGGCGCGGATCTCGTCTGCCGGGGTCGTCTCTGCCTTGCCGAACATCTGCCGGAACCAGCCGGAAACACCTGCGGCCTGCGCGTTGATACAGTCCTCATTCAAGCCCTGTTTTTTCGTATTCTGCGCATTCTGACGGCTGCGGTAGTATTCCTCCCGGCTGCTACGGAACGCCTTTGCCGCTTCGCCAAGGCCAAAGTTTGCAGCATTCACCGCCGCACGGCCCACACCATAGGCGCGGTCGCCAATGTCCTCCCCTTTGCCCTCAAAGCCATGGGCAAAGGCATCCGACACGGTATCGCCAAAGGCGCGCAGCTGGTTTTCCAGCTCCTGCTGCACCTGACGGCCCTCATTTTCTCTCATTGTATCGTTTTCACGATCGTTCATCAAATTCTTCTCACCCTTCTGCCGGTGCATACCGGCTGATGATGGCGCGGGCCACCCGCAGGCCATCCACGGCGGCGCTCATGATGCCGCCCGCATATCCGGCGCCCTCGCCGCAGGGATACAGACCTGCCAGCTGGGTGCATTCAAAATTTTCTTCCCGCTTCAGCCGCACCGGGCTGCTGGTGCGGGTCTCAAGACCCGTAAGGATCGCTTCCGGCGCGGTATAACCCGCAATTTTGCGCTCGTAGGCGCGCAGGCCCGCCCGCAGCGTTTCGGCCAGCTCCTGCGGCAGCAGTGCGCCGAGGTCTGCCGCAGCAACGCCGCGGTCATAGGTAGGCTGCACGCGTCCAATGTTCAGCTGGCCGCGCCCTTCCAGAAAGCTCTGGATGTTCTCTGCCGGAGCGGCATACTCCCCTGCACTGCGCCCAGCGGCGTAGGCTCTGGCTTCCAGCTCCCGCTGGAACGCGATGGCCCGGCGCGGATCGTCTGCAAAGTCCTTGCCGCCCACGCTCACCACCACGGCCGCGTTGGCATTTTTGCCATTGCGGGCGTGGAAGCTCATGCCGTTGGTCACTACACGGCCTTCCTCGCTGGCCGATGCCACCACCTGCCCGCCGGGGCACATGCAGAAGGTGTAAACGCACCGCTCCCCCACATGCTGGGAGAGCTGATACTCGCCCCGCGGCAGAGCCGGATGCCCGGCAGCCTCGTGATATAAGCTCTTTTCGATCTCACTCTGCAGATGCTCGGCGCGGAAGCCCACGCTGAACGGCTTGCATTCCAGCTGCAGGCCGCCGTCCATCAGCATCCCGAAGGTATCGCGGGCCGAGTGGCCCACCGCGAACACCAAAGCTTCACAGGCAAAGGTGCCATTTGTGGTAAAAATTCCGGTGAGCCGACCGTTTTTCTGTTCAAAGCCGGTCAGGGCCGTGTTGAAATGCACCTCACCGCCCAGAGCTTCGATCTCCTTGCGGATAGATGTGATCACACCGCGCAGCAGGTCGGTGCCCACGTGGGGCTTCTGCTTCCAGGCGATCTCCTCCGGCGCACCGTGCTGCAGGAACACCTCGGTAACAAAGCCGCACAGCTCATCGCCGATGCGGGTGGTCAGCTTGCCGTCCGAAAAGGTACCGGCACCGCCCTCGCCAAATTGAATGTTCGCATTTACATCCAGTTCGCCGGTAGCAGAAAAATGTTCCACCGCCTTTACGCGCTCGTCCAGCGCCGGGCCGCGCTCCAGCACAATGGGCTGATAGCCCTGCCGGGCCAGCAGCAGCGCTGCAAACAGGCCCGCCGGGCCAAGGCCACACACCACAGGCCGATGTGCCAGTGGCTGGATGCCATTCTGCACCGAAAAATCCACCTTCTGCTGCAGAGAAGCATCACCACAGCGGGCTGCAAGAGCCGCTTCCTCGGCAGGTTCTTTCAGGGTGACAGCCACGGTATACACCAGCTTGGGCTGGCCGTGGCGGGCATCCACCGAGAGCTTTGCCACGCCCAGATGCTGCACCTTTCCGCGCGGGATGCGGGCGGCGTGCAGGGCTTTTTCAAATGCCTGCGGCTCTCCGGCAGAGAGCGGCAGACGGATGTTGCGAACCAGAATCATGTTATCGTGTGTTCCTTTTTGTTTCAGTTGCTTTCGATGCGGCACTGCAGCACATAGCTGCCCAGTGCAAAGATCTTGCCGTTGGAGGGCACATACAGGCGGCAGGCAATGTTCTGCTCGCCGGTCGCCACCGAGAAATCCTCGGCATCGATCTCAATGACCACCTGCTCCGGGGTCAGCGTTTCGATCGCGCCCTTGGGGCCGCAGAGCGTTACATTCATCAGGCGTTCGGTCTGCACCGTCAGCTGGTAGGTAGAGGGCAGGTTGACCACCTGCACGCAGGTATTGGGCAGGTTCATGGTCTTGGTTCCCAGATTGGAGCAGTCAAAGCTGACCGTTATGGTGGAAATGTTATCCAGCAGATAGATGTCTGCGGGCAGGTCGATGGGCAGCTCATAGCTCTTGTTCAGTGTAAAGGTGGAAAGGTCGATATTGCCGATGGGCAGCGTGGACAGCATATCGATTTTAGCTGCCGGACCTGCCACCTTGAGCTGCTTGCGGCTGAGTGCATATACCAGCATCGAATCATCAAAATCACGCGGTGCATTGATGAAATTCACGTCCACCGGCAGCGTTGCCATCTTGTACACCTGCAAGGTCACATCCACGCTGTTCTCTTCCAGCTCCGTGTACTCAAACTTGACTTCCTTGCCGCCGGAGGTATAGAAGCGCAGCGGCGTGTTCAGCGTGATGGACTCGGTCAGTTCGCCGCTGTAGGTCACCTCTGCAGTGCAGGTAGCAACTTTATCCAGCTCACTGCTGGGGCCGGAAAGGGTGATATTCTCCTTGGAAACATCCGTACTGTAAAGGATATAGCCGTCCGCGATGGTCAGGTAGTTGGTGGTAATGGTAACGGGCAGGGTCTTTTCCTCCACCACGTCAAACACCACATCCACCGTATTATCCGTGCCTTCCATGGTCACAGTCACACCGTTCAGCAGGCCGTTGGCACCGCGTACCAGCAGGCGCAGGGTCTTTTCGCCGCTGTCGCGTACGCTGGAAAAATCCGGGTAGACCACAAAATCGGAAGCCGTCAGCCCGCCGATGGTATAGCCGTCGCCGGAGATTTTCAGGTTCACGGTCTTATCCTCGGCGCTGACGATGCTCAGGCCCCGGGAGGTGTAAGCAGCGGAATCGTAGGTATAATCCACCGGCACATTGTAGATGGTGTTGCTGGTGCCGGGCTGGACGATGATCGTGACCACCATCCATGCAACGATGGCACCCAGCACCGAAAGTGCCAGCCGGATGCGGCGGTCGTCCAGAATGTTTTTCTTATGGGCGACCGCAGGCTTTGCGCCATTTTTCTTGTTGGGTTCGTTGTTCATTGCGCATCGTCCTCCTTCTGGCTGACCCATTTCCACAGACGGTCCAGCTGACCGCGCCAGCCGCTGACCGTCGTCTTTTCGGTGGTGGTCTCCTTGGGGATCATCTCATCCACCAGACGGGTATACAGGGTCTGGCGGTCAAAGTGGCGGATCAGCACACCGTTCTTTGCCATGGAGATGATGCCGGTCTCCTCGCTGACCACGATGGCGATGGCGTCGGAATTTTCGGCAATGCCAAGGCAGGCGCGGTGACGGGTGCCCATATCCTTGCCAAGATCCAGATTGTTGGAAAGCGGCAGCACACAGCCCGCGGCTTTGATGCGGCCATTCTCAATGATGGCAGCACCATCGTGCAGGGGCGTGCCCTCGTAGAAAATGGTGCCCAGCACTTCCAGATTGACCGCACTGTTCACCGGCGTGCCGGTGCGCACGATCTCCGAAAGGTTCGTGTGGCGTTCCAGCACGATCAGTGCACCGGTCTTGGTCTCAGAAAAGCGCTCTGCCGCATCGCAGATGGCAATGATGGCGCTGCGCCATGCACCCTTCAGGCTGGGATCGTTGTAGCGGCCTTTGACATTGAACAGCTTGGCGGCCCACTGGTCGGTCTGGCCCATGCGCTCCAGCGCACGGCGGATCTCCGGCTGGAACAGCACTACCAGCGTCAGCAGGCCCACCTGCAGCAGTGAGTTCAGCAGCCATGTGACGGTACGCATGTTCAGCGTTTCTGCCACCAGATAGACGGCCATCACCAGAAGCGCACCCTTGAACAGCTGGCCGGCGCGGGTGCGGTTGACAATGCCCAGCAGCTGGTAAATCAGGAAGGAAATGATGATGATATCCAGCAAATCGACCAGTTTGAAGGTCTGGAAATTTGCAATGATCGCGTTCAGAGTCATTGGTACACGCTCCCGTTTACAGTGTTTCGATCAGGGCAACAGCGTGGGCGGCAATGCCCAGCCCCTCACCGGTAAAGCCCAGATGTTCCTCGGTGGTGGCCTTTACACTCACGGCATCCACCGGCAGGCCGAAGGCATCGGCCAGATTCTGGCGCATGGCCGGAATGTACGGCGCAAGCTTGGGCCGCTGACACAACAGCGTCGCGTCGATATTTTCAATGCGGAAGCCGTGCTCTTTTAAAATTTCGGCCACACGGCGAGCCAGCTTCAGGCTGTCGGCACCGGAGTAGGCCGGGTCATTGTCCGGGAAATGCTGGCCGATATCCCCCAGCGCAGCGGCACCCAGCACAGCATCCATCACCGCATGGGCCAGCACATCTGCATCCGAGTGGCCCAGCAGGCCTTTTTCAAAAGGCACTTCCACGCCGCCCAGGATCAACTTGCGGCCTTCCACCAGACGGTGCACGTCATAACCATGTCCAATGCGCATTTTGTGTTCCTCTTTCTGTTCCGGGCGGGGCAAGTCCTCGCGGGTGGTGATCTTATAATTGGCGTAATCGCCCTGCGTCAGCTGCACGGCGCGGCCGGTCAGCTCGAACAGGCTGCAGTCGTCGGTGACAAGGCGGGCTTTTTCGGCATCCAGCTCTTCCAGCGCAGCAAGGTACTCTGCGCGGTCAAAGCACTGAGGGGTCTGCACCGCATACAGGGTGCTGCGGTCGGGCGTTGTGTACACAAGGCAGGCATCCGGCACGGTCTTTCCGTTGCCGCGCGCTGCAGCCTTGATGGTATCCTTTACCGGTACGGCAGGTGCAGCTGCGCCGCACCGGGCCGCTGCTTCCAGCGCTGCTGTGATGACGGCCTGACTGACGAAGGGTCTTGCCGCGTCGTGCACTGCCACAAGCTCCCCTGCTGCCGCCAGCACGCCGTTTTTTGCGCTCTCGGCGCGGGTGGTGCCGCCCGTTACGATCTGCACAGGCTTTGTGCAGTCTGCTGCCTGCTGCTCCACAAAGGCGCGGTTCTTACCGGCCACCAGCACGATCTCCGTGACAAGCGGATCCTGTTCAAACGCGTGGATGCTGCGGTGCAGCACGGTCTCGCCGCCCAGATCAAAGCTGAGCTTGTCAAAGCCCATGCGTGTGGAAGACCCCGCCGCCACCAGTACTGCGGATACTCTCTTTTCCAATTTCTTCACCTGCCCGATTCCTATAGTAAGCCATATTTTATTATAGCGTATAACTTCCCAAACTGCAACCAATATTCTACAGCAAAAATGCCCCTCTGCACACAGCAGAGGGGCACAAACTTGTTCTTGATGGAGTTTACTTCAGGATCGGCTCGATGGCAGCAGCCAGAGCATCCTTCTGTGCCTGTGCTTCAGCCAGATCCTTGCCCAGAGTGGTGAAGTAGGTCTTGATCTTCGGCTCAGTGCCGGAGGGACGCACCACAACGGTCGCACCGTTTTCCAGACTGTAGATCAACACGTTTGCTGCAGGCAGGCCGGTCTCCTCGGGCTTCTTGTAGTCGGTCACCTTGACCACCTTGTGGCCAGCCAGCTCGGCGGGCGGGTCATCAGTCAGTGTCTTGCCACTTGTCTCAAGCTGTGTTGCACCGCTCTTGATCGTCCTGTTGTTCCTTGTAAGCTGTTTTGCACCGGAAAGAAGCTGGTCGATACCTTTCAGGAGAGTGGATTTATAACCAGTCTGTAAAGCTTTTGCTCCGTCTGCCAGTTTTTTTACACCTGTCTGGAGATCTGTAACATTCTTATTGTTTTCTCCCAGAATGTCCGGAAGCTCTTTTGCAAGTGCTCCAACCTTCGTCGCTACTGCACCGGCCGCAGCCTCCAGAGATGGCTGTTCCTTACTTCCGACTGTTCCCATCGCCTGCAGTGTCTGTGCTCCTGCTGCCAGTTTCTGTGCATCTTCACCTTCAACTAACGTGGTAAGACCTGCATCAATTCCATCTACATACTGCTTAATTGCAGTAAGACCTGCTACTGTCTGTGCATCATCCTGTTTCTGTGTATCATCCGCATTCAGTGTTGTAAGACCGCTTTCAATCTGAGACAAACCGCTCTGAAGCTGTGCTGCGGCATCACCAACTGCGGCAGCCTGTTCACTCTGTGAGCTGACTGCTCCTGCTGCCTCCTGTACGGCTGCTGCCTGCTCATTCAGTCCGGAAACCTGACCAGCATGTGCTTCCAGACTTGCCACACCGCCCTGTGCGGTAGCCACACCACCGGAAATTGCACCGATTGCACTCTGTACTGCACTGTTTACAGCAGCTGCTGTTGCTTCATCCATGGAAGAAGTATCAATACTGCTTAAGATATCAATTGCGGAGCTTGCACTGTCCAGACCTGCTGAGATCGTACCTGCATCTCCCTGAAGAGCATCTCCTGTTCCTGCTGCCGCACTGACTGCACTTGCTGCTGCGTTTAACTGATCCGCTGCAGAAGTTCCTGCTACAGCTGATACAGAGTTTGCTGCTGCCTGTGCAGTTGCAAGACCGTCTTCAATCTGCTGTGTACCTGCTGCCGGAGAACTGCTGCCACCTGGAACCATACTGTCAACCTGCTTTTTCAGGGCATCTATATTGTCTTTCGCACTTTTTACTCCCGGCATATAAGAATTAAGTAATCCATTTGCCAAATCGCCTGTACTTTTTGCAAAGCTCTGTGTACTCTGTGCAAATGTAATGATATCACTTAAATCCTGCGGCAAAGTCTCTAAACTTCCAGCCAATTTTTCGACCAGTCCGGAAACCCTTGTATTTAATTCATCCGTGCCTTTTACCAGATCATTCATTCCCGGTGTAAACTCTTTGGCAAGACCATTCTTTAATGTCTGAATTCCTTTCT
>ENA-UPXC01005597-UPXC01005597.1-human-gut-metagenome-genome-assembly--contig:-NODE-5597-length-10227-cov-4.247192_pt1 | contig 10227 bp, 11 predicted proteins | sample MGYA00250047_ERZ773371 | MGnify/ENA primary metagenome ERZ773371 (study PRJEB29103, sample SAMN06111975) | human gut metagenome | biome: human gut; feature: ankylosing spondylitis patient; material... | reverse complement strand
AAAGCTAATGAACTTGCAAAGCTCTATCCAAACAGCTTTATTGCTGGTCAGTTTGTTAATCCGGCAAATCCAAAAGCTCATTTTGAGACAACTGGTCCAGAAATTTACGAAGATACCGAAGGCAACGTTGATGTGTTTGTTGCCGGTGTCGGCACAGGCGGTACAATCACAGGTGTTGGCAAGTACTTAAAGTCCAAGAAACCGTCTGTAAAAATCGTTGCTGTTGAGCCAGCATCTTCAGCAGTCCTGTCCACTGGAAATGCAGGTCCTCATAAAATTCAGGGTATTGGTGCTGGCTTTATTCCAGAGGTGCTTGACACTTCCATTTATGATGAAATCATTGCTGTATCTAATGATGATGCCTTTACAACAGGAAAGAGCCTTGGAAAGAAGGAAGGCATCCTTACTGGTATCTCCTCCGGTGCTGCTCTGTGGGCAGCTATTGAGATTGCAAAACGGCCTAAGTCAAAGGGTAAGACAATTGTTGTGCTACTTCCTGACACTGGTGATCGCTACCTTTCAACTCCACTTTTTTCTGATTAATTTTAAAAAAGTCCGCCGCACCTGCATAACAGGTACGGCGAACTTTTCTTTTATAAGGAAGATTTACTACTAAAAGCTATTTTACTCAGCTGCCTTCTGTGCTTCTGGCAGTCTTGTGGTATTTCCATCCTCAAATGCAGCCTTACGCTCTTCAGTGATATCTGCAAATCCTGCATCATTGAAATCATCGGTATACTGCTGATACTTCTCGTCAAACTCTTCCGGTGTACACATGGTCAAAGTATCACGTGCTTCCTTGTACAGAGTAACTAATGTCTGCTGATACTCGGAAGTATTCTCCATAGAAGATGCATACAAACAGTCAGCAACTGCATACTTTTCAGCGATTTCCTGTCTTGCATAGTAGAAGTCGATTACATCCTGAGTGAAATCCTGCGGCAGATTGTGTGGTGTTGTTGCATAGATAACATCCTCGATAGTACCTGCTGCCTTAGATGCTGTCTCACAGCTCCAGTAATCACCGCTGCTGTTGTAACCCTGCTTGTAGTCTCCGCTGTAATCAGCTACAGATACTGGCAGACCATCTTCATTGTAGTTGAAGTTCTCACCCTCAATGCCATACTGCATAGTGAAGAGTACATCATCGTTGCACATCCACTCAAGATACATCCATGCTGCCTTTAACTCATCCTCTGTTGCAGATGATGAGAAGCCTACCATCATACCAAATGGGTTATTTGAACGATAAGCAGGAGTAACAGTGATTCCATCCGCTGCTGTATCATCCTCAGTAACAACTGGATAAATAGCTAGCTCAGCATCTGGGTTTGTCTCATAGAAGGAAGTCAGTACAGGCATATCAGAGCTGATGTAGCATCCATATGAATATGCATCACCGTTAATGAAGTTTGCCTTTGCTGTCTCGCCATCGATCAGGTAATACTCTGGATCTGTAATTCCGTTATTGTAATCCTCGTTTGCTCTCTTTAACAGGTTGTAGTTTGCATCAGTTCCAAGTGCCGGGATGTTATAGTCACCATACATAGCCCAGTCAAGCTCGTTAAACGGATACTCACGATATGCATGGTTCTGATCGGAACCAAGACCTGTGATCATAGTACCACCACCTGGATGCTCGCAAAGACCAGCCTCCTGGATCTTCTTCATTGCGTCAAGATACTCGTCACGCTTTGTTGGAACATGATCATAACCAACCTGCTTTAACCAGTCCATACGAACAAATGTCTGCCATGTATAGTTGATGTTGTAATTCGGATTAGATGCCAGTGCGAAATAAGTCTCATCACCGATTGTAGTATATGGAATCTGTCCGTCTGCCTCCATACGAGCATAGTAGTTTGGAGCTACCTCTTTGAATGCATCCATATCAAAGGAAGTTAAATATCCGTCATTTACCCATGTGGACAGCTTCGGATAATCATACTCCATAAGAATTGTCGGAAGATTCTGATCAGCTGCAAGAAGTGCATAGCTTGTCATAACATCAGTTCTTGTGATCGGAACATACTCAACAGTGATGTTATACTTATCACCGAAGTTTTCCTGAATCCACTGTGTCCAGTAGTTGTTTGTTACATCCGGAACGCCCTCAACACCTCTGTCATAAACTGGAACACGTAAAGTTACATTCTCTGCAAATGGCTCCCAGTTATTCTCTACCTGATCTGACTCAGCTGCCTCTGTGCTTGCTTCCTCTGTGCTTGTCTCCTCAGCCATAACTGGAAGTGCGCCAAAAGCCATGATTCCTGCGAGGGAAATTGCTGCAAATTTTCTCATAATCGAACTTCTCCTTTCTCTTAAGATAGCTTACTACATCTTTCAGCCATCTTTTTCTCATGTCTACATAGTAGAACGATTATGAAAATGATTCTACTTATTTTTTTATTGTTTTCTCCTAATTATGACCTTTTAACTATAATGTTCATTTTAGAATCATATTTTTATTATATTATTCACAATGTTAATATTCTTTACTTGATTCATATTAACGATTTTACTTTATTTTTTCTCTTATTTACCATTTTTATTAACAAAATAAGACAGCAGACATTTTATTGTCTGCTGCCCTGTCTCAAAATCTTATCTCTTAGCGAACTGCTTATTTTTATTGATTTTCCTCATGAAGAAGAGGCTTCATGCTTTCCATCGCAATTAAAAGTGTTGATGTATTATGCAAAAGTGCTGATGTAGTTGGCTGCAAAACACCTGCAATACCTCCCGCAATAAGTGCTGAGTTAAATCCCACTATTACCTTATAATTGCGATAAATACGCTTCATCAATCTCTTTGACAACTTGCGAAGTGTTACAACCTCAAACAGATCCTCTGCTGCTATTGTAACATCAGCGATTTCACGCGCTAATTCTGCACCATCGCTTATAGCAATGCCTACATCAGCAGCAGAAAGCGCCGGTGAATCATTTACGCCGTCTCCAACCATAATAACTTTTCGTCCTGCTGCCTTTTCCTGTTCAACAAAACGGGCCTTATCTTCTGGAAGTACCTCTGAAAAATACTGATCAACGCCAACTCTGGCTGCAATTGCCCTGGCGGTTCGATCACTATCTCCAGTCATCATTACAACCTTGGAAATTCCGCTTTTTTTAAGTGCACGAATAGCATCAGCGGCCTCCTCACGGAGTGGATCCTCAATGCAGATTACCGCAGCAAGTTCACCTTCAATTGCAAGATACAAATGAGAATATTCCAACGGAAGCTGTTCAAACAATTTCTCCTTGCCTTCTGGAATATGACACTTTTCGTCCTCAAAAACAAAATGATGACTGCCAATAATCGTCTTTTTGCCTTCTAGCTGCGTGGAAATACCATGCGCCACAATATACTCTACTTTTGAATGTTTTTCCTCATGGTCAAGACTCTTTTTCTTTGCAGCATCAACAACAGCCTTTGCCATAGAATGAGGAAAATGTTCCTCCAAACATGCAGCCGTGCGAAGCAGCTCATCCTCAGAATCACCATTAAAAGAAACAACCTTTACAACAGTCGGCTCTGCTTTTGTCAGCGTACCAGTTTTATCAAATACAATTGTATCTGCATCTGCTATACTCTCTAAAAACTTTCCGCCCTTTACATTGACATTGCGGTTTCTCGCCTCTTTAATTGCAGACAACACTGCAATTGGCATCGAAAGCTTTAGCGCACAGCAAAAATCTACCATCAGCACAGAAGTAGCTTTTGTCAGATTTCTAGTAAAAAGATAAGTCAGCCCCGTTGTCAGGAAGGTATACGGAACAAGCTTATCTGCAAGGCGCTCTGCCTTTCCTTCCATAGATGATTTTAATTTTTCTGACTCCTCAATCATGACAACTATCTGCTCATAACGGCTCGCACCGCCAAGCTTTTTGACGTTAACTGTCAGCTCACCCTCCTCAAGAACTGTTCCTGCATACACAGTTGTTCCTGCATATTTTCTAACTGCTGCAGACTCGCCTGTCATAGATGCCTGATTCACCATGCCTTCTCCGCTCTCAACTGTTCCATCAAACGGAATGACATTGCCCATATGAATTACAATCTTATCATTTTCTTTGATCGTAGACGCATCAACAAGAACCTCCTGCTCGCCGGCAAGCATCCATACCTTAGATACATTTAAAGACATGCTTCTTGCAAGATCGCCAACAGACTTTTTATGAGTCCACTCCTCTAAGATCTCTCCAATTCCAAGAAGGAACATGACAGAGCTTGCCGTAGACACATCACCTCTTGCAATGGAGATGGTAATCGCAGTCGCATCAAGCACTGGGACCTCAAGCTTTCCCTTTGCAAGTGTTTTTACACCCTTCCAGATATAAGGAATCGCTGCTGCAAGTGTAATGCATGTACGTATTGGTGCCGGCACAAACAAATTCTTTGTACAGCGCCAAACAACCGTTCCAACAAGCTTATCCCAATACTCGTTGTTCAGTGCTCTTCCCGAATGTGCCAGATAGCTTTCTGGTGCCTCAATCTCGTCTACATGGCACTTTCTTAAATAGGAAAGAACTGTTGCTCTGTCAATCTTATAGCAAAGGACCACATCAGCGGTACGTTCATTGACGCGCACTGAAGTGATCCCCTCCTTATTAGACAGAGCATACTCGAGCAGATCAGCTTCCTTTGCCGTCATGTGCTTCATAATGGCACGGACACGGATTCTGCCCTTTATTTCATGCTTTATCTTAAATTTCATTATTCAGCCTTCTCTTCTGTCTCGTTTTTTTCTGCCTCTGCTGTCTCTTCTGCCTCATCCTGACCTTCAGCCTCTGCTGCTTCGTTTGCTGCTGCGAGATCATCATTAATCTGCTGTGCTCCGGCATAAATATCCTGTGCATTTTCCTGAATATTTGATACTACATCTAATACACAATCCTTTGCACGAAGTACTGCTGCTGTAACCTTTGTATATACATTCTTTGCATCCTTGCTTGAAAGTGCCTTAATACCTGCTGTTCCAAACAGAACACCTGCTGCAAAAATACCACCCTTTTTGTAATCGAAATCTTTTAAACTCATGTTTTTATCCTCCTGTTCGATGATTGTGTAAAAGGCAAGCAAACCTTCTTGATTTGCTTGCCCCTTATTATAAAGAATATGTGCCAGAATTTCCACAGTCTTATTGATAAAATTTATCATCAGGTACTAGTAATTTTTAACAAATTTCATCAACCTATGCCGGTGTGATGCTCCGAATGGCCTGTTCTTTCTTGTATCCACATACAGAAAGCCCTGCCTGAATGATTTGATTCCAAGCTTTTTGTGAGAGTACAATGCTGGAATTGTCATCAAATTCGATTGTGCATGCACTTCTTGATGTGCCGCCTGGCAGCTCATCCATCGCCTCCTCACACTCTTCACAAGAAACCTTGTACATGTTGCGGCGGTTGATTGCCCCGATCTCCTCTAGCATATTGATCATGCGATAAACCGTCGCTGATCCAATGCTTGAATCGATCTTTGATGCTTTGTAATAAATTTCTTTACAGCTGGAACACTCTTCTTCCAGTATGATATCTAGTAACAGCATCCGCTGCTTTGTGATCCTGCAGCCCCGCTGTCTGAGTCTGTTCAGGATCGCCTCTTTTTGCATATTTCCTTGCTGCATAGGCTGACCATCCTTTACGTTTCTCTGCTTAGTGACAATGACCTCCACAGTGACTGCAGTCGCCTCCGCACTGGAGTGACTTTCCAGACTTCTTATCTTTTACCATACTGCGAACGATCAGTCCAACTACACCAACTACAATTGCTCCAACAATTACTGTTCCCATAATTACCTAGCCTTTCCAGAGCGCACATATCTATTTCATTTTTTACTTGCCCGTTGCGACCTGAAGAGTCTCGCTCTCTTTATAAGGTCTGAACAGCAGATAGATAAATGCGATAATAATTACGATTGCTACTACTGTTCCAATACCAAAGCCGGCACCTGTAAAGAGACGACCGATCTGATTGATTACTAAAGCTACCAGGTAAGCAAATCCACACTGATAACCAATTGCAATCCAGAACCACTTGGTGTTGTTCATCTCTCTCTTGATTGCACCCATTGCTGCGAAGCAAGGAGCACATAACAGGTTGAATGCCAAGAATGCATAACCGCTTACTGCTGTGAAGGAAGCTGCCATTGCTGCATATACGCTTACACCTTCCTGTCCGCCGTAAAGGATACCCATTGTACCTACAATGTTCTCCTTTGCTACCAGACCGGTAACAGATGCAACAGTTGCCTGCCAGTTTCCAAATCCCTGTGGGATGAAGATCCAGCTGATTGCCTTACCGATTGTTGCAAGGATACTGGAATCAATCTGATCCTCAGAAAGCATCTGGAATGCGCCGTCAACAAATCCAAAGTAGGTGGTGAACCAAATTACGATGGTTGAAAGAAGGATGATGGTACCAGCCTTCTTAATGAAGGACCATCCACGCTCCCACATGCTTCTAAGAACGCTGCCTACGGTTGGCAGATGGTATGCCGGAAGCTCCATAACGAACGGAGCCGGATCACCAGCGAATAACTTTGTTTTCTTTAAGATGATACCAGAGCAGATGATTGCTGCGATACCAAGGAAATAAGCTGACGGAGCAACCCATGAAGCACCGCCGAAGATAGCACCTGCAACCATTGCGATAAACGGAAGCTTTGCACCACACGGAATGAAGGTAGTTGTCATAATGGTCATCTTACGGTCTCTGTCATTCTCGATGGTACGTGAAGCCATGATACCAGGAACACCACATCCAGAACCGATTAACATTGGAATGAAGGACTTACCGGACAGACCAAACTTTCTAAAGATTCTGTCCATGATGAATGCGATACGAGCCATGTATCCGCATCCTTCAAGGAATGCTAAAAAGATGAACAAAATCAAGATCTGCGGAACGAAACCAAGTACAGCTCCTACACCGGCTACGATACCATCCATGATCAGACCTCTTAACCAGTCTGCACAATTTGCTGCATCAAGAGCAGACTCCAAAAATGCCGGAATACCTGGAATCCAGATGCCATAATCGGCATTATCAGGAGCGGTTGCATTCCACTTTTCATAAACTTCTACTGCTGCCTTTAAATCAGCGCCATTAGCAGTCTCATCTTCCTCTGCCATGGTTTCCTCATCCTGAACAACGTAAGTTACTTCTGCGTCATCTGCTACAGTTGCTGCATAAGCCTTTACAGCTTCGATTGCAGCTGCTGGATCGTAATCTTCTGACTCAGCATCAACTGCTGCTGCCAGATCCTCGTCACCAGACTCGTCAACAAATGCATTGATAATGGTCTCTGCATCGCCATACTCACCAGCATCTTCTTCATATGCACTGCGGCCAATTCCTGCCAGATACCAACCATCGCCAAATACTCCGTCATTTGCCCAGTCAGTTGCGATGGTTCCAACTGTTGTTACTGATACATAATACACAATATACATGACAATCGCAAAAATTGGAAGAGCCAAGAAGCGGTTTGTTACAATACGGTCAATCTTGTCAGAAAGGGTCAATTTCTTGCCGCTGCCTGCCTTCTGACAGCAATCTCCGATAATCGAAGAAATGTATGTATAACGCTCATTTGTGATAATACTCTCCGTATCATCATCAAATGTATCCTCCATGCGTCTGATCTCATCAGAAACATCTGGAACGGACTTCATCTGAGCTGCAATCTTATCATCCTTCTCAAGAAGCTTGATTGCGAAGAATCTCTTCTGCTCATCCTTGATACCAGTAAGCTTACTCTCAACTGCTGCAATGATCTCCTCAGCATCCTTTGAGAACTCGTGTACCGGCTTTGTCAATGCCTTCTTCTTTGCAAGCTCAACAGCCTTGTTTGCTGCTTCCTTGATTCCGTCACCCTTCAATGCAGAAATCTCTACAACTGGGCAGCCAAGCTTCTTAGAGAGCTTATCAACATTGATCTTATCTCCGCTCTTTCGAACCAGATCCATCATATTGATTGCCATGACAACTGGAATACCAAGCTCCATGATCTGTGTGGACAGATACAGGTTTCTCTCGATATTGGTACCATCTACGATATTTAAAATCGCATCCGGTCTATCTGTGATCAGATAGTTTCTTGCTACTACTTCCTCAAGTGTATATGGGGATAAAGAATAAATACCTGGAAGGTCCATGATGGTAACTTCCTTGTCCCACTTAAGCTTACCTTCCTTCTTCTCAACTGTAACGCCCGGCCAGTTTCCTACAAACTGATTAGAACCGGTAAGTGCGTTAAAAAGTGTTGTTTTACCACAGTTGGGATTACCTGCTAATGCAATCTTAATTGACATTACAAACCTCCTGTTTTCTCACCTTTTTTAATGCTTACTTTGTTTTGCCTCGACTTATTTTATTTGGTCTAGGCTTATTTTGTTTTGTTCACCCTTATCTTGAATCGTTAGCCCTTATTAAAATTAGAACTAGCTAACCCATGGGTAAAAAAAATAGTTACTCGACCTCGATTATCTCAGCGTCAGCCTTACGCAGTGATAACTCATATCCTCTTACGGTTACCTCTACCGGATCACCAAGCGGAGCTACCTTTCTTACGTAGATCTCAACGCCCTTGGTAATTCCCATATCCATGATACGGCGCTTTACCGGACCCTCGCCAGTCAGCTTCTTAACCTTTACTGTCTGGCCAATGCTTACATCTTTCAGTGTTTTCATATTGATACCCCTTTCCGTGATCCAAAGCTTCACTTAGGCTCACAAAATTTCTCCTCTCAGGAAACTAAGATTTTGCTGGCCATGTCCTTGCCAATCGCAACTCTTGAGTCCTTTACATTGACAATCAGATTTCCCTGAATCTCAGAGACAACAGTAACAATAGCACCAACAACAAAGCCCAGTCTTTCTAAAAACAGTCTGGTCTCTTCCTTGCCGCCTATTTTACGGATTACACTCTCCTTGCCCTCTGGAGCCATAGATAATGGCATAGCACATACCTCTCTTTCTTATAGTATACCTGGAAAATCCACCTACATGACCTCATAAAATAGATCTTCCATAGTTCTTGATAACATTTATCATTTCCTATCGACAATTAGTATACTCAAACCTCAATTAGATGTCAAGAACAAATTGCACGATTTTTTCAAAAAAATAAAAAAGAAAGCTGTGGCTTATCACTATTGGCTACCCGATAGTTTATTGGAGGGCGCTTTGCACGGGCGCCCCTCGTAAAGCAGTTCACCTCAACGCCCACTACAAATAATGCCCCACAAGGTTTTTCTACCTCGTGGGGCATTTACTTTACAATGTTAGCAAGATCACTCTTCGTGTTTCAGATACTCACCTGACACGTCGGACAGAGCCGTCACACCATCACGGCAGATCTTAACATAGAAGCCCTTATATGGCTTTTCGTAATTCTTTACTGCATCTTTAATCTGCAGACGACCATTATTTTGTGAGAATACATATGCATTGTAGCCACCTTTTTTATAGGCGAAGCTCTCACCATCGTCCTGATAATGAATATAATTTCCAATGCCTGGGTAAACCGCAAGTGTCAAGTCTTCCACTTCCTTTTCACCAACATACTGCATTAAAGGATAGATCGGAAGGACTGCACCTGCGCGAACAAATAAAGGCATAGTATCGAGTGGCGCTTTCTTTGTGATATACTGACCGCCTTTGTACTTTTCTCCCGTCCAGAAATCGTACCACATCGCACCCTCTGGCAGATAGACAAGACGCATAGTTGTTCCCTGTGTTACAACTGGAGCAGCAAGCAGCCACTCACCTACCATAAACTCATCATTTATTTCGTAAGTTTCTGCATCCTTTTCAAAATTTAACATAAGAGGACGCATAATCGGAAGACCTGTCTGCTCACTTTCAAAGAAGCAGTCGTAGATATATGGAAGCAGACGATAACGAAGCTCTACGTACTTGCGGTAAATCTCTAAAAGCTCCTTATCAAACTGCCACGGCTCCTGTCTTCTCGTGCCCTGTGCACTATGGTTTCTAAAAAACGGTGATAAACATCCCACCTGAACCCAACGAGCCAATAGTTCCTTTGTTGTATCTGCACCAAAGCCTCCGACATCTGTTCCTGCATAGGAAAATCCGGAAAGGCCAAGATTACAAAGCTGTGGAATTGCCATCTGTAAATGTAGATCGGAAGAGCGTCGTGTAGGGAAAGAGTGTAGATCTCGGTGGTCGCCGTATCATTAAAAAATTCGGTTGTGGTTG
>ENA-UPXC01005596-UPXC01005596.1-human-gut-metagenome-genome-assembly--contig:-NODE-5596-length-10227-cov-5.315665_pt1 | contig 10227 bp, 12 predicted proteins | sample MGYA00250047_ERZ773371 | MGnify/ENA primary metagenome ERZ773371 (study PRJEB29103, sample SAMN06111975) | human gut metagenome | biome: human gut; feature: ankylosing spondylitis patient; material... | reverse complement strand
TTTTCAAGCAGAAGACGGCATACGAGATTGTTGACTGTGACTGGAGTTCAGACGTGTGCTCTTCCGATCTATCATATCAAGCGGAATATACGAACGGGAGTATTTCATCAAGCGAGGTTTTTAGAAAATGGTCGAGAGAATTTATCACGTTGGATTAACTGTATCTGATTTAGATCGCTCCATTGCTTTTTACAGAGACATCCTTGGCCTTGAATTCCAAGGAGAAATATTCATGGCTGGCGAAGAAACAGACAGGTTGTTTCGAATGAAAGATACAAAAGCGAGAGTAGCTTATCTGAACGGCTCTAAAGCTATTGAAGCGCCACCAATCGAACTGATTCAGTTTGTGGACAATAAAGTAAAAAAAGTGAAGGGGAATCTATTTACAACATCTATCTCAGAAGTATGTTTCTATACGGATGATATTGAGCGTGTTTATAATAGTCTTATCGAAAATCATGTAGAATGCTTATCAGAATGCACAAACTATTTCAAGTGCAATTTTCACCCATTACACCAGGCTACAGCCTCTTTGAATTGCTCCCATGTAATAGCTGTACCGTATTCATCATAGATGCTGAACTCGGGATTGTCGCGGAGCCACTGCTCTACGGAGAAAATGTCTCGAAACCCATTCTCGACTCTCCAGGAAAAATGACCGGCTCTTGCTGTGCCGATCACGACGGACGCACTTTCCGGTTCCTCAATCTGAAAGAGGAACTGATTTGAGATTTTATTAAGCAGTTCATCCATGGTGTCCTCCAGGTCAGAAGTGACGGGGATTTCTTTGATCCGGTTGATGCAATCCGCCTGGATTGCGATTAGCTTTTCCTGAAGAGCAGCCACTTCTTCAACGACCTGTCGTTTCATAAATTCATATTGCGTACTCATTGTGTTTCCTCCCATGAGTCATGACTGCCGTGCACTGCCTTCAAGGCATCTCTATGCGCAACCTCTTCAACAAGATAGTCAGCCTGTGCGACCGTGGATTTTTGTTGTTAAGCTTTACATCCAGAACCGTCCGGACAGACACCCGAACGCGATGGAAACCACGCCCTGGATCATCAGGAACAGCCCCGCCAGAACGGACAGCGTCACCGCCGCAGCCAAGGGGTCCATAAAGGAGAGGAATCCAGCCGCCGCCATCAGCAGGCCGAAGGCTGTCACCCAGCCCCATCCCCGCACTCCAAACCGGCGCAGATCAAAGGAGTTTACAAATTTCGTGATGCCGGAGAACAACAGCCACATACCCAGAATATAGGGCAGAGTCATCATGGTGAACATCTGGTTGCACAGCAGGAAGATGGACAGCAGCACCGTAAGGATGCCATCCACCAAAAACCATCCGGAACCGTAAATACTGCTGCCCGCCGTGGCAAAAATCATAATATCTACCACACCGGAAAATAACATGGCCATTCCTAACAGGAAGGACAGCCCGCTCAGGGCAGCGCCGGGATGGAGCATACACGCACCACCCGCCACGATCAGCAGCACACCTGCCACGATCCACAGCACGCGGGAAACGGTTTTATTCATACATCATGCCTCCTAAGGAAAAAGAGGGGGATCCAACTTTCCTCCCGTCGATCCATTCGATCTTGTTTCGTATCCCCGCCCGGAACCCGGACGGAAATACGACGCAGGACCGCCGTTAAAAGAAACCGGCCGGGACCCGTCCTTGCGGGCCCCGGCCATTTGGTCACTCAATGGCGATAGCGGTCTGAGCAGGCACCTGCTTGACCTCGGCCTTGGGGACGAACAGCTTCAGAACGCCGTTCTCATACTTGGCCTTCACATCCTGAGGCTCCACATCCTCGCCCACATAGAAGCTGCGGCTGAGGGAACCGGCGTAACGCTCCTGGCGGATATAACGGCCCTTCTTATCCTCCTCGTCCTTGTCCAGTCCCTTGGCGGCGCTGACGGTCAGGCAGCCGTCCTGCAGCTGGATCTCTACCTCGTCCTTCTTAAAACCGGGCAGGTTCATGTCGATCTCGTAACCGTTCTCGACCTCCCGCACATCGGTGTTCATCAGGTTCTTCGCATGCTTGCCGTACAGCTCATGTTCGGCCTTCGGGAACATTGCGCTATTAAAGAAATCATCAAACAGGTTCTCACTAAAAATACTGGGTAACATAAATTGTTCCTCCATTCAATTCCCGCTCTCGGTTCCGGGAGAAGCTCCCGGTCCGGAGCTTGAGTATTTATAATTTGATTTGATCTCTTGGGGGGGATCTCTTTATCCCTCTCCCTAAGATCGTGTTCATTATAACCCCGTTTTTAGCAATGTCAATATACGAGTGCTAACGTTTACAAAATCAGCGATCTTTGTTCACACTTTCCTGCTATTTTTGAGTATTCGTTTTGTTATATTCGATTTTTCTTTGGTTTCGATTTAAATTATCGTCATTTTGTTTATAAATTAAAAACTCGCATCCCGACTTCTTTACTTAGAGGGGCGCCGGCCTAAGTCAAATCAACAGAGACTTCCTTGCCGGCTTCTTCCCAGGATACGGTGTAACCGGCATCCGGCGCTTCGTATAACCACCAGCCGATATTGTCATACTGGTCTTGCATAGTGTACTTCAGCAAATCGCGCAGTGCGAGCAGGTAGAGATTGTCCTTGTCGAAGGCAGGAAAACCATCGCACATTTTACTGAGGGCCTTATCGAACTCATCAATACGAGCCTCCTGCTGGCGTATCTTCTCAATCGTGCTCAAAAACAGTGCTTTTGGCAGCACAGGCAGCACTCCTTTCTTATTCATGCGCGGATAGGATTTCTTTCAGCGTTCTCGGCTCGTAGCCCATGTAAGGCATCATGCAGCCGACATTGATGGCGCGAATGGGCTTTCCTTGTTGAACATTCAGTTTCTTGTTCTCGTTGAGCTCTTTGACGCATTTCTGGAAGAATGCCTCTTCCACAGTATTATGAGTATGGGCGTAGAGAAGAATCGATCCGCGATGCTGGCCGTTCCACATCAGGATGGGATAGTGCATCAAGCAGAGCTTGTATGTCTTTCCATCAAAGGAATCGGCAATCTCCCGGTAGTCAGTGATTTCCTCAAAGAGCCGCTGATAGCGATAGTCGGACAGGTCATCGTGGTTACCGCGAAACAAAATCTTCTTGCCCTTCAACTGGGCAACCAGCGCGAGTAGTGCACTGTTCTTACCCCGCATGGCCATATCGCCCAGGATATAGACGGTAGTGAAAGCGCTTTTAGACCGCGGTACCACAATGGAGGTCGCCTATGGAAGATGAAAAATCATTGGGCTATATTGGGAGAGGAACGAGGATGCCATTACAGAAACCTCCTCAAAATACGGAAAGCTCTTTTTTCGCATTGCCAGTAATATCCTACTAAACCATGAGGACAGCGAGGAATGTGTGAACGATACATATTTAGGCTTATGGAATGCCATTCCCAAAGAAAGGCCGTCACCGTTTTCCGTATTCGCAAGTAGAATTACCAGAAATCTTGCCCTGAAAAAGTATGAATACCTCTCCGCAGAAAAGCGAAAGCCAGAGGCGATTTGTTCATTTGAAGAACTTGGTGACTGTGTTTCTGGCAAGGAGTATGTTGAAAGTGAAGCAGAAAATCGGCGCATCGAGCAGCTTATCGACACATTCCTTTGTCAGATAGGGGAAGAAAAGCGCAACATTTTTTTATGCCGATACTGGTATTTGCTATGGTTTTTATTGCCTTTATCTTATTTTTAATACTCTTTTAGAAGATGTTTCCTCAAATGTCGATGCAATGAATGAATCTAATCTACCACTCTATATTTTGTTCTTTGTAATAGCAATGCATAGTATTTCTATTACCTTAATATATAGAGTTCTAAGACCAGCTGAATAGAGAGTGTGCAGATGTTTCAGGCTCTAATAGCTATAGTGTATAGAGCCCTCTCCAGCGGCCACAGAGATAGGACCTCAGTGGCCGCAGGAATAACTATAGTGGATTTTCAGAAAAGACCATGCCAACAACAAATGGACCTATATCATGAAGAACATTGTTTATATTCTTGTTCTTTCTCTGTACTGGTATATCCTCCGGTAGAGTAGGTTCTTCTGGATGCGCCATGATGACGCCACCCTATGGACAGATTTTTAGGAGAGAAAAGGTCACAGTCCCCCCTTGGCGGGAGACTGTGACTTTTTTGCCGCTGTCAGGCGGTACAGATTGCTGGTAAGGCTGCCGTTGGCGCGGTGGCGCTGCCGCTTCTCAATGAGCTGCCTGTGTTCCAGATCTGCCAAGGCCCGCTGGACGGTGCGGGGTGAGAGGCCCAACTCACCGGCGATGGTCTTGATCCCCGGCCAGCAGACGCCGGAGGCATCCGCGCGATCCCGGAGGTAGATGTAGACCGTCTTTTCCCGGTGGCTCAGATCCTCGGCGTAAATAAAGTTAAATTTGCTCATTTGCTATCCTCCGTGTTGTAAGGGCTGTTTTCGCGGCGGTTCTGAATATTGCGTGCCAGCTCGTCGCGGTTCACATAGGAGATTTTTCTGGCCGCCCGCTCCGGCATCCGGTACCCATCGGGATCGAAGGTGATGCCCCAATCCAAAAACAGGCGCAGTCTCGTCCGCATGGGATGTGTTCCTGTTTTCATCACCACAAATTCGCCCTTGGGGATGGACTTCAATTCGTCTGGCGTCATGAGCGGGCGCTCCATCATCTGCAAGGACTGGCTGCTCTCCTTGCCCTGGCTGACGGAGCCGGAGAGCACCGTGCGGCTGCCAAGGGCGGCGGAGAGTGCTTCGGCGGTTTTGCTCTGGGGCGAAAAGCCACCGAAGATGGTGTCCTGGCAGTTGTCGCAAATGATCTCCGCGCCCTCTTTTCCGTAGTTCTTTTCCAGTTGGGCAAGGCTCTGGATGATGGGAACCAGCGTCAGCCCGCGGGAGCGGCCCGCGCTGAACAGGGGCAGGATGTCGAAGGGCGGCATGGTGCCCAGCTCATCGCAGAACAGCACCACGCGGTTCTTGAGCCTGCCGTCATGCTCGTCCGCCACGGAGAACAGCTCGCGGGAAAGGTTCTGGATCATAAGGCCCGCGATGAAGTTCTTGGCGGGGTCTTCCTCCGGCAGAATGAGAAAAATGGCGCACTTCTCTGAGGCGAACATCTCCGCGTTGATGGGGCTGTCGTAGCAGATGACCTGCTCCAGCTCCGTATCCAGAAAGGCGTTCAGACGGGAGAGGACGGTGGACATGACCGAGGCCATCGCCTGATCCGCCGCCGTCAGCGCCGCGCCTGCCAGCCACCGCGCCTTATGCTCCGGCGGCAGGATATCCACCAGCAGTTGAAAGCCGTTTCTGCCCCGTGAACTCGGCATCGCCAGCAGATCCTGCACCAGCTTGAAGGCCGACACGATATGCCGCTTTTCCGGCTCTCCGTCCTTTGGCGGCACGAATTCCGCCAGCAGCAGCACAACGGCCGCCAGCAATCCCTCGGCGCTGTCATAGAAGTAGGCGTTATCACCATATTGGGAGGCGTCACCGTCCGGGCTGATAATTGTCTTGGCAAGGATCTTGGCGTACTTCTCCGCCTTGGCCCGCGCCGCCAAGTTGGACGGATCTGCTCTCGCAATATCCATGTAGTGATTCATCAGCGTCAGGAAGTTGAAGCCGTCTGAGCGGGTTGGGTTACGCAGGTCAATGACGGATACCCGGTAGCCATAGTACCGGGAGGCGATGGCACCGTAGTTCCGCGCCAGATCCCCCTTGGTATCCAACGCCAGATAGCTCATGCCGCAGGCGCAGGCGTATTCCAGATTGGGGTACAAGAAAAACGCCGTCTTGCCCACGCCGGAGGCGCCGATCATCAGACAGTGGATGTCGTCGCTGTCCACCAGCGCCCGGACATCCCCCTGCTCCTCGATCATCTTTTTGATTTTTGAGAGCACCTTTGACTTTTTCTTCGGTTTCCGTTTCTGCTTTCCCGCCACAGGACGGCGCAGCTTTTCCAGCAGCTTGCGGGAGGTTTTCAGCAGAATTCCCGCCTTGCTTTTACGTTTTTCGCCGCCCACGCTGCCGAGGATGAGCCCCTGCTCCGTGGGCAGCTCCTTCCCCTTGCGCCAGCGGCGGGGGCGGAAGGGTACGGTGTGGTAGGTCTTGCCGATCTCCTTGGGCGTCGCCCACCGCGCTGTGCCGTGCTGGCCGTCGCCCACCGTCTTGCTCTTGATGTTGTTGAGGGAGTAGCTCTTGGAGAGGAAGGATGCCATGAGCAAAAACACCAGCAGAGCGCCGCAGAGGGCGAGGAAGATCCAGGTATCACCATTCATGGTTGGTTCTCCTTTTTCTCAAATTTGGCCCGGAGATCGTCGTTCCAGTCCTTGTGTACCGGACAGAGCCGCTCCACCTCCAAGCCCATGTCCTCCAGCGTATCCGTCATGCGGTCGCAGGCGTCATTGCCCGCGTCATCGTTGTCGAGGCAGAGGTACACCGTGTCCAGCTTGGGGTTCTGCCGCAGCCGTTCCAGCACCGGCTGGATGGATGTCCCGCAGCAGGCGACGTAGCTGTGCTCCTGCCATCCGTAGGGGTAGAGGGTGATGTGGGACAGGAGATCGATGGGGGCCTCGAACACATAGAGGGACTTGTCCGTGCCGTCCTTATGAAAGCAGTGCTCGCTGGCGCTGCTCTCAATGTTCATGCGGAACACCCGGCCCTCGCTGTTGGTGCTGCGGATGTGGGCGTGCTTTGCTTCGCCGCTGCCATTCAGCCCCACGAAAACGCAGTTGTGATGCTTGTCCTCGTAGAGCAGCTTTTCGTGTACGAAATAGGAGATGACCTCCCGGTCGATGTGCCGCTGGCGCATGAGGTAGGCATACATACGCCGCATGGTCCCGTAAGGCTCCGGCAGTGCGAAGGGCTTCGGAGCCTCCTTTGCGGGCTTTGCCTGCTCATACGATTTTCCATTCTTTCTGCCCAGCAAAAGCAAAACCGCCTCCTGGTAAGGGAGGCGGTAATAACGCTGGACAAAGCTGACGGCATAGCCGCCCTCGCGCTTGGAGTGGTCGAACCACTTGTTGTCCCGGACGGTGATGCTGGGATCGTTGGGCGTACGGAATTCCCGGCCGGAGCGCACAGGTCGCTCCCCCTGGGCACGCAGCAGAGACACGAGATCCGTGTTCTGCGCCCGCGCCTTTTCCTCCGGCGTGAAATAAATATATTTGCTCATGATGTGTCCTTTCAAAATTCTGCTTTGCGCTATCTGAACGTCTGTTCTTCGTGATCGTCCGGCTTGTGCCCCATCGCCAGCCGCTTGCGCTGCAATTCCTGACGGCGCTTACGGTCGATCTGCAAGCCGCGGTGGATCTGATCGATCTTGCTGTTGTCCTCAAAAATTCTGCTCATGTGATGCAGCATCCGCACGACGGTTTCACCCACCGTGGGGGCACGATAATCTGATCCTGCCGGTGCGCTCCCTTTCTGCTGATTGGGGTGATCTGACCACTGAGAGAAAGCCGGTGCATCTTCAGCCGCAGGCGGTGTGGTACCCTCAGAAGCGGCATCATCAGCGGAGGCGGAATCTTCTGGTGCGGCACTCGTCGAACGGTCAGATTTGGGCTGCGCGGGAACGGCTGGTGCTGTGGATTCTACTTTGGCTTTCATGGCCGCCGCGGAATTCTCGGGCAAAATAGATTCCACCGATGTGGCAGAAACTCTTCGTGCATCCGCACACCGCTGCCGCTCTGCTATCCATTGCAGTGTTTCCTGAATGACCATATTGCGGACGCTCCGGAACTCCTTTTGCTGGGAGAGCGGCAGACGCTTGCGTGGCCGCTGATCGTAGTTCAGGCACACCTGCTCGTAGAGTGTCTGCCACGTTTCGTAGGCGGCGGACACCCGCTCGTCCTTCGCCAGCTCCTCCACGATGGCGTCCACGATGGCCTTGACCCTTGGCGGCAGGTAGCCGTAGACCTTTCGGCCCTTGACCGTCAGCAGACGCTCTGCTAACTCCTCGGTGAGCTGCTCCAGCTGCGGGTTATCCACTGCACCATGTTTCAGTTGTGCGATGCATTCCACCATGGCCGTGCGAGTGCGTGTCTGGAGCTCCTGCCGTGCGATGTCCTTTTGCTGGTAGATGTGCATCCGATCCGCGTGATAGATCCGTCTGGCGAAGGCGGACTTCACCTGCCGGATGCCTTCTTTGGTGAGATACCCTTCCTTGGGGTCCGCGGAGAAGAGGATCATGTGGATATGCACCTGATTCGGCTTTTGGTGGAAGGCGGCATACCAGCGCAGGTTGTCCGGCTGGATCTTGTACGCTTCCGCAATGTCGCAGACGGAGGCGTTCACCAGCGCCCGCCAGCTTTCCGCGCTGTCATAGCCAAGCCGCTCCGCGTCCTCACGGCGCAGCGCGATCACCGGCGTCCACACATTCCCGGTGTGCTCCGCCACCTCCCGTACCGCCTGCGCGAGATTTTGTACCTTGCCGTGAGCGTCCCACAACCCGTGATCGCCGTCCTTCTGGACGCCGGGGCGGTGGGAGATGTAGTCGATGAAATTTTCCTTTTGATCCAGCGCCTCCATGTAGTTTTCCTGCACCTGCTGGATGAACGCGGAGGCGCTGCCCTGAGTGGGGTGATCCAGATATTCCTCGTACTCAATGAGTTCCCAGCAGGAGGGAAAGGACTTCAGCAGCCGTGCAATGAAGTCCTGCTGCTTTTTCGTGGCGGGGAGTGTACTGTGCTCATCTACCAGCAGCTCCACGCCGGGACGGGTGGCGACGTAGCGTGTGCGCTGGGCCAGCTTCGCGGCGTTCTTCCCTCCTTTGAGGTAGGGGGAGATCAGTACGATCCGGGCCATTCTTCCTCCGGCTCAATTCGCCGCTGCTGATGCACCGCGCTCTCAAAACTCACCTGACCGTTGGTGCGCTTCACCTCATCCACGGCGTAGGCCCGCAGCTCCCGCGTGTGGATGGGATCGGTACGGAAGTGGGCGGCGATGGTGTGGCAAAGCATATTCAGCTCCACCGCGCACTTGAAAAGAATACGGCAGAGCCGATTGTTGTTGTCGTCCAGCGTACCCTGAATGGCGGTGAGGATGGCTTGGGAGAGGTAGGCGGTGTTGTCCTCGGTGCCGAGATAGCCCATGTAAAAGCGCAGGGCCTTGTTGATAAATTCGCTGCGGTTTTTGCAATTATCCGCGGCCAGCCAACCGTCCATACGGGGAACCAACTTGGCATCCAGCCATACCACTGTGCGCTCGATCCGCTTTTCGTCATTTTCCTGCATTTTTGCAGCACTCCTTTCTGAAAAGGCGCAACCTCTTGTCACGCCTGCGTTTTTGCGGGTAAGGTGCACCTGTTTTCCATCAAAACCCGCAAAAGGTGCACCTTGTCCAAACCTCTGAAAGCCCCGCACTGCGGGGCTTTGTGGCTGAGAGGGGCCCAGTTAGGGGCACCTCTCTTTATCTTGTGCTTTTATCGAACGGGCAAATAAGGGGCGAAACCCTCCGAAATGGGGCATGGCCGGGAGGGAAACATCCATCCCAAAAGGCTCTGTTTCCCACTGTCGGAGCAGGATTCACCGGGCCCTTTCACACATCGCCCACAAACGCCGCAACGTTCGTTTCAAGGGGCTGCGGCGGGTACACACGCCACCCCATCCCCCAGCCGCGCACACAGCGGCTCACAGGGCGAAACACGGGGCGTTCTCACCGCCTGAGACATCGGCAGGGTCGATAGGGTCAACAGCTTGGGTATCCTGTGCATCGTCACTTTCGGCACGGCGCAGTTCGATAAGCCGCTTTCCGTTGCTGCGGCGCACCACGGCGGAAATACCGATTTTGCTTAGTGCGGCAACGCTTTGCAGGATCAGACGGGATACCTTTTTCGGCGTGATGCCCTCGCTGCCCGCAGGGTCGATCTGCGCGGACAGCTCCGTGGGAGTGCCGATAAATTCCGCACGGTCACGCATCAACTCAGAGAGAAGAATGACGATCCGGCCGCCCAGCAGCTCCGGCTGCGTCCGGCTGTCCGACACCAGCTCCCACACATTTTCCGCGTTGCGCTCCAGCGTCAGCTCACGATATTCAATGTCACGCCCGATGCAGGAGAGCGTCGCTTTGCCGCTGCCGCGCTTGTCCTCGATGAGCGTGAAGCTGGAATCCACCGCGCCGCTGATGGCCGTTGTGCCGGAGATGCGGCTGAACACATCGTCGGCAAGCTCCTTCCGCAGATGGTGGATCAGCAGAATGGCAATGCCGTGGGCATCCGCGATGTGCTTCA
>ENA-UPXC01005595-UPXC01005595.1-human-gut-metagenome-genome-assembly--contig:-NODE-5595-length-10228-cov-13.918333_pt1 | contig 10228 bp, 7 predicted proteins | sample MGYA00250047_ERZ773371 | MGnify/ENA primary metagenome ERZ773371 (study PRJEB29103, sample SAMN06111975) | human gut metagenome | biome: human gut; feature: ankylosing spondylitis patient; material... | reverse complement strand
TACCGACAAGTACCAACGCAGCCAGAGCCGGTTTTAATATATTGAATTTCATAGTCATCGTGCAGATTAGAATTTAACTCTGAGGTTGAAACCGATATTGCGCATCGAGGGCGACATGAAATAGTCGACCCCCTGGTAGTAGTTACCCGTAGTAGCGATGGTCTCGGGATCGAAAGGAGCCTTGTTGTAGATCATCCACAGGTTGCGGCCGACGAGCGACAACGTGATCTCGCAGATGTCGCCCAGCGTCTTCTTGGGGATCGTATAGCCGATCGAAGCTTCCTGCAGGCGCACGTTGGTAGCCGAATAGGTATAATACTGGGGCACGGAGTTACCGCCGCCGATAGCCGTATACCACTTGTTGGCATCCACCAGGTCGTTGCCGTTGATCATAACACCGCCGGCATCGCGGGCGGCAGCCGTAGCTTCGGAAACACCGTAGTAGTCGAGCATGGACTGCGTACGCGAGAACACCACGCCGCCCAGGCGGGCCGACACCATGAACCCGAAGTTGAAGTTACGCCAGCGGAAGTCGTTGCGCCATGCCATGTTGGCATCGGGGAGCACGCTGCCCAGTTTGATGTAGTTCGCCACATCGGTCACCGGCTCCTTTGCGATTTCGCCCTTCTCGTTGATATAGACGGCTCCGTTGCTGTCTCGCTTGAGGTCGATGCGCGAATAGAAGTCACCGAGCGTACCGCCTTCGCGGAGGATGAAGCGGGCATCGCCCAGACCGCCCATATCGAGCTGGTCGACCGAGAAATGTTCGCCGGTCTCGGGGTTGACCACATCGTCGGCCAGCGAAAGGATCTTGTTCTTGTTCGCCGACAGCGTGTAGTTCGAATCCCACGAGAACCTGCCCCACGTATTGCTGTAACCCAAGGCGACCTCGAAACCGCGGTTGCGGACGTTACCCGACTGAATGGTCAGTTTGGAGGAACCCGAACCGGTCGAGATATTCGGCTCGAAGGTCTGATCCTGCGTCTTAGTGTTATAGTAAGTGAAGTCGAGGTTGAAGTGGCGCAGGAAGCGCATCGTCAGACCGACCTCGAACGACTTGGTGCGCTCGGGCTTGAGGTTGTAAATCGGGAACCGGGTCTGGGTGCTCCAGTTCAGGCCGCTCTCGTTCCAGCTGTAACGCGGGTTGGCGAGGTAACGCTCGAAAGCCACACCCACCGATGCGTACGACGCACGGAGTTTGACGTAGGAGAGGTTCTTCGGCATCTCGGGGATGAGCTGCGACAGCACGACCGAAGCACCGACCGAGGGATAGAAAAACGAGCTCTTCACCGAATGCTCGCCGGCCAGCTGCGAAGGCCAGTCGTTACGGCCGGTCAGCGTGAGGAAGTAGGTGTTCTTAAAGCCGATCTCAACCGAGGCGAAGATCGACTGGGTCTGCTCGCGCCACCCTTCCTGCAGCCGCTTGGTCTTGGAGGTGTTGCTCAGGTTCTGCACGCTGAACACGTTGGCCAGCAGAGGTTTTTCGTCGGTGATCTCACCGTCGGGAATCGGGCCGCGCACCTTCATGGCGTCGTAGCGCATGTCCGAGATCGAAGCACCGGCATTGGCCTGCAACGACCAGTCCTCGCCGAAGGTCTTGTTGATATTGACCAACACGTCGCCGTAGACCTGTTTGTCCTTGGTCTTGGTGATGCCGTAAAGGCCGTTTTTCGAACCTTCGGTCAACTGCGTGAAGGTCGAAGCATAGAATTTTTCCGTATAGTCGTTGTTGCTGTTGTCGATGCGGAGACGGCCGGAAACATTGAGCCAGTCGAGCACGTCGTACGAGAGTGCAGCGTTCAGCATGTAACGGTCTTTGTTGTTTTCGCGCAGGTTGCGGTAGTTGATCCAATAGGGGTTCTGCATCGTCATGCCGGCATCGCCTACGGGCCAGTACTGGGTATAAAGGCGGCGGGCGGGATCGTAACGCTCGTACATTTCGATATCGGCCCAATCGTTGCCGCGCGGGTAGACGTAAGCGCCGACCAGCGGGTTGTTATAGGTACCCTGGTTGGTCATGTTGCGGTCTTTCTGCATCACATAGCTGGCACCCACGTCGAGTTTCAGCTTGTCACCGAGGAACGAGGTGGTATTGCGGAACGTAAAATTGTAACGGTCGTAGCCGTTGTTGGGAATTACTCCGCGCGAGTTGACCGCCGCGGCCGAGAAATAGGTTTGGTTCTTCTCGGTACCCGTCGAGAGCGAGACGCTCTCGGTACCCGTTACGCCGGTTTGGAAATAGTCATCGCGCGGGCTGTACCCCATATAGTTGGAGCTGTTCAGGCGATTGCCCCAGCTGCGAACGATCGAACCTTCGCTCGAATTGAGATCGCCCGTACCGTAACGGTTCTGAAACTCGGGAAGGACGAACGGCGACATCACCTCGGTGTTGCTCGATACGGTCACCGAAGTGTAGCCCGCCTTGCCGCGCTTGGTCGTGACGACGATGGCACCGTTGGCGGCATCCGAACCGTAGAGTGCCGCAGCGGCCGCACCGTTCAGCACCGACATCGACTCGATGTCCTCGGGGTTGATATCGGCGATGGGATCGGTCGTACCCTGCGAGGCGAACTCCGTGCCGCCGTCGCGGGCCGTCGTGAACATCGGCACGCCGTCGATTACGTAGAGGGCGTTCGAAGTCTGCGAAATCGACTTCTGACCACGCATGACGACCCTCGATGCGCTGCCGACGCCACCGGACGACGAGTTGATCGTCACACCGGCGACCTTGCCGCTGAGCGAGTTGATGAAGTTGACGTCCTTGTTGGCCACGATGTCCTCGGAGTTGACCTGCTGCACGTTGTACGACAGCGCCTTTTCCGAACGTTTGATACCGAGAGCCGTAACCACGACCGCGTCCACATCCACCGCCGACTCCCGGAGCGTAAAGGTGATGTTGGTACGGCTGCCTACGGTCTGTGCGATCGGTTCGTAGCCTAAATAATTGATTTCTAATACGGCGTCAGCCGAGGGGGGGGGAACTTGCAGCGAGAAATCGCCGTCCACGCCGGTACTCGTACCGATCGTAGTCCCCTTGACAATGACCGCAGCGCCGATCACCGGCATACCGGAAGCATCGACGACCTTGCCCGTCACGGTGACAGGCTGGCCGGGCTGTGCGGCCGGGGCTTTCTGCGAGAGTACGATCGACGTATTCTCGACGGCATAAGCGATATCGGAAGATTGGAAAAGCGTATTGAGCACATTGTTCAGCGGCGTGTCCTTCACATCGATCGACACGCGGCACGCCACGTCCACATTCTTGTCGTAAACGAACAGGTAGGTGGTTTGCTTTTCGATTGCACTGAGCACCTGCTCAAGGGGAGCGTCCGAAACCCGGAGGGTTACCGGTACGGACTGCGCACTTGCCGTGCCCGCGAAAAGGCAGCATACAAGTGTCAAAACAGGCAAGAGAAACCTAACTCTCGCTTGGTTTTTCATTTTCATACGTTGGTCAGTTAATTAGGTTATTGGTTTTTCCGGATCCCCTGCCCTGGTCGGGGGAGGGGTTGTTAAAGGCGCTGTCCGGAGCACGCCTCATCATTCGTCTAAGGTCTGGGGCAATTTTTCACATAAATCTGGGCTTAGGTACTACAATCAGGTTAGGTTGGTCAGTGTATATAAATCATGTCTTTCAGTTCGTTGCGCGTATACTGGAAATCGGCGCTCTGCTGCAAAACCCACAGGGCATGGTCGATACCCTCGGAGATACGGATCTTCCCGGTGAAAAGGTTGGTCGGTATATCCTGGCGCCGCACCTCGATCTTCACGCCGTAATATTTCTCGAACTCATCGAGCAAATCCCCGAACGAAGCGTCGCGGAAGGCAATCAGCCCCTCGCGCCACAGGAACCCTTCGTGCTCGGGTATCCGCCCCAGGATCAGCCGTCCGTTGAGGTGCGTCACCTGTTCGCGCGGGCGCAGCTCGACATGGTTGTTCGTATTGAAGCGATCCGTCACGCGCACCTTACCCTCGACGAGCGAGGCGACGAATTCCTCGTCTTCCGAGCGGGCCTTGACGTTGAATTTCGTACCCAGCACCTCCACGTCGCAGGCATAGGTCTCGACGACGAAAGGATGCTTCCGGTCATGCGACACGTCGAAGAATGCCTCGCCCTTGAGCCGCACCTTCCGCTCGCGCCCGACGAAGAAAGTCGGGTAATGCAGTTCGGAAAGCGCATTCATGCAGACCTTCGTGCCGTCGGGCAGCTGCACGTCGATATGCTGGCCTGCCGGGACGGTGATCGTATTGCCCGTCAACAGGAACTTGTCATACATCCGCGAGACATAGATACCCCCTGCTCCCGCAATGACCAGGATGACCGCAGCGTATTTGAGGACTTCGCGTGTCCAGCGCGGCAGGGTCAAAACCTTCGGCTTGCGTGTCGTGCGTCCGGGGTCGGCCAGCATCAGCATCGAATCGAACAAACGGCGCTCGGCAAGCAGTTCCCTGCGGTTGGCCGGATCACGGTCGATCCAGTCGAGGACTTGTTTTTCCTCTTCTACGGACGCGCGCCCGTCAAAAAACCGGTGTAGTAATTCTTTTTCCATGACATAGAGATAACACCCCAGCCGGGGAAATCCCTGAAAAAAATCGCACTTTTTTCAGGGAAAGTCCGGGTGAAGCAAGTTAAACGAATGATTATCAATTGATATAAAACCAGAAAATAAAAAAAGCCAGGTAATCTTTGAGTGCCACGCGCAGGATTTTCATCGCCTTCGAGACTTCGAATTCGACGCTCTTGACCGTAACGTCCATTTCGGCGGCGATCTCCTTATAGCTTTTGCCGTCGAAGCGGCTGCGGATAAAAATCGCGCGGGTCTTTTCCGGAAGTCTGTCCAGCGTCTCGTTCACCAACCGCCGCGCCTCCTCGCTGAACAGTTCCTCGGGGTTGCAGGCTTCGAGGGTCGAGATGCGGGTTCGGAGCATGCGCGCACCGTGGGAGTGGATATCCTCGGCGGCACGCAGGCGGACGCCCTGCGAACGCAGATGGTTCAGGCATTTGTTCTTGACGATCGTGAGCGCGTAGGGAGGGAAGGCGGAGGCGGAAAGCATGTCGCGTTTTTCCCAGGCGGCCATAAAACTCTCCATGACGATATCCTCGGCCGTGGCTGCATCGGAGACATAAGTGCCCGCGAAACGGATAAACCGTTGTTGGTACTCCCCGAACAGGCGGTTGAACGCCTTCAGATCCAGAATCGTCTCGGATTGCAACTCCATACACTCATTCATTGATAAACAAATATAAGGAAAGTGTTGCAATATCCGCGCCCTAAAAACGCAAAAAATAAACGGCCATACCCGCCAGCGCCAAACTCCGGGTAGGGCAACGCAACAGAATTTATTCCATAAATCCCTGCCATTTATATAATAACACTCCAACGCGGGAAATCCCTGACAAAAAACCGTTTTTTCCGCACCGGACATAAAAAAAGCTCCCCGAAGGGAGCTTTCAGCCCGAATTGCCAGCCCGTTACCTGGCTTTGGCCTCGCAGTAGGCGCAGCGGCAGGTGCCGTCGGCCGTGCGGTAGAACAATTGGTCGACATCCTCCGTGGCGGAGATGCAACGGCGGTTGGAACACTCCATCTCGTTGACCACATACTCGCCGTTGAAAACCGGAGTCCGTTCGAACGGCTTGTTCCGGTCAGCCCAGCGGAGCAGGGTCAGAATCAGTGCCATACGCACGAACTTACCGTTCTCGACCTGCCGGAAATAGGCCGCGCGCGGGTCGTTGTCCACGGCACGCGTGATCTCGTTCACGCGCGGCAGCGGATGCAGGATGATCATATCCTCCTTGGCTGTCCCGAGTTTCTCGGGGTTGAGCACGAAGCTGTTCTTCACGCGGTCGAACTCCTCCTCGTCGAGGAAGCGCTCCTTCTGTACGCGCGTCATGTAGAGAACGTCCAATTCGGGCATCACCTCCTCCATGGTCTCCACCTCGCGGAACTCCAGCTTCGAGTTCTCGCTCATCTCGGCCAGCATGTAGTCGGGAAGGCGCAGCTCCTGCGGGGCGATCAGGATGACCTTGATGCCCGAGTAGCGCGACAGCGCCTTGATGAGCGAATGGACGGTGCGGCCGAACTTGAGGTCGCCGCAGAAGCCGATCGTCATGTTGTCGAAACGCCCCTTTTCGCGCTTGATCGTCAGCAGGTCGGTCAGCGTCTGCGTCGGGTGGCTGTGGCTGCCGTCGCCGGCATTGATGACCGGCACCCCGGCATACTGCGAGGCCACGAGCGGCGCCCCCTCCTTGAAGTGGCGCATGGCGATGATGTCCGCGAAGCAGCGGATCACACGTACGGTATCGGCCACGGTCTCGCCCTTCGACACGGACGACGAGTTGGCGTCCGAGAAACCGATGACGCTGCCGCCCAGCTCCATCATGGCCGAGGTGAAACTCAGGCGCGTACGGGTCGACGGTTCGTAGAAGAGCGTCGCCAGCTTCTTTCCCTTGCATGCCTCGCTGTATTTGGCACGGTTGGCGATGATGTCCTCCGCCAGCGCAACGATCTGTTCGGTTTCGGCAACCGTCAGGTCGGTCGGATCGATTAAATGTCGCATATTTTTCTTCTCTGTTTCGGTTTCGGGTTACGTAGTCCTTATCGGCTCCGGCATGTCCGCGGCTTCGCGCCGCTGCGGACGGGCATATCCCCGCACGGCAGGTAAGGCCCGGCCGGGAATGCGCGGCCGCAGCGAACTATTTATCCATCCAGCTTTCGTCCGAGGGGTTGTCGCGGAACTTCAGCAGCCGGGCCTTATCCCCGGGCTCGATATACCCCTCTTCGGCGGCGACCTCCACCAGCGCATCGAGGTTCGAAAGGCTGTAATTGACGACGCCGGCCTCTTTCAGGCGCTCAAGCCCCTTTTTCATGCCGTAGGTGAAGATCGAAGCCACACCCAGCACCTCGGCACCTGCCTCGCGCAGGGCGTTCACCACCTCGATGCAGGAACCGCCGGTCGAGATCAGGTCTTCGATCACGACGACCTTCTGCCCCTTCTCCAGTTTGCCTTCGATCCGGTTGCCGCGGCCGTGGTCTTTCGAACCGCTGCGCACATAACCCATCGGCAGGTCGAGGATCGTCGCCGTGATGGCCGCATGGGCGATGCCGGCGGTCGAAGTGCCCATCAGCACCTCGGCACCGGGGAATTTGGTGCGGACGATCCCGGCAAGCCCGGCCTCGACATGTCCGCGCACGACAGGTGCCGTCAGCGTCAGGCGGTTGTCGCAATAGATCGGGCTCTTGATACCGCTGGCCCAGGTAAACGGCTGCTCGGGGCGCAGGAATACCGCGCCGATCGAGAGCAGGTCTTTCGCAATTGATTTCTCCATGGTAATTTTCGTTTTTCGGTTATTTTTTCAGTTCCCCGGCCACCCACTCGACCCACGGGTCGACGTTGTCGGCGAGCGTCGCGGGCAGCGGCAACGGGATGCGCACGTCGGGCGCGATCCCCTCCCGGTCGATGCCGCGCCCTGCGGGAATCCGTTTGGAACGGGTGACGGGCACGATCATCCAACGCGCCGTGTCCCGAGGGAAATAAAGTATCTCGCAGTTCGAATAGTCGAGGCACCCCAGCGTGTTGTCCTGTCCGTAGACGGTCGTACGACGGCTGCACGCCTTGATTTCGAGCACCAGCTGCTCACCCGACGAAGCCACCCGGCCGTCGACGATCAGCGCGGCGCGCCGGGGCACGGGCGACACCGAATCGTAACGGATACGGTAGGTTTTGCCCTCTTCGAGAAATTTCCCGGCCGGGGTTCGCTCCATACGCGCAACCTTCCTGCGTCCCCGCTCCGTATTCCCGACAAACTCCCGGACGTGGGCGATGGCTATATCCGATACGCGGTACTCCATGGCATCCTCCGTACCTTCGTGGTCGTAAAGCAGTTTGAGCAGGGGTTCATAGGCATTGTCGCTCCCGCCCATATTGCCGCGGATGTCGACGACAAGGTTCTCACAGCCCGAGGCGCGGTAAGCCGCGACAGCGGCCCGCACTCCGGCGATTTCGGCATCGGTCAGGTCGCACGACGGGAATCGGATCAAATACGTATCTTCGTCCACGCGGCAGTGCATGAACTGCGGATCGTAACGCTTCATCCGCCCGGCATAGTCCGTATCGCGGCGCAGCGACTTAGCCCGGTAGGCTTCGGCACCGGGTGTTTGGAGGTGCGAATCGTCGAACCAGCCGAGGTATTCGGCAATGGCATCATAGACGTCACGGTCGCCGGAAATCTCGCTTTGCAGCCGCCCTTTCAGTGCGGCGTACTTCGCTTCGCGGCCCGCGGTCTTGTCCGGATAGCCGGCATAGGCGCGTTCCACGACATCGACGGCATAGTCGAAATCGGACACAGCGTCCCCTGCCGGGGTTTGTGCCCCGGCCGACAGCAGGCAAAGTACGGCCGCAGCCGCCAGCGACATTCGCAGCAAGGTCTTCATCGGGCAGGTTCGTATGAATCGGATCCCCGGATCGGGTCTCCCGACCGGAGGGTTATTCCAGTGCCGAGCGTAAAATCTTCTCCACCTCCTCGGGATAAACCCCGCCTTCGTGCACCTTCACGCCGCCGACATAGAATGTCGGCACGTAGTAATAGTCGAACGTGTCGGCCAGCTCGGGCTGTTCCGACTCCTCGATCATCTCGATCCCGACGGCAGCCAGCTCGGGGTGCGCCGCCCTGGCCTCTTCGATGTAACGCAACGCCTTCTTGCAGAAGGGGCAGTTTTTCAGGTAGAAAAGTTTTACCGGTTTCATAACTATACTCGTTTAAAAGTAACTTCGCGGATTATCCGCAGAATTCGTCCACACAACGGCGATAGGCAGCCACGGGGTCGGCCGCGGCGGTGATCGGGCGTCCCACGACGATGAAGTCGGAGCCGATCTCCCGCGCACGGGCAGGCGTGGTGACACGCACCTGATCCGCCACGTCACCGTCTGCAAAACGCACGCCGGGCGTGATTGTGAGGAACTCTTTTCCGCAGGCTTGGTGTACCATGCCTGCTTCGAGCGGCGAGCATACCACGCCGTCAAGCCCTGCGGCCTTGGTATTCTGCGCGTATTTCACGATCGTGTCGCCGATCGAAGATGCGATCAGCAGCTCCTGTTGCATACGCTCCTCGCTGGTCGAGGTGAGCTGTGTCACGGCGATCAGCAGGGGGCGCGTACCGTCCTCGCGCGTGAGCCCCTCGAGGGCATATTTCATCATCTCGATGGTACCCGCCGCATGGACGTTGCACATATCCACATCCAGCCGCGACAGTACGGCCATCGCTTTCTTCACCGTATTGGGAATGTCGTGCAGCTTGAGGTCGAGGAAAATCTTGTGCCCCCGGCGCTTGATCTCACGCACGATTTCCGGCCCTTCGGCATAGAACAGCTCCATGCCGATCTTGAGGAAAGGTTTGCGTGCCTCGCCCCTGAACAGGTCGAGGAATTCGAAGGTATCTTCCGCAGACTTGAAGTCGCAGGCGATAATTACGTCATGTTGCATATCGTACGGTTTTACGTTCATTCTACAATTCCGATTATGTCGCTCAGCCGCCCGATCCCGAGCCGTTGCATCTCGGCAGGCAGCGCCTCGACGATCTCCTTCGAGGCATAGGGGTTCGCCAGGTTCGCGGCGCCGACCTGTACGGCCGTAGCGCCGGCCATCATCATCTCGATCACGTCGCGGGCCGTCGTCACGCCGCCGCACCCCATGACGGGTATTTTGCAGGCCTTGGCGACCTGGTAGACCATCCGCACGGCCACGGGGAAGACTGCGGCACCCGAAAAGCCTCCCATCGTATTGGCGATGACCGCCTTGCGCTTCCTGACGTCGATCCGCATCCCCAGCAGGGTATTTATCAGGCAGATGCCGTCGGCGCCCGCCTCCTCGCACGCCCGGGCGATCGAAACGATGTCCGTGACGTTGGGCGACAGCTTGATGTAAACGGGTTTGGTCGTCACGGCCTTCACGGCGCGCGTCACCTCGGCGGCACACTCGGGCGACGTGCCGAACGACATGCCGCCGTGCCGCACGTTGGGGCACGAGACATTGACCTCGATGATGCCGACCTGCGGCTCGCGGTCGATCCGCTCGCAGCAATAGGCGTACTCCTCGATCGAAAAGCCGCTGATATTGGCGATCACGGGTTTATGGAAAAAAGTCTTCAGGCGCGGCAGCTCCTCGGCGATCACGGCGTCGATGCCCGGGTTCTGCAACCCCACGGCGTTGATCATGCCCGCCGTACATTC
>ENA-UPXC01005594-UPXC01005594.1-human-gut-metagenome-genome-assembly--contig:-NODE-5594-length-10228-cov-50.708108_pt1 | contig 10228 bp, 7 predicted proteins | sample MGYA00250047_ERZ773371 | MGnify/ENA primary metagenome ERZ773371 (study PRJEB29103, sample SAMN06111975) | human gut metagenome | biome: human gut; feature: ankylosing spondylitis patient; material... | reverse complement strand
GAGTTCTGATTTAAACACCCTTGAAGGCGAGTTGCACAAGGAAAGCCGGCGGATCAGCGATCTGCAAAAAACGTGAGCAAAATTCTCTAGCTGCTCTTCCAATCGTTTATTTATTTTTTATCATATACTGAAAGACTACAGTTGGCCAACACACAAATTACAACTTATCAGAAATCTGTGCATGTAATCCCTGTAATGAATTCACTTCTTCATTTTGATCCTGATGTGCTTTTACATAAGCGATTCCTTCAGCTGCTGCTTTGGCTGCTGCGATCGTTGTATAATATGGAATCTTCGCTTTGATCGCACCTTTTCTTAGGTAACTATCATCGTTCACACTGTCTTTTCCGACTGGAGAGTTTACAATAATATCGATATTACCATTTGTGATAAGGTCAAGGATGTTTGGTCTTCCTTCGCTTAATTTATTGACTTTCTCAGCTTCAATTCCAGCTTCTTTGATCAGTTTACATGTGTTTTCTGTTGCAAGGATCTTAAATCCGTCGTCTGCGAATGCTTTTGCTACTTCTACAACTTCTTCTTTATCCTTGCGATTTACAGAAATCAGTACCGTTCCTCCTAATGGAAGTTTCGCTCCAACACCTTCCTGTGCTTTGTAGAAAGCTTCTCCATAGGATTTGGATAATCCAAGAACTTCTCCTGTAGAACGCATTTCTGGTCCTAGAACTGGGTCTACTTCTTGGAACATATTGAATGGGAAGGCTGCTTCTTTGACTCCATAATATGGAATTGCCTGCTCTTTTAATTCTGGTACTGGTGATGGTTTTCCTGTTAATTCAGATGTGATGATCTGTGTTGCCAGTGGAACCATTCTCACGTTACATACTTTGGATACCAAAGGTACTGTACGGGATGCACGTGGGTTCGCTTCTAGTACATAAACCTTGTCTCCTTCGATCGCATACTGCATATTCATTAGTCCTTTGACATGCATTTCTTCTGCGATCTTTCTTGTGTATTCTTTGATCGTTTCCAGGTTTTCTTCTGAAATATGAACAGATGGAAGAATACAAGCGGAGTCTCCTGAATGAACTCCTGCAAGTTCGATATGTTCCATCACTGCTGGTACAAATGCGTGTGTTCCGTCACTGATCGCATCTGCTTCACATTCCATCGCATGATTTAAGAAACGGTCGATCAGGATTGGGCGGTCTGGTGTTACACCAACGGCTGCTTTCATATATCCTGCCATGCTTTCGTCATCATAGACAACTTCCATTCCACGTCCACCAAGAACGTAGGAAGGTCTTACCATCACTGGATATCCGATCTTTCCTGCGATCTCTAATGCTTCTTCTACTGTTGTTGCCATTTCTGATTCTGGCATTGGAATCTCTAATTTATCCATCATTTCACGGAACAGATCACGGTCTTCTGCAAGGTTAATGACAGATGGAGATGTTCCAAGAATCTTCACACCATTTTTCTCAAGTTCGGCAGCAATATTCAGTGGTGTCTGTCCACCAAACTGAGCGATCACTCCTAATGGTTTTTCTTTATTATAAATACTTAATACATCTTCCACTGTTAATGGTTCGAAATATAATTTATCGGATGTATCGTAATCTGTAGATACTGTCTCTGGGTTACAGTTTACGATGATCGTCTCGAATCCCATTTTCTTCAATGCTTGAGATGCATGTACACAGCAGTAGTCAAATTCGATACCCTGTCCGATACGGTTTGGACCTCCACCTAAGATCATGATCTTTTGTTTATCTGTGGATACTGGGTTCTTGTCTTCTGCATTGTATGTTGAATAATAATATGCACTGTCTGGCGTTCCGCTTACATGAACCCCTTCCCATGCTTCTTCGACACCGATTGAAATACGTTTATTTCTGATATCTTCTTCTGGAATCTCTAATAACTGACTTAAATATTTGTCGGAAAAACCATCTTTCTTCGCTGATGTTAACATTTCATCAGATGGCATGTTTCCTTTGCATGCAAGAAGATTTTCTTCTTCTTCAACTAACTCTTTCATCTGCTCGATAAAGTATGTTTTTACTTTTGTCAGTTCAAAGATTTCATCGACAGTTGCACCTTTTCTTAATGCTTCGTACATGATGAAATGACGTTCACTTGATGGTGTCACTAATTTCTTTAATAATTCTTCTTTTGTTAAAGTATCAAAGTTGTTCGCATGTCCAAGTCCGTAGCGTCCTGTCTCTAAGCTTCGGATTGCTTTCTGGAATGCTTCTTTGTATGTCTTACCGATACTCATAACTTCACCAACGGCACGCATCTGTGTTCCAAGTTTGTCTTCAACACCTTTGAATTTCTCAAACGCCCAACGTGCAAACTTGATAACGACATAGTCACCGTCTGGTACATATTTATCCAATGTTCCGTATTTTCCACATGGAATATCTTTTAATGTTAAACCTGCTGCAAGCATTGCAGAAACTAAAGCGATCGGGAATCCTGTCGCTTTGGATGCTAATGCTGAGGATCTTGATGTTCTTGGATTGATCTCGATAACAATAATACGGTCTGTCACTGGATCATGAGCAAACTGTACGTTTGTTCCACCGATCACCTGTACAGAATCTACGATCTTGTATGCCTGTTCCTGTAATCTCTGCTGACATTCTTCAGAGATCGTGAGCATCGGTGCGGAACAGAAGGAGTCTCCTGTATGCACTCCTAATGGATCGATATTCTCAATGAAGCAGACTGTGATCATATTTCCTTCTGCATCACGGACAACTTCTAATTCTAATTCTTCCCATCCAAGAATGGATTCTTCTACAAGTACCTGTCCAACTAAACTTGCCTGAAGTCCTCTTGCCATAACGGTCTTTAATTCTTCTTTGTTATATACCAGTCCTCCACCGGCTCCACCCATTGTGTAAGCTGGACGAAGTACCACTGGATAACCAAGCTTATCAGCGATCTTCAACCCATCTTCTACGCTGTAAGCAACCTCGCTTCGAGCCATCTCGATTCCAAGTTCGTCCATTGTCTTCTTAAACTCGATACGGTCTTCTCCACGTTCAATACTATCTACCTGTACACCAATTACTTTGACATTATACTTATCTAAAATACCCTTTTTATATAACTCTTCGCATAAATTTAATCCGGACTGCCCACCTAAGTTTGGAAGTAAAGCATCTGGACGTTCCTTTGCAATGATTTCCTCTAAACGTTCTGCGTTCAGCGGTTCAATGTAAGTTTCGTCAGCTGTCTCTGGATCTGTCATGATCGTTGCTGGATTGGAGTTGACCAATACGATCTCATATCCAAGTTTACGAAGCGCCTTACACGCCTGTGTCCCCGAATAGTCGAATTCGCATGCCTGACCGATGATGATCGGACCAGAGCCAATGATCAACACTTTGTTAATATCTGTTCTTTTTGGCATAAAAATAATTCCTCCTTTAGACTTTATTATTATTATATAAGAAAATCAGTGAAATCGGAATCATTTTGTGAAGTTTTTTTAACTGTATCAACTTTGGATTTTCTTACCAATTCGTAAGAATTTCTTAATGACAATTTATAAATCGTTTATATTTGTTTATATTCTGTATATTGAATCTCGAAATGGAAATGATTATACTATAACCATACCTCAAGGAAAGACCTAAAAGATAAGACAATAAAAGAATTTCAGGAAACATCCTACAGGTATAGTTTTTTCATATATATTTTTAATCCTCTCTTTTCAAAAAGGAAACCATCACACCCCAGATGGTTTCCTTTTATTTTTGTCAGATTTTCCCGCCTTGCTTTTCATTTTTGCCTATAATATAATGATGTTTGTTACTTTTTTATAGATTTTCAATAAAGAAAGAGAGGAACGTATGTTTTTACATACGGAAAAAAACTATGTTGGAAAACTTATTTAAATTAAAGGAGAATCATACCTCCGTAAAAACTGAAGTCATTGCTGGTATTACTACATTTATGACAATGGCTTACATCCTTGCGGTAAACCCAAGTGTGCTTTCTGCAGCTGGCATGGACCCTACTGCTGTATTATTAGCTACATGTATCGCTTCCTTTATCGGAACTATATGCATGGGACTTACTGCGAACCTTCCATTCGTACTTTCCGCTGGTATGGGATTAAATGCTTATCTTGCCTATACCGTTGTTGGTGTGATGGGTTATCACTGGCAGGTTGCTTTACTTGCTGTATTCGTTGAAGGTATCATCTTCATCGTATTATCTTTGACCAATGTTCGTGAAGCGATCTTTGATGCGATCCCTTTGAATCTTAAGAAGGGAGTTTCTGTCGGAATCGGTATCTTTATTGCCTTTATCGGTCTTCAGAACGCAAAACTTGTTATTGGAAATAAATCTACATTGGTATCTATCACAAACTTTACAAAAGATTTCCATACTGCTGGAATCTGTTCTTTACTTGCAGTTATTGGATTATTGATCACAGTCATTCTTTATATTAAAAAAGTACCTGGATCTATCCTGATCGGAATCCTTGCTACATGGGTGATCGGAATGCTCTGCCAGATAACAGGAATCTATGTTCCTGATTTCAAAACAGGTTATTACAGCCTGTTCCCTACATTTGCAATGACAGATTTTTCAAAATTAGGAGAGACTTTCGGTAAATGTTTCCAGTATGACTTGGGCAAAGTCGGAATCTTTAATTTTATCGCCGTTGTATTATCTTTCTTATTTGTCGATCTGTTTGATACACTCGGAACTTTAGTCGGTGTCAGCACAAAAGCCGGAATGCTTAACGAGGAAGGTAAACTTCCTGGAATCAAACCTGCATTAATGGCAGACGCCGTTGCTACAACAGCTGGTGCGGTTCTTGGTACTTCTACTGTTACAACATTCGTTGAATCTTCTTCTGGTGTTGCTGCAGGTGGACGTACTGGTTTAACAGCTGTTGTTTCAGGATTCTTATTCCTGATCTCAACATTATTTGCACCGCTCTTTACAGCAATCCCATCATTTGCGACAGCCCCTGCGCTGATCATGGTTGGGTTCTTAATGTTTGGAGCAATCTCTGATATCAAATTTACAGATGACAATATGACAGAAGCCGTACCTGCTTACCTTTGCATCATTGCAATGCCATTATTCTACAGTATCTCTGAGGGAATCTCTATCGGGATCATCTCTTATGTGATCTTGAATGTAGTTTGTGGTAAAGCAAAGAAGATCACTCCTTTAATGTACGTACTTGCAGTATTATTCATCCTGAAATATGCCGTTTTATAAGTATAGAAAAACAGCCGTATCATGATCGATACGGCTGTTTTATTCTTATCTCATATTAAATTAAAATGCTTGTCCTACTGAACGATTCTTCTGACACCCCATACAGCTCTGTAATCAGCATTCCGCACATTGATTCCTGTGTCTTTGCTTCCTGCATGAATGATCTGGTTATCTCCAATGTAGATCGCTACATGTCCTACACCGTTCACTACCTGATAGCAGATCAGATCTCCTGGCTGCTTCTCATTCCATGATACTGCTGTTCCTTCATATCTCTGTGCTGTTGAACTGTGTGGCAGTGAATATCCAAAATGTTTATATACCTGCATCGTGAATCCAGAACAGTCAACTCCATTCGTAAGGCTTTCTCCACCCCATACATAAGGATTGCCTCTAAACTGCATTGCGTAGTCTACAACACTTTGTCCTGTTGCCGTTCCATAAACTTCCCATGTATCTTCTTCCGGTTTTGACTCAGATAGATACTGTGAACTTACATAACAATAAACTCCACTATATCTTACCGTTGTCCATCCAGACCGTTCTCCATAACAGGTGATCTGCGTACCTTTCTTGTATGATCCTGCCTTTGCTGCACTTGTCGACGCTTTCTTACGGATCGTCAAAGAACTTGCCGTTACATATCTTGTATATGTATCTGTTGTTATATTCGCTGCTTTCTGTGCTGTTACAACAACTGGTTTCTTCTTTGACAGATATCTTGTTGCGATATATCGATAATATCTTCCATATTTGATCTTCGTATAAGATCTTTTCTTCTTGTAGCAGCGAACCTTTGCTGCTTTCTTGTATGATCCAACGATCTTTCCCTTATTTGATGCTTTTTTACGAACCACTACGTTATTGGCTGTTACATATCTTGAATAGGAAGCATATACATCATGTGTATGTGAACTCATGGATAAGACCACCATACAACATATACTTACTACACAGGAAATGAGGATTCCAGTAGTCTTTCTCTTCATATTTCCTCCCTTTAGTTCCATTTTTTACCGACTACTTCTAGTTTACTACCTCATTTTTCATATGTAAACCATTTCGTAATATTTTTTTCATAAATTCTTATGAAAAATGTACCTATTTGCAACATTTTTCATCGTTTTGAATCAAATCTTTGATCGTCTGCATGGACAAGTCAATCGATGCGATCTCGTCCGCACATCGTTTTAATTCGGAGCGGATCATTATTTCGTCCTTAATATTTTTCTTATACTTCATCTGATGTTCAAGATTTGCCCAGAAATCCAGCGCGATCGTGCGGATCTGAATCTCTGCATTTAAGCTCAGGTCATTCAGATGAATGATCATATGATAACTTCGATATCCATTTGGCTTTGGATATGCAATGTAATCTTTGATGTTAACCACTTCTATATCATTCTGTAAAGTAATCCAATCTGATACTTTGTAAATATCATCTACAAATGATGTGATCACACGGACTCCTACTGCATCATTTACTTTTGAAACCGCATTTTCAGCATTTGGTTCTTCCCCCTTTTTCAAGAGTTTCTGCTTCATGCTTTCCGGACTTTTGATTCTAGAGCTGCAGTATGCGATCTTTTTCTTATTTTCGTTTGTTTCAAACTGAGTGATCAGATTCTTCAATTGTTCTTCTGCTTTTAATAAAACCGGATACTGTTCTTTATAAAACTCTTCGTATGTCATAAATCCTCCTGTTTTTCATATCTTTAAGATAACCGTGATCAAAAGAGAGTTCCCATCTTCACTTGATGCCACGATCTTCCCATGATGTGCTTCAACCACAGCTTTTGCGACCGATAAGCCAATGCCATAACCGCCGGTCTTGGAATTTCTTGATTCATCCGTTCTGTAAAACCGGTCAAATAAATGATCAATATTTTCTTTTGTCAGTGGCTGTGAGGTATTGTATATAGATAAAATAATATTTTTCCCTTTATGTGCAGCTGTCAGTCTGATCTGTCCCTGCTCGGTACAATATTTGACCGCGTTGTCCAGCAAAATGGAGATTAGCTGCCGGATTGTTTTTTCATCTCCTTTAAGCGACAACATCGGTTCAATATCTACCATAAAATTTTTTCCTTTGACCTTGGCAAGTCCTTGAAATGACTGAGCTTCTTCTAATATTACTTCCGAAAATGGGAATTCGATCATCGTTGTTTTTGTCTGTTTTTCTTCCATCCGTGACAAATAGATCAGATCATTTGTAAGACCTACAAGCCGCTTTGTCTGTAACTGAATATCATCAAGCCATTCATTCTCTCCGTATTCCATCTCTAAGATCGATGTATCTGCATCAATGATCGTAAGCGGTGTCTTGATCTCATGTCCTGCATCTGTGATAAAGCGTTTTTGTTTTTCATAGCTTTCTGCCACTGGCTCAATTGCCCGTTTTGAAAGCAACACCACCAAAATAAAAACGGTGCTAACACCAAAAATAGAGACAAAAAAGCTAGTGACAAGAAAAGTCTGAAATGACATCATGGATTTTGTACAATCCAGAAAATATATTTTTACTCCGTTTGAAGTATTTTCTTTCATATATCTGTATTTTGAAATAAATCCACAGTTCTTGTTACTTCTATTGATTTTTTGTGCATATTTGATCGCTGTTTCTTCATCGATCGCTGAGATATTATCGGTATCCGCTTCACATATCTGTCTGTTATTGCTCAAAAATACAGAAAAATAGCGGGACTCAAAGGAAGTTTCTGGTGATATTCCATTTGTCTTTTTATGTTGAGATTTATAGAGATTTTCTGGCAATTCTCCATCATTCTCTTTCAGGAAATCTAAGATCGTATCTGCATTATGACTCATCTCCCGGTAATTCAGCAAATTGATCGATCCAAGAATCAGAAATAATACAATGATCGTTGATGTCATGGAAATCGCTATAAATTTTATTCGAAGTTTTCGGATCATCCTCCCACCTCCAAAATATATTCTGCGTGACTTGCCTCTGTAATCTGAAGATTTGCGTGGAGTGCTTCTAATTTCTTTCTAAGATAAGAAATGTACATCCATACAACGTTCGTCTGTACCTGTTTTTCATCTCCCCAGATTTTTTCCAACAGACGTTTGTGCGTGATACTGTGGCCCTGATTACATAAAAACATCTCCATCATCTGAAATTCCTTATTTGCAAGACGAAAACTTCCTGTTGGTGATGTCAGTTCAAAAGTCGCTCTGTTTAATGTGATATTTCCGACATGCAAAATTGATTCTGTTTGTGTTGTCTGCGTTCTGATCATAGTACGGATTCTTGCCAACAATTCTTTTGCCGCAAATGGTTTTGTGAGATAATCATTCGCTCCAAGATCCAGTCCTTCTACTTTATCGTCAATCTCTGCTTTCGCTGTCAGCATCAGAATTGGAATCAGATTTTTCTTATCTCTGATGGTTTTTAATACTTCCTCGTAACTAACGCTCTTGATAATGATCTTTCATCTTCTGCAAGTAATAACCGCATTGTGGAATCCCTCCTTTTTTGCATACTTCTCTGATTTTTGATTTATTATAGATGGAAAATGTTATGAATTTGTGAGAAATGGAATTGTTCACAGAACTTTGACATTTTTATGTATCTATCACCAGAAAAAGGCATCCAAACTTAGAATTTCTATGCTAAGCCTGAATGCCTTCTTTCTTATTATTTTACTTTTATTACTTTTCATGTCCGTTCTGGATAATATTTACTTTTCAAGGTTCATCCGACCAATGCATCTTAGTCGGAAAGCTCATGATTCTGAGAGCCTATTAAAATATAAAGGGCAGAATTCTATCTTCTACCCCTTATATTTTTATATCATTATTTCATATCCTTACTAACAATAAAGACAATCCCTATTGGTATTTTCACTTTTCCTGTTGTAATTTTATCATCAAAAAATAAGTCTTTTTCATAAAGTTGAATACTATAGCTTTGATAAAAAATACATGCTTTGATATTTTTCTTATATCCATTTTTCACATTGACATATTGTGAGGCAGAAATAAGTACTTTATTTTTTGGATGAATATTTTCTTCAACAACTTTTTTTAAAATCCTCAGATTTTTATTATTATAATCTTTATTTACTTGGTATTCTATTGATAATTTTTCACGAAATTGCATGCCACCTTTCGGTGCCTCATACCAAGATGAATAACTTGGTTCTTGTAGTTCCTTTTTTTCATCTTTAACTTTAATATAATATTCTCCAAATCCAATATCTACAACATTTGATTTATCCGTTATTCTTTTATTTCCTATGATTTTTTTATCCAATGGAATATATCTAATGCTTTCAACGTTTGATACATCTTTTATATAGAAAGATAATAAGCTATTTTCCATATCTTTTGATTTTTTATCATTCGCAAATACATTTTCTGTCTTTCCACTTAATATCAACATACCTAATAAACATATAATTACAACTACATATTTTTTTATCTTGTTTTCTTTTATCATGATTTTTTCATATCCAATCGTATGTTATCAAGCAGAAAATATCTCAAATAAATTCTCTGCTTGATTAAAATCCTTTTATTATCTATTTTTTATAAACCTTCTAATATTTTCCTCACATCTATATCCTAAAACACAAAATAATAATGCTTGTATTCCTCTTCCTACTGCATTATTAATGTCTGGAGTTAGAACAATAAAAAATAAAATAAGATAACCAATTCCTATAATTAAATATCTATTATTTTTTTTATTTTTCAATTCATTTCACCTACCTAAAACAAAACAAATACAATTAATCTTGCTCCTATTCCAGCAAATGTTTTTGGAATTCCTACTTTTTGTAATGCATGCTGAATTGCGTCTGTAATTGTCCCTCTTCCATAACCATTACTCACATTGATATTATCTTCCTTTAATGAAAAAGTCCCGAAACCCACATAAATGCGTGGTTTCGAGACCTTTAACCGAAAGCGATAGACGGGGCTCGAACCCGCGGTCTCGACCTTGGCAAGGTCGCGCGTTACCAACTACGCCACTATCGCA
>ENA-UPXC01005593-UPXC01005593.1-human-gut-metagenome-genome-assembly--contig:-NODE-5593-length-10228-cov-121.595705_pt1 | contig 10228 bp, 8 predicted proteins | sample MGYA00250047_ERZ773371 | MGnify/ENA primary metagenome ERZ773371 (study PRJEB29103, sample SAMN06111975) | human gut metagenome | biome: human gut; feature: ankylosing spondylitis patient; material... | reverse complement strand
GGATCGTCTTGAGCTGAAGAAGTTCTGCTCCCGCTGCGGCAAGCAGACCGTGCATCGCGAGACCCGCTGAGCGAGTTCAAAGCTTTATGAAACCCGACCAATATGGTCGGGTTTTTTGTTTTCTTTCAACCTTTTCTTGACACCTTTCCAACTGCCTTCCCCGCACGCTAAGCTAAGCATCATGACCAATTTCGCAGATCTCACGACCATCGCCGTAGGTGGGCCAATCGCATCCTTTATCGAACCGACCTCGCGTGTCGGCGTTATCGAAGCCGTCGAGGATGCCGACGCCAAAGGATTGCCGCTGTGCGTGATCGGCGGCGGATCCAATATGCTCGTGGCCGACACGCCGTTCGATGGTGTCGTGGTGCGTGATGCGCGACACGCCGTAAGCGTGCTTGATGAGGCGGCTCCCGTCGAAAACGGCGAAACAATCGTGCATGTCAACGCCGAAGCGGGTTGCAATTGGGATGATTTCGTCGACTACTGCGTCAACCTCGGCTTGGAGGGCGTGGAAGGACTTTCCGGCATTCCAGGCACTGTCGGCGCGTCGGTCGTGCAGAATATCGGCGCATACGGCCAGGAAGTCGCATCCAGCGTCGAAAGCGTGGAGGTCTGGGATCGCAAAAACAAGCAGACCAAGGAGCTCACCAATCAGGAACTTCATTTCGGCTATCGCATGAGCGCGCTCAAAGCGAGCATGTACAGCGCTCCGGCAACGCCTGCGGCCGACTTCTTCCCGACACCGCGCTACGTGGTGTTGTCCGTTACTTTCGCGCTGCATCACAGCGAAACCGGCGTAGTTGGCTACGGCCAGCTCGCCAAAGCATTGGGCGTGGAAGTGGGCGACCGTATGGCGACCGCGGATATTCGCAACGCCGTGTTGAAAGTACGCGCCTCCAAAGGCATGCTTGAAGATTCCCATCGATATCTGACCGAAGCCATGCGAGGCACCAAAAAGAGCGAACTGGTCGCCATCGCGCATGACGCACAGCGCACGCAGACAGGCAACGATGAACCCGACTACAATCGCCACAGCTGCGGCAGCTTCTTCATGAATCCGATTCTCACCAAAGAACAAGCGGCAAAGCTTCCCGAAGACGCGCCACGATTCGACGCGACCTTGCCGGATGGCACGCCGGGCGTCAAAACATCCGCGGCATGGCTTATCGATCATGCGGGATTCCATAAGGGCTACAAAACCAGCGGAAATGCCGCAGCGGGGCTTTCGACCATGCATACGCTGGCATTGACCAACCGCGGCGGAGCCACAGCTGCAGATATCGCGGAACTTGCCAAAACCGTGCAGGATGGCGTTGAACGGGCATTCGGCATTCGTCTCGTTCCCGAGCCGGTCGTCATCGGCATGAGCCTTAAGTAAACGTAAGAACGAAGGGAGAAGGGAAACGCAATGAACGTATTACGTAAGAAATCCGTCGAGCAGACGCTGGCGGAAACAGAGGAGTCGGGGCGCTCCCTGAAACGAGACCTGACCTGGTGGGATTTGGCCATTATGGGCGTGGCCGTGGCCGTCGGCGCGGGTATCTTTTCCATCGGCGCGCAGGCGGCAGCCTTCCATGCGGGTCCGGCCGTGATCATCAGCTTCCTCATCGCCGGCGTGGTATGCGGTGCGGCCGTAATGTGCTACGCCGAATTCGCGTCCATGATTCCGGTTGCGGGATCCGCCTACACCTTCACCTACACCACCGTCGGTGAGATCGTCGCGTGGGTGATCGGCTGGGATTTGATCCTTGAAATGCTGATGGCAGGCTCCGTCGTCTCCAAATATTGGGGCGTCTATCTCAACGATTTCTTCCGACTTGTCGGATGGAATATCAATACCAACGTCACCATCGGATCATTCAATTTCGATTTCGCGCCAATCATCGTCGTAGCTTTCTTCACGGCACTGCTGGTGTGCGGCACGAAAATCGGCGCACGGGTCGACGGCGCGCTTACCATGCTGAAAATCGCCATCGTGCTATTCGTGGTAATCGTCGGATTCTTCTACGTCAAGGCCGAGAACTTCACCCCATTCATTCCACCGAGCGAACCGGCGACCGCCACCGGATCCGGGTTGGCCGCAACCATGGAACAGCCATTGTGGCAGTGGGCCACCGGCATGACCCCCAGCATTTACGGCATTGCCGGCATCATCTCCGGAGCCGCGCTCGTGTTCTTCGCGTTCCTCGGCTTCGATGTGGTCGCCACCACTTCCGAAGAAACCGTCAATCCGAAGAAGAACGTTCCGCTGGGTATAGGCGTGGGCATGGGACTGATCATCGTGCTTTACACCCTCGTCGCCATCGTCACCACCGGCATGGTCTCCTACAAAGACCTCGCCAAGCAGAAAGATCCGTCGCTTGCCACGGCATTCGAAATGGTCGGCGCTGACTGGGCCGCCAAAATCATCAGTTTTGGCATTGTGATCGGCCTGGCCACCGTGGTCATGGTGCTGCTGCTCGGCCTGACCCGCGTGGTGTTCGCCATGAGCCGAGATGGCTTGCTGCCTCGCTCGCTCAGTCACACGGGCAAGCACGGCACTCCAGTGCGTCTGCAGATTGCCGTCGGCGTGGTCATGGCACTCATCGCAGCCAGCTGCAACGTCAGTATCCTTGCCGACATGGTGAACATCGGCACGCTGTCGGCATTCACCCTTGTTTCAATCTCTATTCCGATCATGCGCAAGAAGCGCCCCGACCTGAAGCGAGTCTTCAAAATCCCCGGCAATCCATGGGTGCCTATCCTCATCGCGCTCGCCAACATCTGGCTCATGCTCAACCTGAGCGTGCTCACCTGGATTCGATTCGTGGTCTGGCTTGCGGTCGGCTTCTGCATCTACTTCGGCTACGGCTACCGCCACGCCCGACTTGGTACGGGAGAGCTGGAAGTTGGCAATCAAGAGTAGTCTTGAACGGTAAGTGTTAAGGAGGTAACCATGCCATACGTTGTCGCTCAGCCGTGCGTCGATGTCAAAGACAAGGCCTGCGTGGACGAATGCCCGGTCGATTGCATCTACGAGGGCTCCCGTTCCCTGTACATCAATCCGAACGAATGCGTGGATTGCGGCGCATGCGAACCGGTGTGCCCGACTGAAGCCATCTTCTATGAAGATGATCTGCCAGACGAGTGGGCCTGGTACAAGGATGCCGCAGTCAGCTTCTTCGCTGAAGTCGGCGATATGGGCGGCGCTTCCGCAGCCGGCCCGATCGGCAAGGATCCGGAGCAGGTAGCTGCTCTGCCGCCGCAAAATCAGTGATCGGCATTTGAAAGCGGCCTTTTCCCGTTGGAAGAGGCCGCATATTTTTTGTTTATAGAGGATTATAAGGAGTTTTCACGATGGGCTTTCATGAGTTTTCTTCGCCATACGATTGGTCGCGTATCGCAGCATACAAGCGCACGGCAAAAGCCGCGTTCGGAGGTATGATCGACCTGTCCGTGGGATCTCCCGTCGATCCCGTGCCCGACTCGGTGCGCAAGGCGCTCGCAGTGGCGGCGAATGATCCGAATGCGTATGGATATCCGGCTACTGCAGGTACTGCCGATTTACGTGCTGCGATTGCTGAATGGTTTTCGGCGGCTCGCAATGTTGATTTGCAGGCGATCCATGCTGATGTGGTGCCTACAGTCGGCTCCAAAGAGGGTGTTGCGTTGATGGCGTCGCTACTGCATTTCGGCGAGGATGATGTTGTGGTGCAGCCGAAGGTTTCGTACCCGACGTATGAGATCGGCACGCAGTTGGCTGGAGCGCAGGTGCTTAAGGTCGACGATGTGGCTGATGTCGCGTCGTGGCGCAATGTGCCCGGCGTCAAAGCGGTGTGGGTGAATTCCCCTTGCAATCCGACGGGCGAGGTGTATTCGGCCGAGCGGATGGCTGGCATTGTCGCAGCTGTGCGTGAGATCGGCGCGGTGGTGCTTTCCGACGAATGCTATGCGCTGATGCAGTGGAGGGGTGCTACGAATAGTGCTGATGATGATCCGCTGCAATCGACGCCGTGCGCTTTGCGAAGTGATGTGTGTGCGGGCTCCGCCGAGGGCGTGCTGGTGCTGTATTCGTTGAGCAAGCAGAGCAATATGGCTGGGTATCGTACCGCGTTCATTGCCGGAGATGAGTCTTTGATTGCATCGATGAGTGCATATCGCAAGCAGATTGGTCAGATTATTCCCGGTCCGGTGCAGGCTGCGATGGCTGCCGGATTGCGTGATCTGGAATCCGTCAAGGTTCAGCATGTGCGCTATCGGGAACGTCTCGGCGTGTTGGTGAGCGCGTTGCGTGCTTACGGATACTGCACCGACATGCCGGATGGCGCATTGTATGTGTGGGTGAGAGCCAAGTCGGGCGATTGTTGGACCGATATGGAGCAGCTTGCCAAGATTGGCATCATCGCCAGCCCCGGCGAGTTCTATGGTGCGCCGGAATGTCTGCGTTTCTCCGCCACTGCCAGCGACGAGGCGATCGCTTCCGCTGCTGAACGTTTGGCGCGCTAAGCCGATATGCAAAAGGGCTTCCGGCAATCGCTGGAAGCCCTTTATCGGCGGAGTCAGAGGGAGTCCAATGCCCATGCGTCTTATGGCTATGCGCAGCTGTTGATGTCGCTGATGGCAAAGTGAACGGCGTAGGCTAGGCCGCAGGGCGTCATCCCTGGTTTATATGGGTACGTGTACAGGTGAGGATGGTGGCGGTTCGTCTGTTGAGAATATGTTCCATAACGGAATCCTCTCAGTGGGGTGAAAGCTGTGTCGTTGATCCTAGGACACATGGCTTATGTGATTCGGAATGGGCGCAACGATGCGTCGCTTCTGAATTATGATATCGAGCTTCTTGCCATCTATGATGTTTTGCCGACACTTGTCACAGTAGTTTGAGGTCTTGTTTTTGAAGATATGTTTGCGCTGTTGTTCGGCGTGTTCGGTTGGCGGGGACAGCGTAAATAGTTTTCACAGTTAATCGTGTTTGGGCGGAAGCCTGTAATTTCCTGCTTTTGAAATACTTAAATCTATTCAAAAGTTTCGTAAATATTTGCATATAGAACTTACGTAACAAAAAATTTTAAGCATTTAGTTAAGTGACTTGACTTTCTTGAAAATCAAGTCATATAATCAAACAGTGCTTTAACTGAAATGCTAAAGCATCTATGAAACATGACGATGTGTGTTCATGCGTGTCACCAAAGGAGAAAGACATGATGAAGTCAAGAACTTGGAAACGAGTGCTTGCTGCTGTTTGCGCTGGTGTAGCGGCCGTTTCAATGGCTGCTTGCGGCGGAGGTACTAATAGCACCGCGAAGGACGGAGTCATTATCAACAGTGTTATGAATTCAACTTCGCAGGCGTCGTTGAATTATAATCCGTTCTCTTCTACAGCTTTGACCGGTGTGGTCGGTGCTCTGTACGAGCCATTGTTCTATATGAACAACCTTAAGGACGACCCTACTAAGCTGGAACCGCTAATGGGTAAATCCTACACTATCAGTGACGATGCGAAAACTATTGATGTAACGATTCGTGACGGTGAAAAGTGGTCTGATGGCAAACCTTACACTGCCGAAGATGTTGCATACACATTCAACCTCCTTAATTCCAACAAGGCTTTGAATACCAGTGGCTTTGCTGGCTCTGTCAAGGCCCTCAGCGATACGGAAGTTCGTATCACTTTGGACAAGCCTGAGTCGGTGAATGCCCTGTCGTATCTGTCCGGCACGATGATTGTCCCGAAGCATGTGTGGGAAAAGATCGATGATCCGGTGACCTATACCAATAAAGACGCTGTTGGCTCTGGGCCTTTCACAGTTAAGGGCGGGAACTTTTCCCCAACCGCTTACACGTTTAAGAAGAATCCGTACTACTGGGATGAAGGTAAGCCTGAAATTGATGGCGTCCGTTATGTTCTGATCACCGGTGGCACCCAAGCTTCTCAAAATGCCTTGACCGCTGGCGATGTGGACTGGATGTCTGCGATCTTCCCGAATATGGATGATGTGCTGTCGGGATATCCTGATATTCAGACGGTTAACGTTCCTTCTAGTCAGATGGCATTCATGACCTGTTCGAACAAAGAACTCGGCTGCAGTGGTCCTATCACTGATCCGGCAGTGCGCAAGGCTATCTATTACGCTCTTGATCGTAATCAGATTAATAAACTCGCTCTGAATGGCCAGTACAGTGAGCTGGCTGGTTCTCTGTATCCGTATGGACAGTTCACCAAGTACGCTTCGGATGACGTCCCGGATTCACCTATTCCGGGTAAAGGACGTACAGATGAAGCCGTCAAGATACTGGAGGACGCCGGCTATACGAAGGGTGATGACGGCATCTATCAGAAGGACGGAGTTAAGCTGAGCATCAAAGTCGCTGTTATGAGTGATGTCTCTGACTGGATCAACGCGATTAACGTCTCCTCGCAGCAGCTGAAAAAAATCGGTATTGATCTGCATGCGGACCAAATGTCTTCTAATGAATGGACTCAGGCGATGCAGCAGGGCCAGTTTGAAATGTCCATTTATGGTCTGTGGGTCGCAGGTGCCGAACCATGGATGTTCTACAACCAGTTCTATGCCACTGCCAATACGGCTGAAGTGGGTAAAAGCGCTTGGCCTAATTACGCTCGCTACAGCAATAAGACCGTGGACGATGCTCTTAATGTCATCAATACCACCACTGATGTGGCGACCAAGAAGTCTGAATATGAGAAGATTCAGACTCAGGTGTTTGAGGACATGCCGTATATCCCGATTCTGCGTCAATCCGGTCTGAGCGAAATGTGGAGCGATAAGGTTACCGGTTGGCCGACAGACGATAACGTCTATGCTAATCCGCAGACTTGGGCAAATCCTGATTTGGGCATTGTTCTGAAGAACCTGAAGGTTAAGAAGTAACCTGACGGATTTTATGAATCAACGGTGCACAAGGCGTTTTAGCTGTGCGTTTTGTGCACCATTTTTCCATGTAGAAATGAGGTAACATGAGGTTCTACCTGAAAAAGATAGGATTTTACCTTGTTGCATTGTTTGCGGCTTTGACATTGAACTTTGCCATCCCGCGACTGATGCCAGGTGATCCGGTTTCAGCTGTTCTTACCAGGCTCGCATCGCGAGGTGGTACTGTTGCGCCCGAAACAAGGGAAGCGATTACTGCAATGCTGGGACAAGGTGGAGGCAACATCTTCCAGCAGTATATTGATTATCTGAAGAATATCTTCACCGGCAACTGGGGCGTATCTGTAACGTATTTCCCCAACCAAGTTACAACGTCCATTGCTTCTGCACTGCCTTGGACCATTTGTCTTGTCGGCACAACCACGATTATATCGTTCTTTATTCAACAGGCTCTTGGTATCTGGGCTGGTTGGCGTCGTGGTGGCGCTTTTGATAACATCATTTCCCCTGTGTCCACCATTTTCCAAGCTGTTCCTTACTTCTGGCTTGCACTCATCTTCATTTGGGTGTTTGCCCGTACGCTGCATTGGTTCCCTCAGTCAGGCGGATACAATTATCGTGAGGTTGTGCCCGGCTTCACTTGGGAATTCTTCTCGAGCGCAGTGAAGTATGCAATCTTGCCGGCCTTGACGATTCTTGTCAGCTCTCTGGGCATGGGTGTTGTCGGTATGCGTAATATGATGGTCTCCACGTTGTCTGAGGACTACATTGTTACTGCTGAGGCCAAGGGCTTAAGTCCTAAACGCGTTATGATGTGCTACGCAGCTCGTAATGCAGTGTTGCCATCCATTTCTGGCTTTGGCACGGCTATCGGTGCAGTGGTGGGTGGATCGCTGCTTACTGAACAGGTGTTCTCCTATCCAGGTGTTGGTCAGATGCTTTTGCAAGCGGTGACCAGTAACGATTACGCGCTGATGCAAGGTATCTTCCTGATTATTACCGTTACTGTTCTAGTCGTGAACTTTATCATTGATTTGCTTTACGGCATTATCGATCCACGTACGCGGCAACAGGATTGAGGTTAAATATGTCTGCAACAAATTCTTCTGCTGCTGTGGCTCGTAGCCAAGCTAAACGTCGTCGCTCCGCTTTGGATTCTCTCAAGCGAGTTCTTCCTGAGCGTTCTGCAAAATTGACGGCTGGATTAACCATTGTGATCGCAATGGTTTTGTTCGCCATTATTGTTCCTATCTTCACGAAGGATCCTAATAAGATCAATGACATTGGCTTGTCTGCGCCATCTGCCCAGCATTGGTTGGGCACTACGCAGTCTGGCCAGGATGTTTTCACTCAGCTTGGCTATTCTGTCCGTGGCTCTCTGATTATTGGCTTTGCTGTTGGCTTGATTGCAACTGCGATGTCGTTCATTTTCGGTGTTTTGGGCACATATATTGGCGGAATTTGGGATGATTTGTTCTCTCTGATTACCAATATCATGCTGGTGATTCCGGGGTTGCCTCTGACCATCGTGATTTCTGCATTGATGCCTTCCAAGGGCACGATGATGCTGGTCATTGTTATTTCAATCACCGCATGGGCTGGCGGTGCCCGTGTACTGCGGGCGCAAACATTGTCGATGCGTGGGCGTGATTATGTTCTTGCCGCAAAAATTGCAGGTGAACGTCCGTGGCGCGTGATTACCGTTGAAATTCTGCCTAATCTGTTGCCTGTGATGGGATCGCAGTTTGTGTTCTCCGTTATTATGGCAATCCTGAGTGAGTCTTCGTTGTCCTTCATTGGCCTGGGGTCGACCCAATCCTTCTCGCTGGGAACCATGCTGTATTACGCGCAGAACGGTTCTGCTCTGAACACGGGCGCATGGTGGTGGTTCCTGCCACCGGGACTGATGATCGCTATCATCGGCGCCGGATTGTCCTTCATTAATTTCTCCATCGATGAAGTCATCAATCCGCGACTACGTAAGCCTACCAAGAAAAGCAAGGGAAAGAAAGGGTGAACACGATGGCGACTCAGAATTCTGATATCCTGCTTTCGGTCGATAACCTCGACGTTATCTACGATACGGATAATCCGGTGCACGCCGTGCAGAACGCTACATTCGAATTGCGTCGCGGCGAGATGCTTGGTTTGGCTGGTGAATCCGGTTGCGGCAAGAGTACATTGGCGTATAGCATCAATCAAATGCTGAAAGCTCCGGGTAAGATTAACTCTGGCTCTGTGATTTTCCATGATAAGTCAGGGAAAGATATCGATATCCGTGCTTTGTCGGGGCGTTCATTGCGTGAATACCGTTGGGAGAAAACCTCCATGGTGTTTCAGGGCGCCATGAATTCATTAAGTCCTGTAACTAAGATTGGCAAGCAACTTGCCGATATTTATAAAACTCATCGTCCTCATATGGCGAAGAGCGAACGACAAGACCGTTGCGCACATTTGCTTGAGATGGTGCATGTTGATCCAAATCGTCTAGCTGCTTACCCGTTTGAACTTTCCGGCGGCATGCGTCAGCGTGTGATGATTGCCATGGCTTTGGCTCTTGAGCCGCAGCTGATTATTATGGGAAGCTGTCCACGGCGACCATGGTGACGGAATCCTCCGTGACCTCCATCAGGCAGCCGGTCTGGATGGGGCGGGCCTGATTTTCGGACACGGAGAAGATCGTGCCGGAGATCATGGCCTTCAGCGCGGACTGCGGCATGGTCACGCCGCTCTTGCCGTTGACGTCCGGCAGCTCGGGATAGTCCTCGGAATCCATGGCCGTGATCTGGAAAAAGGCCGCGCCCGCACGGATGGAGACCTGCTGCTTGTGGTCGACGGTGATGGAGACCATCTCATCCGGCAGCTTCCGGACGATATCAAAGAACAGGCGAGCGGGCATGACGCACGAGCCTGCCTCCTGGATCTGGGCGCCGACGTGGACGGTGATGCCCGTTTCCAGATTGTAGCCCGTGAGCTGCAGCGCGACGCCCGCCCGGAGAAGCACGCCCTCGAGACAGGGAATGGTGCTCTTCTGTGCGACGGTGCGGCTCGCAACGGACAGGGCAGAGACCAGCAGCGCTTTTTCACAGGTAAACTTCATAACAACACTCGCTTTCTCTATCTGAGAAGATAGGTAGGATAATTTTTAGTATTCGTAGTCCGTAGGCAAAACTTATGTGCAAAAGTCCCGCAAGCCCTGAAATCCCAATGCGCGGCCATGCACATGGGGCTGTGGAAAAAAGAGAGCGTTCTGAACAGGGCTTGTGCGGAAAAATCGGCTCGTTCATTTTCTTCACTTCCTCGGCATTGTTGTATGTGGAGTGCGGGTCGAGCTGTGCCAACATACGGATAAT
>ENA-UPXC01005591-UPXC01005591.1-human-gut-metagenome-genome-assembly--contig:-NODE-5591-length-10232-cov-5.467356_pt1 | contig 10232 bp, 8 predicted proteins | sample MGYA00250047_ERZ773371 | MGnify/ENA primary metagenome ERZ773371 (study PRJEB29103, sample SAMN06111975) | human gut metagenome | biome: human gut; feature: ankylosing spondylitis patient; material... | reverse complement strand
GTGACCATCGCCAAGGAGATGGAGCTGGAGTACCCCTTTGAGAACATGGGCGCCCAGCTGGTGAAGGAAGTCTCCACCAAGACCAACGACGTGGCCGGCGACGGTACCACCACCGCTACCCTGCTGGCTCAGGCCATCATCCGCGAGGGCCTGAAGAACCTGGCCGCCGGTGCCAACCCCATGATCATGAAGAAGGGCATCGCCAAGGCCACCACCACCGCCATCGAGGCCATCAAGGCCAACAGCCAGAAGGTCAACGGCTCTGCTGACATTGCCCGCGTCGGCGCTGTCTCTTCCGGCGACGAGGCCATCGGCAAGCTGATTGCTGAGGCTATGGAGAAGGTGGGCCACGACGGCGTTATCACCATCGAGGAGTCCAAGACCGCCGAGACCTACTCCGAGGTCGTGGAAGGCATGCAGTTTGACCGGGGCTACATCACCCCCTACATGGTCACCGATACCGAGAAGATGGAGGCCAACCTGGACGACGCCCTCATCCTCATCACCGATAAGAAGATCTCCAACATCCAGGAGCTGCTGCCCGTTCTGGAGCAGGTTGTCCAGTCCGGCAAGAAGCTGCTGATCATTGCTGAGGACGTGGAGGGCGACGCCCTGTCCACCCTGATCGTCAACCGTCTGCGCGGCACCCTGAACGTGGTGTGCGTCAAGGCCCCCGGCTTCGGCGACCGCCGCAAGGAGATGCTGCAGGATATCGCCATCCTGACCGGCGGCACTGTGATCTCCTCCGACGTGGGTCTGGAGCTGAAGGAAGCTCAGCTCAATCAGCTGGGCCAGGCTCGCCAGGTCAAGGTCACCAAGGAGAACACCACCATCGTCAACGGTGCCGGTAACTCCGAGGAGATCAAGGCCCGCATCGGCCAGATCAAGAGCCAGATCGAGGTGACCACCTCCGATTACGACCGTGAGAAGCTGCAGGAGCGCCTGGCCAAGCTGGCCGGCGGCGTGGCTGTCATTAAGGTCGGCGCTGCCACCGAGGTGGAGATGAAGGAGAAGAAGCTGCGCATCGAGGACGCTCTGAACGCCACCCGCGCCGCTGTGGAAGAGGGCATCGTGGCCGGCGGCGGTACCGCCTACCTGAACGCCATCCCCGCTGTGGAGAAGCTGATGGCCGAGGTGGAGGGCGACGAGAAGACCGGCGTGCAGATCATCGCCCGGGCTCTGACCGCTCCTGTTAAGCAGATCGCTGCCAACGCCGGCATCGACGGCTCCGTGGTTCTGGAGAAGATCAAGGAGTCCGGCAAGACCGGCTACGGCTTCGACGCCTACAACGAGGTCTACTGCGATATGATCCCCGCCGGCATCGTGGATCCCACCAAGGTGAACCGCTCCGCTCTGGAGAACGCCGCCTCCATCGCCAGCACTCTGCTGACCACCGAGGCCCTGGTCGCCGACAAGCCCGAGCCTCCCGCACCTGCTGCTCCTGCTGCCCCTGACATGGGTGGTATGTACTAATCTGAAAGCATATGCAAAGCCCACGGCCTTGTGCCGTGGGCTTTTTTCATAGGGGCGAGGGCTTGTCGGCGAAGCCGACACCAGGGAACCCAACAAAGCCGCTATGCGGCTTTGTTGGGAGAGGAGGAGCGACAGAATGAGCGAGCCCTGCCGCTTGCGGCAGGGCGAGGGATATGGCGTCCGCGACGACGAAGCCCCCCGCACCTGCTGCTCCCGCCGCTCCTGACATGGGCGGCATGTATTAAGAAGCGCGGAGGCGTGCGGAGCAGCACGGATGGACCGGAGCGAGGGCGCGAAACCGAAGGGACGCAAAGCGGCCCTGTTTCAAGCCCGAGGCGCAGGGAAGCCGTGCGTAGCGCAGCCGCCGCAGCGTGACAAAAAGAAGCGCGGAGGGCACGCCCATAGGGGCGACAGACTTCGCAGCGGATGGGCAGAACCCAGGGAGGGCCATAGGCCCGACCGGATCTGCCCGGAGTCGAAGAAGTTGTCGGCCCGGCCATGGGCCCAGCCCGCAGCGTGACAACGAAATCCTTCAAAAAAGCCCACGGCTCTGCCGTGGGCTTTTAGCATAATATAAAAGTATCAAAATCCGGTTCCTACCACTTCTCCGTGCCAGCCGTCCTCCTCCAGTGTAATATACCCACAACGCAGGTATTCCAGCGCACCTTCCGGGACCGACGGATCAGTGCCGGTATACTCTCCGGTGTTTCCCGCCATGGACCAGTTGAGGGCATAGTCGTTTTCCGGGACAAAGACGGTGGTCAAAAAGAAGCAGTAGGTATTCTCTCCGATCTTTCCCTGCTCCCGATAAAAATCCGTCTCCTCCTGTGCTTCTCTCACCTGAACAGCAACATAGGTATAGCAAAATTTGCTGCCCGAAGTAGCCTGAAGATGGAAGGATTCATAGGCCTGACAGTATACAGCGGCGGCCTCCAGATAGCTCTGGCCCTCATTGGGAATCACAAGGTTCTGGTGCTCATAATCTCCATTCAAAGCAGCGTACTCCAGTTCGTCAAACCAGTCCCGCAGCTGCTGATAGGGAACACAGCTGTCCGACTGGGGAACCAGCCACACTTCCTCCGTGGGGCCCTCAAAGCGCACCTCCCGGGCATCGGAATAGGCGGTGAGGCTCCAGTCGTTGATTTGGGCGATGGTAACCGCCGCTGGACTTTGCTCCGGAGAGAAGCCCGGAGCTGTGGCCTCCACGATATCCCATTGGACCTCTTTTAACTGGTTGGCGTTATAGACTGAATTGATCGCCGACCAACAGTCTTCGTACACGATGGGCTCCCCACCGTTTCGGGTCAGGGACAGTGTGAGATTATCTCCCTCCTGAAGCTGGGTCAGATAATCTGTCAGCGCAGAAAGTTCTTCCTGCCCCTGTCCGTCTTGAGAGGAAATGGGATTGTGCTTCTCTCCCTGGGCCTTGCCCGCCTCCGGGTTGGTCCCGCAGGAGGCCACCACCGCAACACAAACCAGGGCAGCCAGTGCCACCACCCACTTCCGGGGCTTATTCCAGGTCAAGAGGTTTTGAATGCGGCCCTTGGCATTTCCCTCCCCGAAAGCCAGCGGTGTGCCGCCCACCACTCTCCGCCCGGTGGACAGGCTGAGCAGGGAGGCGGAGTAGTCCGCCCGGATGTGGCCCCCTAGCGTCTGGAGCACCGCCTCATCACAGCTCATCTCCATATCCTTCTGGGCCAGGAAGAAGGACAGCCAGACCAGAGGATTGAACCAGTGGATGCACAGGGCGAAGAAGGCCAGCAGCTTGACCAGGTGATCCAGGCGCTTGATGTGGTACTGCTCGTGGAGGATGATGTACTTCTGTTCCTCCGCAGACAGGGTGGAGGGCAGATAGATCTTGGGCCGCAGCACCCCCAGTACAAAGGGGGAGGCGATGTGATCGGCCAAATAAATGTTATCCCGCAGGGGCACTGCTTCTACTAGCCGGCGGCGAAGGCGGAGCATGGACAGCACACTGTACACCGCCATCAGCGCCATACCGGCCATCCAACCCAGGGTAAGCAGTGCCACCGGCGCCTCCAGGGGATCAGCCACCAGCTGCTCCTCCCCCTGTGGGAGAGCCTGGTTGACGGCCTGGCTCACACCGGGAACCGGCAGGTCCACCTGGGGAAATTCGGTATGGACCAGATCGGGCTGGACATATTGGACCTGGGTGGTGTGGGCAGCGGTCTGCCGGATGGGCGCATCGGTAAGGGCCAGCAGGGAGAAGCCTGTGGGGATGGAAAACGGGCACAGCAGCCGGAACAGGACCACCGACCACAGGGCATAGGAAAAGACTTTGGGCGCTTTTTTCAGGAGCAGCCGGGCGGCAAGCACAAAGACAATGACCACGCTGGCTGCAATGCTCATGTTCCAAATCCGGGGCAGCAGTTCATAGGCTAAAAAGTCACTCATAAAACCTCACCCTTTTCTGTTTTCCTCGATCAGCTGCTGAAGCTGACGTACCTCCTCATCACTAAGCTTTTTCCGGGTGGTAAAGGCGGCCAGGAAGGCGGGGAGCGAGCCGTCAAAGGTCTCCTCCACAAACTGTTCGCTCTGCCGGGCATAGAATTCCTCTCTGGAGAGAAGAGAGGACACGGTGCCGCTCTGATTTTGAAACAGTCCCCGGCTGCACAGCCGCTTTAACACGGTGTACGTGGTAGATTTTTTCCATTGGAGCTCCTGCTGGGCCAACTGGACCAGCTGGGAGGAGGCCAGCGGCTCATTGGCCCAGATGAGATCTGCAAAGCGGCTCTCCACCGGGCCAAGTCTGGTGTCTCCCATGGCGATTCCTCCTCTCGCGTTTTCAGTCTACAACCTGTCGTCTACAATGTTAGTCTATGCCTTGTAGACCAAATTGTCAAGGACTATTTTTGAAAAAAAAGGACGCCTTATTCGGCGTCCTTTTCCTTCTTTTTCAATTTCATAGCTGGCCAGGACTGGGCGGAAATCACGCCCTCCAGGCCCGCTCGCCGGGCCGCCCGGATGTAATCCTGGGGATCGGCGGTGGTGTAAATTTCCAACGTTCCCGGCTCGCTGCGCCGGCTGATCTGACGGTTCTCCTTCAGGCACCGCTCCAGCTCCTGAGCCATGCGGTCCGCCGGGTCCACCAGCTGCAGCTGGGGGTAGAGGCGATGGATGTGATCCTCCACCAGAGGGTAGTGGGTACAGGCCAGCAGGCAGCACTCCACCTCATCGTGATGGACCAGATGATCCAGATTTTCCCGCAGCTCCTCGTCAATGGCCTGCTGACTGGCTCCATGCTCCACCATGGCGGCCAGATTTTTATAGCCTCGGCTGAACACCTGCTTCTCCGGCGAGAGCTGGGCAATGAGAGCGGGATAGCATCCGGTGGAGGCGGTAAAACAGGTGGAGATCACCCCCACCCGCTTCTGGGGCAGATGGGCCACCGACTCCGCGCCCGCCTGCACCACACTGAGTACCGGGCAATCCATCTCCCTGCGGTACTCATCGATCAGGCAGGAGATGGTATTGCAGGCCACCAGCAGCGCCTTGACCTTCCGCTGGCGCATAAAATCTAACATATACCGGGTCAGACTTAAGATCTCCCCGGCAGTATGGTTGCCATAAGGGTTATTTCCCCCGTCTCCAAAGTAAAGGAGATTCTCATGGGGGAGCTGCCTGCGCACCCGCCGGGCTACGCTGAACCCGCCGATGCCGGAGTCTATGATCCCGATGGGACGATTTTGATTGGACATAGCATCACCTGCATTTTCCTGATTGTGGTTTGGTGCACGCAATATCATACACAGCTCCCCATGAAAAAACAAGGGAAAAGTTCTCCAAATCTACCGGGTTTCTACGCTGCGTTTTCCTGGGCGGACACCACTTCCACCCGGCTTACCTCCCCGGTGAGCATATCCAGCAGGTAGGTGCCCGTGTCGGTGGTGATCTGCCACACGGGAACCAGCGTGGAGGAGCCGGGGGAGTAATTGGCTCCCACATAGCCCTGGGTGATGCTGTCAATCCGGCTGCACACATCGCCCATGGAGGTCAGCCCGTGGTAAAAGCGGAGCAGGGCCGTGGGCACCTGCATAGGCTGGCGGCTCTCATCCACCTGGGGCGTTCCGTTGAGGCGCCGCCCGCCGGACATGGATACCAGGTCCCCGCTCCGGTAGGTCAGGGTCACCTGCCGGTCAAACAGCGGGTTCCCGTTCCAGATCTGCCGCAGGACCACGGTGGTCTCCGCCGCGCCGTCCTCCTCGCCGCTGACCGACAGAATTTCCCCCCGGAAATCCAGCCTTTCCAGAATTTTTACCGAGTACTCCCGGGGATTCTCCCCCTCCAGGGGAAACGCGCCGCTTACAAACTCGCCCTGGAAGGTTCCGTCGGCATGAAACTGAATATAGCCCTTTTGGTTGTGGTAGCGATATACCTCACCGCCCAGGCTGCGCTCCTCTACCTGGCTGCCCAGAAGAGCCTGAGCCAGCTCCGGTTCACGCTCCCGGTCCCGCTCCACCTGTTGGGGCTGGAGGGCAGCTGATTTGGGGATGATGCTCTCATCCACCGCCACCCCGTTCTTCTCCAGAAAGGCGATGGCCTCCTGGCGGGTCTGCTGCTGCACAGAGCGGCTCTGCAAATCCTGGCGCAGCACAAAGGAGAATAAAATCAGGTTGGTCCCGGCCAGGATGATCAGGATAATGGTTTTAATTTTCGACCACTCCATGGCTCACCCTCCTGTCTTCCACTGGCTGGCCGCCGCCCAGGAGGCGCTCACCTGCTGGCCCTTGCCGTCCAGATAGAGAAGCAGCAGTTCCTCCCCCTCGTGGCCCTTGGCCTCCATGGCCGCCATGGCCTGGATCTGGGGCAGCACCACCGAGGTGGTCCCGCTGTCCAGATAGCTGCGGAAGCACAAAGTAAAGCTGCTCACCCGGCCACCGGTCACCTGAAAGCGGGCCGCATATCCCTCTTCTCCCAGGCGCACGGGCACTCCGTCCAGCAGATAGCCGAATTGAATCTGCCAGCTCTCCGTTCCCGTCTCCTCCACGGACATCAAATACACCCGGGCCTGGCCGCACAGCTCGCCCAGTGTGTCTGTGGCCAGCTGACGGCAGCGCTCCACCGCCCAGTACACACCCGCGCCGGCCACCGGGTAGCGGCTGCCTCCATCATCGGCAGCGGTAAAGGTGACCGTGCCGTCGGAGGCCAGGCGGAGGGTATCGTTCCCGTTGCGGATCACCTGCTCGTCGGAGGTGATATAGGATACGCTGGAGTCGGCAGAGAAGTCCAACTGCTGCCGCACCTGCTCCTGGACGCTCTCATCCTCCAGGGGATTGCTCGCCTGATAGACCTTGGGGGCGATGTTCTCCCCCAGCAGCAGGGTATCGGGGGCCAACGCGCTGTATTCCTCTTTCTCAAACGCAAACCGGGCCCCGTTGTCTTTGACACCGGACACCGCATCACTCAGGCGGTTCACATCCACCATGCTGCACGCAGCCCGGTAGCAGCTTCCGCTCTGATTGCAGTAGTAAATCACCGCCTGCCCATCCTCGGCCGTGAGGACCAGGCGGCGCAGCGACCCGCTCAGCTGCTCGTTGTCCACCGACAGCCAGCCGTTGAGCACCGTGAAGGGCAAATCGTCCTGCCAGTCAAAATACACCCCCGGCGCAGTGCTCAGGGCCCGGCGCCACGCCTCCTGACTGACGCTCTCGGGCGCACCGGCACTGCTCAGGGCCTCCACCAGCAGGCTGTACACCTGCTGAAACAGGGCGTCCTGGGCCTCCTGGTTGTACTGTACGCCGTAGCGCAGCGTCTCCTCTCCCCCTCGGATGGTCACCGCCATACGCAGGGGCTGGGCGGCCTGGATTCGGCTCTCCTGGGTGGTCTGTCCGCCGCTCTCCCCCGTACTGGAGGGAAGCAGGCTGCTGAGGGCCACCGGCAGCTGGGTACGCACCGTAAGATAGACCGCCGAGCAGCTCAGCAGTATGATCAGCAGGGTTTTCACCCGCTCCACCATTTTTCTGTTCTTCTTAAACATGGCTTGGGCCCTCGATCTTCAGTTCCATGCGCATGGACAGGCCGGGGCCCTCCCGGTCCACCAGTTCCAGCACGCCCTCGTGGCGGTCCACGATCTCCTTGGCGATGGACAGGCCCAGGCCGGTCCCTCCCGACTGACGGGAGCGGGCCTTATCCACCCGGTAGAACCGCTCGAAGATGCGGGGCCGGTCTTTGGCCGGGATGCCAATGCCGTCGTCGTCCACCTGCATCCACACTCGGTCCCCCTCCCGTCCGGCGGAGACCAGAATATGTCCCCCGTTGGGGGTATATTTAATGGAGTTGGAGACGATATTCATCATCACCTGGAGCACCCGTTCCCGGTCGGCCACAATGGTGGGCAGATCGGGCTCCAGACGCAGCTTCATCTTGTGGTCGTGGCGCTGGGCCTCCATGTACACCGCATTATACAGATCCTGCACCGCCACATCAAAGGGGAAGCGCACCAGATGCAGCTCGTCCTTTCCCGAGTCGAACCGGGACAGGGTGAGCAGGTCCTGCACGATATGGGTCATGCGGTCGCTCTCGTTGAGAATGACCCCCAGGAACTTCTTTTCCGTGGCAGGGGGCAGCTCTCCGGCGCTGTCCGAGAGGGTCTCGGCATAGCTGCGGATGTTGGTAAGGGGGGTACGCAGCTCGTGGGAGACGTTGGCCACAAACTCCCGCTGCATCTCCTGGTTCTTCCGCTGCTGGGTCACGTCGTGGAGCACCACCAGCACGCCGCCCTGGCGGTCCCGGTCAAAGGGGGCCAGCAGCAGCTGCAAAAAGCGCTCGCCCTCCTGGCGCTCCTCCTCCAGATAGTCGGGGGCCTGGATCACGTCCTCCAGGGGACACAGGTCGCCGAACAGCTCCTCATAGGTGGCCTCGTCGGTAATGGCCCGGCCCAGCATCTCCTCGGCGGCAGGGTTGGAATGGATGACCTTTCCCTCCCGGGAGAAGGCCACCACGCCGTCGGTCATGTGGAGGAACAGGGTATCCAGCTTGTTGCGCTCGTTCTCCACCTGGCGCAGGGTGTCCCGGAGCTGCCCGGCCATGTCGTTAAAGGTGTCGGTGAGGACACCGATCTCATCTCGGGAGGCCACCTGGATTTTTCGTGAGAAATCCCCGTGGGCCACCCGCATGGCACCCTCGGTCAGGCGCTGGATGGGGATGATCATGGTCTTGGACAGCAGGAAGGACAGCAGGATGGAGATGATCAGGCCAAAGACCAGGGCCTCCAGGATGAGCACAAACATCTGGCTGATGAGGCTGTTCACCGTGCTCTTGTTGTCCAGAACATAGATCACATAGGGAGAGCCGCCCCGCTCCAGCGTGACGGCAACGTCCATATAGTCGGCGGCGATGTTGGGGTTGCTGGCGTCCTCCCCGTAAGTCAGGGCATGCATCAGGTTGGAGGAGTTATAGGACAGGTTCTTTCCCGCCTCGTCGTTGTTGCCCGCCAGGTACTCCCCCGTCTCTCCGTCCAGAACAAACAGGGTGCGGCTGTATCCGTCCAGGCCCAGCTCGCCGTAGTAGGCCTCCAGAATATTGAGGATGGCCTGAGCCCCGTCCTCCTCTCCCGGAGTGGCGGTGGTCAAATCCCGGGTCAGAGACTCCTGGGAAAACACATTGGACATCTGGGTATAGAAGTCCTCCAGATAAAAGGCCATGACGGAGTTGATGAGAAAGGCCCCCACCACTGTCATCAGAGACAAGATGAGCAGCACCATGATCATCACCAGCTTCATGTGCAGGCTGCGCAGCACGGCACACTCCCCCCTTTTTCTCGCTTTCTAAAATTCCCGCTGGCCCGGTTATTCTCCCGCAAACAGATAGCCCATGCCTCGCTTTGTCACAATAAACTTAGGCGATGCGGGGTCGTCCTCGATCTTTTCCCGCAGGCGGCGCACGGCCACGTCCACGGCCCGCACGTCGCCCACGTAGCCCTCGTAGTTCCACACATGCTCCATGAGGGCCTCCCGGGAAAACACCTTCCCCGGCTGAGAGGCCAAATAGCAGATGAGGTCGTACTCCCGCTGGGTCAGCTCCAGAGGATTTCCGTCCTTGTAGACCGTGGCCTTTTCCTGGTCCACCGTCACCCGGCCCAGCTCCAGCTTATTGCCGGAGGCAGGCTGTGCCTGCTCCCCCTGGACCGGGGCCATGGCGGAGCGGCGGATGTTGGCCTTCACCCGGGCCAGCAGCTCCCGCATGCCGAAGGGCTTTGTGATATAGTCGTCCGCCCCCAACTCCAGGCCCAGCACTTTATCGGTCTCTTCCTCCCGGGCGGTAAGCATCAAAATGGGCACCGCGCTGCCCGTCTCCCGGATGCGGCGGCACACCTCAAAGCCGTCCATTCCCGGCAGCATCAGATCCAGCAGCACCAGGTCGGGGTTCTGCTCCAGGGCCAGCTGCAAGCCGGTGTTGCCGTCGTAGGCCTCCAGGGTGTCATACCCCTCCCGCTCCAGGTTAAAGGACAGAATGTCCACAATATTTTGCTCGTCCTCTACAATGAGCACGGTTTTTCCCACAGTGCCGCCCCCTCTCAAAGTCCCAGCAGGACCTTGGTCTTCAGCACGGTGGCCACCGTCTTGGCGTCCTCGATCGTGCCGTCCATCACCTGCTCCAGCAGCTGCTGGAAGGGCATGGTGATCACATTCAAAAATTCATCTTCGTCGGGGTGGCTCTCCTTCTTTCTCAGGTCCCGGGCCAAATACATATGAAGCCGCTCAGATCGGAAGAGCGTCGTGTAGGGAAAGAGTGTAGAT
>ENA-UPXC01005581-UPXC01005581.1-human-gut-metagenome-genome-assembly--contig:-NODE-5581-length-10251-cov-5.189699_pt1 | contig 10251 bp, 7 predicted proteins | sample MGYA00250047_ERZ773371 | MGnify/ENA primary metagenome ERZ773371 (study PRJEB29103, sample SAMN06111975) | human gut metagenome | biome: human gut; feature: ankylosing spondylitis patient; material... | reverse complement strand
TTTTTCAAGCAGAAGACGGCATACGAGATTGTTGACTGTGACTGGAGTTCAGACGTGTGCTCTTCCGATCTACGATGAGTGCTGTTACTTTACCACTCATACTTGCTGTGGTAACTTGCGCACTCATCGTAGCAGTAATCAGTAACATTACGACCACTAAAAAAGACCGCATTCTCTTCAACATAATGTAATTTATTAGTTAATACTAATTGTTTGTTTCATTGAAACTGTGCACAAAGATAATTAATATTATTTAGACTTAGATGACAATTATGCTACATTCTTTTAAGAGAGATAAACATTTTATTGCTTTCGAAAACAATAAAGGCCCTGCAATGTTTGCAGAGCCTTTCACTTTCGTATATTAAGTGAGATTTAACTTGTAATCTGTCAGCAAATACTAGTCAGTCATTAGGTTTCTATAACGAACACGCTTCGGCTCTTCATTGCCTAGACGCTTCAATTTGTTTTCCTCATATTCTGAATAGGAACCTTCAAAGTAGAATACATTAGAGTCTCCTTCAAAAGCGAGGATATGCGTACAGATACGATCAAGGAACCAACGATCGTGAGAGATGACTACCGCACACCCTGCAAAGTCTTCCAAACCTTCCTCCAAAGCACGAAGGGTGTTCACGTCAATGTCATTGGTCGGCTCATCGAGCAGCAGAACGTTACCTTCTTCTTTCAGAGCGATCGCCAGATGCAGACGGTTTCTTTCACCACCGGAAAGAACACCACAAAGTTTTTCCTGATCGGCACCGGCAAAGTTGAAACGGGACAGGTACGCACGTGCATTGATATCACGTCCACCCATACGGATCAAATCATTACCACCGGAGATTACCTGATAGACGCTCTTGTTCGGGTCAATGTCTTTATGCTGCTGGTCTACATAGGATACCTTTACGGTCTCTCCTACTTCAAACTCACCTTTATCTACCGTTTCCAATCCCATAATCAGACGGAAAAGAGTTGTTTTTCCTGCACCGTTAGGACCGATGACACCGACAATACCGTTAGGAGGAAGCATAAAGTTCAGATCATCGAACAGCAGTTTGTCGCCGTATGCCTTCGCTACGTGTTTTGCCTCGATTACCTTATTACCCAAACGGGGACCATTCGGGATAAAGATTTCCAGCTTCTCTTCTTTCTCCTTCAAGTCTTCATTCAGCAACTTGTCGTATGAATTAAGACGGGCTTTTCCTTTCGCCTGACGAGCTTTCGGAGCCATGCGCACCCATTCCAACTCACGTTCCAGTGTTTTACGACGCTTGCTGGCGGTCTTTTCTTCCATTTCCATCCGTTTGGTCTTCTGTTCCAGCCAAGATGAGTAGTTTCCCTTCCAAGGGATACCTTCGCCACGGTCGAGTTCGAGAATCCATCCGGCAACGTGATCAAGGAAGTAACGGTCGTGAGTTACGGCGATAACCGTACCTTCGTACTGTTGCAAATGTTGTTCCAGCCAGTCGATAGATTCAGCATCCAAGTGGTTGGTAGGCTCATCGAGCAACAGGATGTCCGGTTTCTGCAACAACAAACGGCAAAGAGCGACACGACGGCGTTCACCTCCGGAGAGATTCACCACCGGCTGATCTTCGGGCGGACAACGGAGCGCATCCATCGCACGTTCCAGTTTACTGTCCAGATTCCATGCATCAGTTGCGTCGATGATATCTTGCAATTCTCCCTGACGGGAGAAAAGTATATCCATCTTGTCCTGATCTTCATAATACTCGGGCAAACCGAATTTCTGATTGATTTCTTCGTATTCTGCCAGTGCGTCAACGATCGGTTGCACACCTTCCATTACTACTTCTTTTACTGTCTTTGTGTCGTCCAGATAAGGTTCTTGTGCCAAATAGCCCACAGAATATCCCGGAGAGAAGACCACTTCTCCCTGATAGGATTTCTCCAGACCCGCGATAATCTTCAATAAGGTAGATTTACCGGAACCGTTCAGACCGATAATACCAATCTTCGCTCCATAGAAGAACGACAGGTAAATGTCTTTCAGTACATTTTTATTTGGTTGGAAAGCTTTGCTCACTCCCACCATTGAGAAGATAATTTTTTTATCGTCAGCCATATATTAATGATTGTATATTGTTGATAATGGCACAAAGATAAGAAAAATGTTTGAAATGCTTTGGAGTTCTAAAAAAATGTTCTACCTTTGCACCCGCAATTCGAAAGAAAGCATAAAGGATTGATTCAGTAGCTCAGCAGGTAGAGCACAACACTTTTAATGTTGGGGTCCTGGGTTCGAGCCCCAGCTGGATCACGGAGTAAAAAACCTCTGATAACCAATGATTATCAGAGTTTTTTTTATTAATATACACAGAACATAGATATAAGACTCTACATAAAGCCCAAAACATATCCAATATCGAATCGATGACAAACAGACCTACACCAAACAATCGGCTCATATAATGATAAACTTCTTTTTCCAGTTATTGTTTCCATCTTTACCTTATATATTATAAAAGCGCGGCAAAGATACAACTTTAAGAAATAGCGGAAATGAACATTTGTTAATAAAAAGATGGCTATTCCGGACAACTGTTTACTGAAAAAATAGCTTATTTTTGCAAAGAATGCAAGATTAGTCAAATGGTTGAATCAGAAATAAATAAAAGATATTGCCAAAGCTGCGGAATGCCGCTCCGCTTCGACGTGGAGGAATATTTAGGCACCAACTCCGACGGTTCGAGGAGTGATGAGTTTTGTTATTACTGCCTGAAGGATGGGAAATACATTGTCGATATATCCATGTGGGAAATGATCGACATCTGGATAAAATATACAGATAAATATAATGAATACGCAGACACGGACTATTCTCCGAAAGAGCTGAGGGAGATACTGGACAAACGCCTTCCCACACTGAACAGATGGCGGCAAAAGCAAGAGACAAGCAGCCTTCATCATAAGATGATTCAGAACATAATAGTGTACATCAACGGTCATCTGACGGAGGTACTGGATACCGACACGCTGAGTTCGATGAGCGGACTGTCCAAATTTCATTTCAGAAGAGTGTTCCGCACCGCTACCGGAGAGAATATCGGCAGTTACATACAGCGTTTGCGCATGGAACACGTTGCACATCTGCTGATCTCTACGGACTATACGCTAAAGCAAATCATAGAGCAAACGAGTTATCAGACTAAATACAGTATCGCCAAAGCTTTTAAGAAACATTTTGGTATATCAACTTCTCAATACAGAGAGAAGCACAGACCGAACGGTGAAAATCCGGCAACAAACATAAAACCGGAGATAAAAGTGATCAGCCCGATAAAGATATTCTGCATCGAAGTGGGTGAAGCGTATAAAAACAAACTAAAATACAGATTACTTTGGAATAAACTACTGCATCATGCCGAACAGTATGAAGCAGACCCACGATATGACAAGTTTATCAGCCTTAGCATGGACGATCCGTCGATTACGCCTACGGAGAAGTGCCGGTTCTATCTGGGCATCACCCTTCGCGATGATACTAAAGCGAGACCGGTACCGGGAATCATGCAAATTCCCGGAGGGCGATATGCCGTGTTCAGACATACGGGGAGCTATTCTTCTTTACACAAAGTGTACAGGAGCATTTATGAGGAATGGTTTCCGAAAAGTAAATACCATCCCCAAAGCACATTCAGCTTTGAGATGTATATGAATCATCCGTCCACCACGGAAACGTCGGAATTACTAACAGAAATATATATACCGGTCATACGGAAATAATCACCATTAAAACAGAATCTATGGCAAAGATATCAGAAATCATGCTTTTACAGCAGCCGGAACAGCCTGCTTTGGCTATTGAAGTACAAACCAACATGAAAGGTATGTCACAGGCTATCGGAGAAAATTTTGTAAGAATAGACTCTTTATTCAAGAAACAGGGAGAAGTAACCACGGATATCCCCTTCGTAGAATACCCCGACTTTGAAAGCCTGACCGAAGATCGTATAGAAATGATTATCGGACTGAAATCTTCGAAACCTTTACAGGGTGACGAAAAAATACAGTCTGTCATCCTCCCCGCCAGAAGAATAGTCGTATGTCTGCATAGAGGAAATTACAATGAACTGGCACAGCTGTACAATGAGATGACCGAATGGATAAAAACAAATGGATATAAGGCTTCGGGAACATCAATAGAATATTATTACAGCAATCCGGATGTACCCGAAGAGGAACATGTCACAAGAGTTGAAATGCCTTTACTCTAAAAGCAAGAGAATAGTTGCCGTAAACTCTTACCAAACAATAAGAAGCAGAGAAGCCGTCATACAGTATCACCTTGTCTGATAAAGTACCGGCATTCCCTGCTTCAATAGTTCTTTAGAAATTAGCCTTGCGTTTCTTCACTTCTTCTACGAGTTTCGTAAAGGATTTCTCCTTCTTACGTTTTTCATGTTCGGAAGCGGAGAAATGCCATGCTTCTCGTTTGAGTTTCAGATAACTCTCATATACCTTATGATCTAACGTACCATTATGTACCGCTTCTAAAACAGCACAACCCGGCTCGTCGATATGCTTACAATCGCTGAAACGGCATGATTCCGCATAGTCGGATATTTCAAACATTTCGGCAAGCGAATCGGGATTGTCAATCGCCAAACCAAATTCCCGAACACCCGGAGTGTCGATTAAAACACCTGAGCCATCCACCAATACCATTTCCCGACGAGTCGAAGTATGCCGTCCCTTCCCTGTAGACAGGCTTATATCGGAAGTATTCAGTACCGATTTCCCGCAAAGGGTATTCACCAGTGAACTCTTGCCGACACCCGAAGAGCCGACAAACACGACCGTTTCGCCTTTTGTTATGGATTCCCGCAACCGGAGAATCGTTTGAGGTTGACAAATACTTGTGATAAATACAGGAAACTGACGGGCAATGTGTTTGATCGCTTCATCTATTTTCTGCCTGTCACAACCTAAATCGGCTTTATTGAGCACCAATACTGGTTTGATATTTTCTTCCATTATCTGGGCTATGAAACGTTCCGCTCTGCGAACATTGAAATTATCATCAAGGCTTTGCACAATAAATGCTTTATCGACGTAAGAAGCAATGGCCTGCCGGTCGGCTACCGTTCCGTTCTTCTTGCGATACAACGCCCGTTCACGAGGCAACGTATCAACTATAATCCCTTTATTTGCATCAAATGGCTGAAAAATCACCCAATCGCCCGTACAAGGGTATTCATCAGGCATTCTGCCATAAATCATATTTCCTGTTAACTCACACAAATATACGCCATCCTCTGCAACTACTTCATAACAGGTTTTATGTGTCACGATGATTCGTCCATGAGACATATCTTTAAATTGTGAGATTTGTTTTTGCCGGAATAGATTATCACTCCAACCATATAATGACAGATTATTATTTTCGTTACTCATTATCTTAATGTATATAGCATACACGTGAAAGCACAACAATGCTTTTGCTATTGTATGCGGGTATAAAAACTAAAGTTATATAATATAGGAAAATCACTTCCGGAAAGATTATCCGAAAGTATGAAAGTTCGAATCTGTTAAAGTGAACAGATTCTTATCAGACCAAATCCGATGTAATAAATGATGAGTTAAACATCCACTAGTTTTAATGAAACATTATAATTTTAATGCGTCAAAGATATGGGAAATAAATAACAGAACCAAATGAATGATGAAATATGTGTCAAAAGCCAATGGATACACGGCCTGACGTTTCCATTTTCCATTCCCTTGAATTCTTGTCATACTGGTATTCCGCACCGACACTTACTTCCGTATTCTTTTTCACATCGACCGAGATAGAAGCTCCTACCCCTGTATGTGGAAATAACGGATTGTAAACCGGAGGGGGTGTATTTCCCCCCATAAAATATTGTCCCCAGACATTTAACCGGACATTTCTGGCTAAAGAATAATGAATTCTCGTATATATTCCTGCTATGTCTTGTCTCGCTATAGGCAAAGCCAAATAGAATTGCCGGCTTAAGGTTCCTCCCGCTTCAACGAAAAATCTTTGAGAAGGAATCCAGCGCATTCCGGCATTTACCGCTACATATTGCCCCAATCCCAGATAAGTCTTTTGTTCTGCACTCCCAATAAAAGAAAACTGTCCATTCATAGAATGCTGACGAAAATTATAAAAATCCGTCAATGCCGGATTACTTTCCAGCAATGCAGGAAAATCGTAAAAATAGGGAGATAAGCCCGATGCAGGACTTGAAGGTGTCAGACCGTATGTCTGCATGGACTTATCATCTGTTGCAAGTTTTTTAGCCTCTATATCCGGTAACTTCGGTTCTATGATTTTTGCTTCGGGCAACTGGTGTCCGCTTACTTCCGCAGAGCTATTTTTCTTTTGCACATCCATTTTATTCCCCTTTTCTATAGTTTGAGAAAAGGCAGTAGCAACACAAGCTAAAGACACAAAAACAAAGACAGCAACTGTTCTAATCATAATATTCTCCTTTCTTTTATCAGGGGCTATATTATCAATACAATTATCCGGTTAAAAGCTCAATGATCGGTAACATATTTTTTATTTTAAAGCAGAGATAGATTGATAGACAGCTTTTGCCATTACCTGCGCTCCCTTTTCGTTCGGATGAATACGGTCCGGAAAGAGTTCGGGCATTCCGTCCATCGCAGTATGGAGGTCTATAACAGACAGGTCGTTTTTCTTGGCGAGCTTCTTGATCATCGGAATGATTTCTTTAGAGATAATATCATCGTTGATGCCGTCACCTGTAAGATAAGCTTTGGAAGGATAGCAGAGATAAATCTTCGGCTGTGAAGGAAGGCCTTTGAAAGCGTTGATCATGTTCTGCGCATCTTTCATGAAGTCTGCTTTGTATTTCCAGTTGAATGATTTGCTGTCGTTTGTTCCGAGTTTGATAACGACGATGTTAGGATTAAAAGCTAACGCATTCTTATAAGCAGGTTCGTTCATATAAGGATGATCTCCTTTGTTCAACATGGTACGGGCGCTCACTCCGAAATTTTTCACCCAGTAATTGTCGCCCAACATACGGGCCAGTACGGAAGGATAGCTGTCACGGCTGCGATTCTTTATTCCTGCTCCGAACGTAATACTGTTGCCGATGCAAGCCACACGGACGGCATCTTTGCGAGGAGCCTTGAAACTACGCAACCAAGAAGTCAGTTCGTTCTGCATTTCACTCTTGTAGAGGAAATCTTCACGGATTCCCCAACCGTGTCCGCCTGTAGGATAAATATGGAGAACGGAAGGAACACCTTTCTTATTTAAAGCCAGATAATAGTTGACTCCGTTGGCAGGAGGAACTACCTTGTCATCATCGCTATAAACAATGAAAGCACGGGGAGTCTCTTTGGTCACTTGCTTCTCGTTGGAGAATTCTTTTTCCAAATCGGCAGAAGCGTCCTTACCCAACAGATTGTCATGAGAGCCCATGTGGGTGAAAGATTTGTCCATCGTGATCACCGGATAAAAGAGAATCTGGAAGTTGGGACGAAGTGCCTCAGGCGCATGTGTAGCGATGGTCGAAGCCAGATGGCCTCCGGCAGAAGATCCCATGATACCAATATCATTCGGATTCAGATTCCATACGTCAGCGCTGTCACGTACCATTTTCATGGCTGCTTCGGCATCGGAGATCGGGAGGGTGCGGTCGCCTTTCGGCATCCGGTATTTGAGAACAATCAATGCAATTCCTTGTTTGTTGAAATACGGCGCCCAATCATACCCTTCGTGATTGACCGCCAGACCGGAGTATCCTCCACCCGGACAGGCTACCACAGCACGACCTGTCGCCAGTTCCGGTGCCGGCAGGAAAACACGAAGAGAAGGCTGTTCAATATCAAATGGTTTTGGCGTACTTTGTGCCGAGACTTGCAGACCTGTCAATAGCAGGACCAGCAATACAAAAAGAGAAGAGAATTTCTGTTTCATAGTATCTGTATACTTTGATTAATGAATATTTGATGTGCGAAGATAGTAATTTTATGTATCTTTGCGCCTCCTTTTAAATAGAAAAAATGATATGCAAGGAATTAAGAATCTGACACACGGCCCTATCAACCGCCAACTTTTCAATCTGGCGATGCCTATCATGGCAACGTCGTTTATACAGATGGCATACAGCCTTACAGACATGGCATGGGTAGGACGATTGGGCAGTGAGGCTGTAGCCGCCATCGGTTCGGTAGGAATCCTGACGTGGATGTCCGGTTCTATCTCCTTATTAAATAAGGTAGGGTCCGAAGTCAGCGTAGGCCAATCCATCGGTGCGCAGAATCAGGAAGATGCCCGCCAGTTCGCTTCACACAATATCACGATTGCTCTGATCATTTCGATCTGCTGGGGCGGACTGCTTTTCATGTTCGCAAGCCCCATCATCCGCATCTATGAACTAGAAGAGCACATCACAGCCAATGCCATCGAATACCTGCGGATTATTTCCACCGCATTGCCGTTCATATTCCTGTCTGCTGCCTTCACAGGTATCTATAATGCAGCGGGACGAAGCAAAATTCCATTTTACATCAGTGGGACGGGACTGATTATGAATATCATTCTCGACCCTCTGTTTATCTTCGGCTTCGGACTGGGAACAAACGGTGCCGCCTACGCTACATGGCTCTCGCAGGCAACGGTTTTCGCCATCTTCATCTATCAGCTGCGTTTCCGCAAAGACGCCCTGCTCGGCGGTTTCCCCTTCTTCTCCCGACTGAAGAAGAAGTACACACGGCGTATTCTGAAACTAGGTCTGCCTGTAGCTACCCTAAACACCCTGTTCGCCTTCGTCAATATGTTCCTCTGCCGTACCGCATCCGAACAGGGCGGACACATCGGACTGATGACTTTCACCACCGGCGGTCAGATAGAAGCCATCACCTGGAATACCTCCCAAGGTTTCTCCACCGCACTTAGCGCCTTTATTGCCCAGAACTTCGCCGCCGGACGAATAGAACGGGTACTGAAAGCCTGGCACACCACCCTATGGATGACGGGAATCTTCGGAACTTTCTGCACGCTGCTGTTTGTCTTTTACGGCAATGAGGTCTTTTCGATCTTTGTCCCCGAACAGGCAGCTTACGAAGCCGGAGGTGTATTTCTGCGTATCGACGGATATTCGCAGCTGTTTATGATGCTCGAAATCACGATGCAGGGAGTGTTCTACGGCATCGGGCGTACCGTGCCTCCTGCCATTGTCAGCATTGTATGCAACTATATGCGCATTCCGCTTGCCATCCTGTTTGTACGGATGGGCATGGGAGTAGAAGGTATCTGGTGGGCAGTATGCGTCACAACGATTGCCAAAGGACTGATTCTCTTGGGATGGTTCACCATGATCAGGAAAAAATGCTTAAATCTGCCTTCCGTGTCAACAAGGTAGTCGTGTCGTTTGTTATTTTACATATACAAAGATCGTCCGGAGTTATTTTAACTTAAAAAGTATGACCTTGGCAAATAATATGTATCTTTGCGTTGTTAATTTATTAAAGTATTATTTTATAAACCTATTTAAAAAACATTGCATTATGAACAAGATGAAATGGATGGTTCTCTTCATGAGTATAACCATGATATTCAGTGGCTGCGCAAGCATGAACAATACGGGCAAAGGTGCCGCAATCGGCGGTGGTTCGGGTGCTGCATTGGGTGCTATCCTCGGCGGTGTTATCGGTAAAGGCAAGGGTGCTGCCATCGGTGCGGCTATCGGTACTGCAGTAGGTGCAGGAACAGGTGCCCTTATCGGAAAGAAGATGGATAAAGCGGCAGCAGAAGCAAAACAAATTGAAGGCGCACAAGTAGAGCAGATAACTGACAACAACGGATTGCAGGCAGTAAAAGTTACATTCGATTCAGGTATTCTTTTCACTACCGGTAATGCAACTCTGAGTGCTGCTGCCAAGTCTGCATTGAGCAAGTTCGCCAACAACGTACTCAACCAGAACAGAGACATGGACGTATCCATCTACGGATATACCGACAATCAGGGCTGGAGAAACAGTACTGCCGAACAAAGCCGTCAGAAAAATCTGAACTTGTCACAGGAACGTGCACAGAGTGTAGCCAGCTACCTGTTAAACTGCGGCGTTTCTTCCAACCAGATTAAAGGTGTGCAGGGAATGGGCGAAAGCGATCCTATCGCCAGCAACGACACAGCTGCCGGAAGAGAACAGAATCGTCGTGTAGAAGTTTACATGTACGCAAGTGAGCAGATGATTAAAGATGCACAGGCCGCTTCC
>ENA-UPXC01005559-UPXC01005559.1-human-gut-metagenome-genome-assembly--contig:-NODE-5559-length-10287-cov-3.048972_pt1 | contig 10287 bp, 6 predicted proteins | sample MGYA00250047_ERZ773371 | MGnify/ENA primary metagenome ERZ773371 (study PRJEB29103, sample SAMN06111975) | human gut metagenome | biome: human gut; feature: ankylosing spondylitis patient; material... | reverse complement strand
GAAAAAGATTGTACGTATCCATGAGATCCATATGGAGGAAGATGCAGGAAAGCTTGTTCATGATGAATGGGAGGATGTCTCATTAGTAGACTATAACCGTTCAGGTGTGCCGCTTATAGAGATTGTTTCTGAGCCAGATATGAGAAGTGCTGATGAAGTTATTGCATATCTTGAAAAGCTTCGCTTGATTATTCAATATCTTGGTGCTTCAGACTGTAAGCTTCAGGAAGGTTCTATGCGTGCTGATGTCAACTTGTCTGTTCGCCCTGTTGGTGCAGAGAAATTTGGAACACGTACCGAAATGAAGAATTTAAATTCATTTAAGGCTATTGCGCGTGCCATTGAATCGGAGAGAGCGCGTCAGATTGAGCTTATTGAAGAAGGCAAGAGTGTTGTTCAGGAGACGAGACGCTGGGATGACAATAAGGAATATTCATATCCTATGCGTTCAAAAGAGGATGCGCAGGATTATCGCTATTTCCCAGAACCAGATCTGCCACCGCTTCAGATTCCAGATGAGTGGATCAAACAGTTAAAATCATCTCAGCCAGAGCTTCGTGATGAAAAGATGGCACGCTATAAGGAAGAATACGAGATACCGGATTATGATGCTGATATTATCACAGGTTCTAAGCGTATGGCTGATATTTTCGAGCAGACTGTTGCTCTTGGTGCAGCGCCAAAGAAGGTATCAAACTGGCTGATGACAGAAACGATGCGTCTTTTAAAAGAGCAGATGATGGATCCGGATGAGCTTGATTTTTCACCGAAGCATTTAGCTATGCTGATTGCACTTGTTGAGAAAAAAACAATCAACCAGACAATTGCAAAGGAAGTTTTTGAAAAGATTTTTGCAGACGACATTGAACCAGATAGTTATGTAAAAGAGCATGGTCTTGGTATGGTCAGTGACACAGATGCACTGCAGAAAACAGTAGAGGAAGTCATTGCCGCAAATCCACAGTCAGTAGCAGACTATAAAGCAGGAAAGCAAAAGGCTATCGGCTTCTTAGTTGGACAGACTATGAAGGCCATGAAAGGCAAGGCAAATCCAACGGCCGTAAACGAGATTTTAGTGAAATTATTAAACGAGTAGCAAGATCTGCTCATCTGTTGAAAAAAACGGATGAGCAGATCTTTTTATACAGAAATTTTTTGGAAAATTTACAAAAAATTGCTTGATTATTTCTAATAAATGTGATAAAATTACTTTGTTTGATAATTAACAAACGAAGTCTTGCAAAAGCAGGACCAAATAAAAATATATCATTTAATAAAAACTGGCTGCAGTTAGACAGACCAGAATAGAAAGGAAGAATTATCATGGCAAGATTTACATTACCAAGAGATCTGTATCATGGCAAGGGAGCACTTGAAGCATTAAAGACGCTGAAAGGAAAGAAGGCAATCGTCGTTGTTGGCGGTGGTTCTATGAAGCGTTTCGGCTTTCTGGATAAGGTTGTTTCCTATCTTAAGGAGGCAGGTATGGAGGTTCAGCTGTTTGAGGGTGTAGAGCCAGACCCATCAGTGGATACTGTCATGAAGGGTGCAGCAGCAATGACCGAGTTTGGACCAGACTGGATCGTATCAATCGGAGGAGGATCTCCAATCGATGCAGCGAAGGCTATGTGGACATTCTATGAGTATCCAAATGTTACATTTGAGGATCTGTGCATTCCGTTTAACTTCCCGACACTTCGTACAAAGGCTAAGTTCTGTGCAATCCCATCTACATCAGGTACTGCTACCGAGGTAACAGCATTCTCCGTTATCACCGATTATAAGAAGGGTATTAAGTATCCGTTAGCAGACTTTAACATCACTCCAGATGTTGCTATCGTAGATCCAGAGTTAGCAGAGACCATGCCAAAGAAGCTGACTGCACATACAGGTATGGATGCTATGACTCATGCAATCGAGGCATATGTTTCTACTCTTCACTGCGAGTACACTGATCCGTTAGCACTTCATGCAATCGAGCTGATCAGCGAGTATCTGATTCCATCATACAATGGCGACATGGATGCACGTGCAAAGATGCATGATGCACAGTGTCTGGCTGGTATGGCATTCTCTAACGCACTGCTTGGAATCGTTCACTCCATGGCACATAAGACTGGTGCAGCTTACAGCGGCGGACATATCGTTCATGGATGTGCAAACGCAATGTACCTGCCAAAGGTTATCCGCTTCAATGCAGTAGAGCCAGAAGCACAGAAGAGATATGCAAATATCGCAAGATTCCTTCACTTAGAGGGAAGCACCGATGCAGAGCTTGTAGATGCACTGATCGCTCATATCCAGAACATGAACAAGCAGCTTGATATCCCGACCTGCATCAAGGATTATGAGGGCGGAATCATCGACGAGAAAGAATTTATGGAGAAGCTGCCAACAGTTGCAGAGCTTGCAGTAGGTGATGCTTGTACAGGATCCAATCCAAGAAGTATTAACCCAGAGCAGATGGCAAAACTGTTAAAGTGCTGCTACTACGATGAAGAAGTAGATTTCTAATTACTTAATAAAAAATTTAGGGCGCGTACCGCAGGGTGCGCGCCCTTTTACATTGCACCGAATCTATTTAGCAAGACCCTGAGGTGAATGGTTTTCACGAGACGGACACTTGAAGCAGGTCTTTCAAAGTAATGTATGATAAGACGGAATATAAAATGAGCCTGCGGAATTTGGTCCGGCGACGAAATCATTGCACCGAAGGGGCTTATTAGTAATACGCCTTTTGCTTGCAAATCGGAGTGGGAAAGGGTATAATTAGTTTATAAAATTAGCACAGTTTTGTGCGGAAATGAGGAAAAAATGATATTACTGACATCGGACGGCATAACATCCCCGCAGTTGGAGGAAGAAATAAAAAAAGCACTTGTGCCAATCTCAAGAAGAGCAGCGCTTGTGACAACCGCCTCGTGCCGGTACAAAGAAAAAGATCATAATGTTCCAGTATTAAGTGTGCTCATGAGGCGCTTTGGACTTGAGCCGGAGTGCGTGGACGTGGAATTTCAGGACGCGACTTTTTTATTGGCATATGATGTTGTTATTTTGATGGGCGGAAATCCATTTTATCTGCGCAAGCATTTAAAAAAGTGGAAAAATAGTCTGGAAGTTTTGACTGAGCTTGCTAACCGCCATGTGCTTATAGGAATAAGTGCCGGCAGCATGGTTCTTGGCGATACGATGGAGTTTGCCTGTCAGATTGAACCTGGTGGTATCGAGGAAGTTGGAGAAAATGTAGACTGCAGCGGTTTTGGCATTGTGCCGTTAAATATTATGCCGCATTACCTGGCATATCTGACTGCTTATGAACAGACAAAGGAGATACTGGAAAGCTACGAGGAGGAGACAGGACGAAAGATATGTACCATAAATGACGGCGATGGCATAATCATTTCACAAGCAGGAAAAAAGGGACGCTATATCAAAGATGAGCGATATACACCGATTGTTGCGCCTGGCATGCCAGAGTATCAGGCATATTTTTTTGATCTGTATGGCACTCTGATTGATATTCATACAGAAGAGGGTGATCATGAGCTTTGGGAGTTTATGGCAAAATATTATGCCTACAAAGGTGCAAGGTACGGTTCATGGGAGCTTCGCTGGAGATATGGTGCATTGATTCATGATGAGGAAGAACGGCTTTTGCATGAAAATCCCAAACAGATTCCTGAGCCACAGGTAGAACGTGTCTTTATGCGTTTATATGAAGAAAAGGGTGTGCGTGTTTCTATACAGGAGGCTGTGGATGCCGCGCAGGTATTTCGAAGCTTTTCACTGCGCTATGTTCGCTTATATTATGGTGCAAAAGAGCTTCTTGCCCACCTGAAAAAGAAAGGAAAAAAGCTCTATGTGCTTAGCAATGCGCAACAGGTATTTACTGCCAGCGAGCTGCGCTATCTTGGTATTTACGATTACTTTGATAAAGTGTGCCTGTCATCAGATTACCATTGCAAAAAGCCAGATGCTGCTTATTTTAAGGCATTATTAACGTCAGAAGGCTTAGATCCCACAAAGGTAATGATGATCGGAAACAGCGAATATGATGATATACGTACTGCAAAATCACTTGGTATGGGTGCCTGCTACATTCATTCCAATTTGTCACCAGAAGGAGAGACGGCAAATTGTGATATTGTTATGAGAGTGATGGATCTGCCGTCTCTGGAGAAGATTTTGTGCCGCGAAGCACACTTGGCGTAATTCCATATTTTTTCTTAAAGACGCGGTTAAAATGAGGAATGTTTTTAAAACCGCATTTTCTTGCAATGTCCATGATTGGTTCGTCAGTGTCTGCAAGCAGCAGTCTTGAAGCTTGAGACAGGCGATAGCTGTTTAAGCATTCTGTGAATGTTATGCCAATCGTGGACTTAAAGAACTTAATAAAGTGAGACTCACTAAATTCACATACTTTTGCCATCTGCTCAGTAGACAGCGGTTCACTGTAATGATCTGTGATATAGCTAATGATTTGCTTTGTCTTTACTACTGATTTTTGTGGGCGGCTCTTTGGCTTTACAGACGGCTCATTGTAAAATAGCAGATAAAACAGGCGAAAGAGACAGCTCTTTATGCCAAGCGGGTAAGCTGCCGAATAAAACGTCTGCAGCTGAAACATTTCCTCAAAACATTGACGAAACTCATTGTACCAGCCGTCTTCAGGCGTGATAAGCCATGGAATGACTTGTTCACCCTCTGAGAGCGGCTTTAAAAATGCAAATGCATCGTCATTATCTGTACTTCCAGAAAGAAGAGACAGCGGAAACTGGATCATGCTAATCTTCAGTGAAGAGTTTGAATCTGCGTCAATGGAATGCAGCTGACCTGGTAAAACCAGACAGATATCGCCCTTCTTTACTGAAATTTTTTCAAGGTCAATTGATACTTGTCCGGTTCCTTCACGGATTAGAAGAATTTCCATAGTATCCTGCCAGTGAATAGATACAGAAGAAATGTCATCAGGCAGAACAGCCGTCAGGGCAGCAAAAGGAAAAGAACCTGTTAAAGGTTCGTGCATTTCAAATAAGTCGATGTTTTGGATATTCATATGTATAATAATAAGCCTTTCTCAAAGTCAGTCTTTTTCTCATAATAGGTATACCACAAGAAACGAAAGAAAACAACCAAAAATGTGGAAGAGCAAAAAACTTGACAGATTAAAGAAAAGTTAATAACTGAAATTACATTTTAAATTTATCGTAAGAATTGAACACTTTTCAATATTGTCAGAAAGTGATATAATGTATTTGATTAAAAAAAGAACAACAAACCGCATTGCGGGAAGGGATGGAAAGTATGAGAAAAAGAACCGTTTTAATCGGTCTTGTTTTAATTGCTGCTGCAGGCGGCGGTTGGTATTATTATAAAAATTATTATAATCAGGAAAAAACGGTATCTGCAGAGTCAGCAGAAGGATCTGTTTATATGAGCAAGGTATCTGATATTATGGATCAGGGCGCACTTGGCGTAAAGACGCGCCTTGTCGGTGTTGTAGATCCGCAGGAGTCAAAGGATATAAAGCTTGATTCTGATAAGCAGCTTAAGGAGACTTTTGTAGAAGTTGGCGATGAAGTGAAAAAGGGTGATCCTCTGTTTTCCTATGATGTTGAGGCAATGAAGCAAAAGATTCAGGAGGCTGATCTGGAATTAGAGGAGATGAATAATACACTCCAGACGATGAACCAGCAGTTAAATGAGCTGAATGTTCAGGCATCTAAGGCAAAGGAGTCTGAGAAGCAGGCGTATAATCTTCAGATTCTTTCAGCACAAAATTCAATTCATAAGCAGGAATATAATATAAGCGTCAAGCAACTGGAGCGTGCGCAGCTGGAGAAAAACGTTGATAATGCAGTTGTCTATTCAGATATTGACGGTATTGTAAAGAGTATCAATTCTGATTCATCAGGCAGCGGTGATTCATATAATTATGGTTCTTCTGGCTCAAATGCCTTTATGACAATTCTGGCTACTGGTGATTACAGAATTAAGGGAACCTGCAATGAAATGAATATTTACAACTTATATGTGGGTGAGCAGATGGTAATTCGTCCAAGAGCTGATGAAGATAAGATATATACTGGTGTTGTAAGCAAAATAGAGACAGAGCCGGCAACAGATAATAATAATAATAACGGTTATTCTGATTCCTCAGCAGAGAGCAGCAAGTATCACTTCTATGTGACTGTCAATGAGGCAATGGATCTGATGCTTGGACAGCATGTAATCATGGAGGAGGATACCGGAGAAACAGAGGAAAAGACAGGTCTTTGGATTCCAAACTACTATGTAGTATCAGATGATGAGACGAATACTTACTATGTGTGGAGCTGTGATGACAATCAAAAGGTCTGCAAGAAAGAGATAAGTGTTGGAGAGATTGATGAGGAAATGCTTGAGTACCAGATTCTTGATGGACTGACAGAGGATGACTACATTGCTTTTCCAGATGAACTGACACAGGAAGGTATGGAGGCTATTTTGCCGGACAGCATGGAGAATGGTGAAAATCAGGGCGATGCTGGAAATGCCGGTGTGATGAATGTGATGGAGTAAGGGGGCAGGCAGTATGCTGTTAGAGCTAAAAGATATAAATAAAAGTTATTTTCAGGGAAAGCAGGAAATGCCCGTCTTAAAAAATGTCAATTTTAGTGTAGAGGAAGGCGAGTATGTGGCAATCATGGGACCGTCAGGTTCCGGAAAATCAACATTAATGAACATTATCGGATGCTTAGATAAGCCAACTTCAGGAAGCTTTTATCTGGATGGAAAGGACATTTTAAAATATAAAGACAATGCACTTTCAACTGTGCGTTTAAATACGATTGGATTTGTATTTCAGAGTTTCTTTTTGATGATGAAGCAGACGGCACTTGAAAATGTGTGTCTTCCGCTGACATATGCAGGAATACCAAAGCGAAAGCGAAAGGAGATTGCCGCGCAGGCGCTAAAGCGTGTCGGACTAGAAGATCGTATGAATTATAAACCGACACAGCTGTCAGGTGGACAGTGTCAGCGAGTAGCTATTGCAAGAGCCATTTCCAATCATCCCAAAATTTTGCTTGCGGATGAACCGACTGGTGCGCTTGATTCCAAGTCTGGTGCACAGATTATGGAGCTTTTTCAGAGTCTTCATGAGGAAGGTGTAACAATTATTATGATTACACATGATTCAGAAATTGCATCACATGCGCAGCGTGTCATTCACATCCGCGATGGACAGATTGCAGAACAATAATAAGATATGGCAAATGGAGGGCAGTATGAAAAAATTAGCAGTTTATATTCTGGTACCTTCGCTGATAGTAGGAAGCTGCGGAGCCGGTGTATATGTGTATCAAAAAAATAAGCAGGCAAATACATATGTAAAAGTTGTTCCTGTCAGCAGCATATCGACATCCGATTATGGTTCCGATATGTATATGTATGGACAGGTTGTCAATAATCAGCGCCAGCAAATAAGTGTTACGACCTCACAGAAAATTTCAGAGGTCTTAGTGAAAAAAGGCGACAAGGTAAATATTGGTGATCCTATTTTAAAGATGGACACAACAATGGACAATTTGAATTTGCAGGATCTTGATATTCAGATTCAGAAAAAGGTTCTTGAGATTTCAGATGGTTTTAAACGGTTGGACAAATTGCAGAAGACAACACCGGCAGCACCGTTTAATCCAGGCGATTTTGATCCAGGCTGGGATCCAGGATGGGATCCGGGCTGGGAAGAGCCAACGGAGAGCTCATCTGAAGAAGAAAGCTCAAGTGAGGAAGAAAGTTCATCCGAAGAAGAAAGCTCAAGTGAGGAAGAAAGTTCATCCGAAGAAGAAAGCTCAAGTGAAAAAGAAAGTTTATCCGAGAAAGATAGTTCATCTGCGCAGGAAAGTTCTTCGGAGCAGTCGACCTCATCACAGGAATCAAGCAGTGAAGAGCCAACAAAGCCAGAGGAGTCAAGCGGTGAGCAGACGAGTGCAGAGCAGCCGACAGGTACAGAACCGTCTTCGGAAAGTCCATCTCAAAGCTCATCTTCAGAACCGTCTGCAGATCAGTCAAGTCAGGATCAGTCAAGTGCAGAGGAATCTAGTCCAGAGCAGTCAAGTTCAGAAAATCCGAGTACGCAGCCAAGTGAGGAATCAACGCCAGAACCTACCACGGCGCCTGATCCGACAGGCGCAAATGGAGAACAGCTGATTGGAAAGGAAATTACAAAAGTAGAGCAGGCAGCAAGCGGTGATGGAAGTAAGCAGTCACCATATTTGTTCCTTTGCGGTGCTGATGCAAAGCTTGATAATGCACTGATCCGTAAGCTTGTAAGTGAGAAAAAATATGCAACAATTCGTTTTTATAATGAGAGTGGAATGCCGGCGTATGATCTTGACTTATCAAAGATGATTCTTTCTGAGGATGATAAGCCGATTATTCACACACATAATTATATAGAAGAAAGTCGCACAGAGGCCACATGTTTGTCGCCGTCAATTGTAACATATCGCTGCGACGGATGCGGTGATGGCTACATTGTGCAGGAGGGTGAAAAGGCAGATCATATATTTGTAGATATTGTAAATAACCCTGCAACATGCGTGACAAAGGGCTATCTTGTTAGACAGTGTTCAGTATGTGGTGTGATTGAAACGCAGCAGACTGACCCAGATCCAAATGCACATCAATATGTATTGTATTATGATGGCGGCACGACAAGTCCGTGGAATTATTACCAGTGCAGTGTGTGTGGTGCAACAAAGACAGAGGCAAATCCTAATTATGTGCAGCCAACAATGCCATCTTCAGAACCATCGACAGAGTTTGGCACACAGAGCGCATATAATATCACAGAGGAGCGCACGGCAATGCTGGCAACAGCATCTGTACGTCATACACTGACGGCGGCGGGCAGTGGAGATGGAGACGGTAATGGATCCGCACCAGCCGATATCTCACTTCCAACATTCCAGAATGAGGATTTTAGCGGCTACACAGCAGAAGAACTTGCGAAGGAGATTCAGTCTCAGAAGGAGAGTCTGCGTGATATGGATTTGGAGCGCAGAAAGTTAGAGCTTGAATATGCAAAGCAGCAAAAAGAGCTGGCAAAAAGTGCAACTATCTGCAGTACCGTAAAGGGAACAGTAGAAGAGCTGCAAAATATGGATGATATTGATTATTCGAAGCCGTTTGCCGTTATTAACGGAGGCGAAGGATATTATGTTCAGGGAACTGTCACAGAGGATCTTCTTGATACTTTTGTGCCGGGAATGAATATTTCATGCAACAGCTGGGTGAATGATTCATCAATTTTATGTACAGCGGTAGTAACAGAAGTTTCTGAGTATCCAACTACAAATACGATGGGAGGTTCACAGAATCCAAATCTTTCATATTATCCGTTTGTAGCATATATTACGCCAGAGGATGGAAAGGGACTTACAAATGGCGCTTATGTTGATATCAGCCTGACGACTCAGGGTGATTCTGATTCTCTTTATATAAGTCAGATGTATGTCAAGAAAGAAGATAATCGTTACTTTGTCTATGCGAGAAATAAGCAGACTGGTCTTCTTGAAAAGCGCTATGTCACGATTGGAAAGAGTCTGTATGGCAGCTATTACCAGATCAAATCAGGATTAACAAATGATGATATGATTGCAGTACCATTTGGAAAGACTGTAAAGGAAGGTGTTAAGACGACAAGTGAGTATGGTGATGACAGCAATGGACAGGTGGATCCAGGTATGAATCCAGATATGGATGCAAGCATGTATGACAATGGAATGATGTATGATGCAAGTATGGCGGATGACGGAATGATGTACAATGCAAGCATGGCAGATGATGGGGAGGTGGATCAGTAAATGTTTGAAAATATACGATTATCCTTTCAGGGAATCTGGTCACATAAACTGCGTTCATTTCTGACAATGCTTGGCATTATCATAGGTATTGCAGCCATTATTGCGATTGTTTCTACCATAGAAGGAACAAATGAATTAATCAAGCAGAACATGATGGGCAATAATCGTCATACGGTAAAGGTTCAGCTGTCACAGGATGATTACACATATGAGATCAGCACATGGAATCCATCACCAGAGGGTGTGCCGCTTTTTGATGAGGATACGCGTCAGGAGATTCTGCAAATTCCAAACGTGCTGCGTGCTGCATTTGACAAGATGGGCGTAAAACCGGCTTCCATCTACAACGACGGACACGGGGCTACCGCCTCCGCTGTGGCGGACGGACAGGTGGACGCGGCGGTGCTGTTCTCTTTCCCACCCTTTGCGGCGATTT
>ENA-UPXC01005545-UPXC01005545.1-human-gut-metagenome-genome-assembly--contig:-NODE-5545-length-10321-cov-16.838637_pt1 | contig 10321 bp, 12 predicted proteins | sample MGYA00250047_ERZ773371 | MGnify/ENA primary metagenome ERZ773371 (study PRJEB29103, sample SAMN06111975) | human gut metagenome | biome: human gut; feature: ankylosing spondylitis patient; material... | reverse complement strand
GGGTCAACAGTCAATGCTGTCAGCCATTTCAGCCTTGTCACTGTGTTGTGATGGCTGGGGCAGGCGTAAGCGTAAAGTATTTTCTTTTCCTTCATATTCAGTTTCATAATGATCTACCTCCATTCATTTGATGCGGTATGTCCCGCATCGTTTATTTTTCTGTCTGCCGGTCTGTCTGCAAAATATTCCTGCCCGGATTCTCTCCCAGCGTATTGTCCTCTTTGGTTCGCTCTTATCGTTGCGTCACTTCCCCGGAGGTCATCCCCCTTGCAGTCGGTCATTCATTTTTCAAGGTTCTATGTCTCCTGACAAGAACCAGTTTACCGAAAAAAGAGGGCTGCTCCCGTATGTCCAAGACGCAGGAAAATCACACGAAAACCGCATATTTCCACGCTCTCGGAAATGTGCTATAATGGAAAACAAAAACCGTTGGCAAGGAGGTGCTTTGATGTACACAAAACTGTCGATCCCGGAACGGCTCAAAGACCTGCGGGTGGTGGATAAGCACCTGACGCTGGAACAGCTGGCAGAACAGACCGGCCTGTCTAAGTCGGCACTGGGAAAATATGAGAGCGATGACTACAAAGACATCAGCCCATTTGCGATTGCGACACTGGCAAAGTTTTACGGTGTGTCCACTGATTATCTGATGGGTGTGTCAGAAAATAAAAATCACCCAAACACGGAGCTTCAAGCTCTGCATCTGAGTGACGCTATGGTGGAACTTTTGAGCAGCGGAAAGATCAACAACCGCCTGCTTTGTGAACTGGCGACTCATCCAAATTTTTTGCGGCTGATGGTTGATATGGAAATCTTTATTGACCAGATCGCTGATATGCGAGTGAACCAGATGAATCTGATTCTGGAAGCTACCCGGCAGACCATTCTGAAAGAACACGCACCGGGAGAAAATGATCTGTATATGCGGACGCTGGAATTGGGTCAGGTACAGGAGAACGATTTTTACAGCCATATCCTTCATGATGATCTGGACAGCATTGTCCGGGATATACGGGAAGCCCATTTGAAAGACAAGACCACAGCCGACCCACAGCCAACACTGGATGAGGTCAAAGAGAATTTTGAACAGGCCATACAGATGGGAACCGACACAGAAGCTATGATCCATGAGTTCTGTGATAAAATGCAGATTCCTTTTGAAAAAATTTCATCCGAGGACTTTTCGGCTTTTCTGCGGATACTGAGCCTGTCCAAACTGCTTAAAAACCCAAACAATATGCGGGGAAAAGCCAAGTCACAGCCGTATTATATGCCAAAAAAGAAAAAGCGCAGGTAGCAAAAAGGCCATCCACTATAAAAGTGAATGGCCTCAGTTTTTCCACCTTCTCAGACGAAAATCATCTCAGACCGAATGACTTCCTCTGCCCGGTGGCGTATGCTGTTCATGTGACCGACCCATGCAAGCTGGTCTTTTGCTTTCAATTCCTCCGTGACTCCCTCTGTTTCTTTTATCTGGGCAATGATACAATCCAGACGGTTCTGTGCCTGCTCATCCAGATCGGCAAGATATGTCCACAGCTTTCCAGACAGAAGCAATTCATTGTACCGGTCGGGACAATACTCTTGCAGATATTCCCTGTGCATCCGTCCCCACCGTCCGATTGGGCGGCTTTCCTCCGGCAGCTGTAAGTCTGGAATATAGTAGTCTCCGACCAGAACATAGTCCAGACCGTTACTGTCATCATGGATATGCTTTTTCAATTTCTCCATAGCGACCTCCTGTTTTCGTTTTATCCGAATCCAGTTGATCGTGTCCCTGTTCATCTGTTATTCAAGGCAACTGAACTCGTCACCATGAATTATGGCATATCCTTGCCCAGCTTCTGATAGTTCGTGCCGCAGCTTGGACTGCTGCCTCGGGTATCCGAGGTGTTGAAGGTATCGATTGTTTCCTTGCCGAGCGCTTCGGAGAGTTCTTTCAGCGTGGTCGGTTCGGAGCCGCCTAAGAATACCTGTGAGTCCATGTTGCCGATGATGGTGTCGGCATTGTCCTTGTAGATGGCTTTAAGCTGACTTCGTGCCTGCAGCACCAGACAGGCGCTGATTTCACGGGAACGGATGGTAGCAACCAGCTTTTCCAGATTGGGGATCTGACCGATGTTCGCCGCCTCGTCGATCAGACAGCGTACATGCACCGGAAGTCTGCCGCCGTAAACATCATCCGCTTTTTCACACAGCAGGTTGAACAGCTGCGTGTAGATCATGCTGATCAGGAAATTGAAGCTGCCGTCTGTATCGGACATCATCAGAAACAGGGCGGTTTTTTCATCTCCGAGCGTATCCAGCTCCAGTTCATCATACATGGTGATCTCCCGGACCTCCTGAATGTCGAACGGCGCAAGACGGGCACCGGCGGAAATCAGTATGCTCTTGAGTGTTTTGCCGGCAGCAAGCTTGAATTTTGCGTACTGCCGGACAGCAAAATGGTTCGGATTTTTCTTCTTCAGATCTTCAAACATCAGATCCACCGCGTTCTGAAAATCCTCGTCATCTTCACGGACTTCCATAGCGTTGATGAATTCGATGAGCGTGGCGAAGTTCTGTTCCTCCTTCGGCGCCTCATAGTGGATGTACCCGATGAGAGCACAGTAAAGCAGGATTTCTGCCTTCTCCCAGAACGGATCTCCGCCTTTGCCTTCACCCTTTGTGTTTGCCATGAGCGTTGTTGTCAGCTTCAGAATGTCCTTTTCGCTGTGCAGATAGGCAAACGGGTTAAAGTGCATGGACTTGTGGAAATTGATCGTGTTGAAAATCTTGATCCGATAGTTTGCATGCACAAAAGCATTTCCGACCTCGAGCAGGGTCGTACCTTTCGGGTCAGTGAGCACATAGGAACTGTGAAGCTGTAAAAGATTGGGCTTAATCCAGAACCGGGTCTTACCGGAACCGGAGCCGCCGACGATCAGAACATTCTTATTCCTTGCATTGGCCGGATTCTTCGGACGATTGCTCATCATCAGCCGCTCGGTTTTTGTGAGGATCACATTGTTCGCAAAAACAGGGTCGATGAAGGGTTCGATATCCTTTGCATTGCCCCAGCGGGCAGAGCCGTATTCGATGTTGTGCCGGAAATGCTTTGCGTTCTTTCCGCGGACATAGACGGCGGCCCGGAGACCTGCACCGCAAAGCAGTCCTATCAGCAGATCGACAGGGTGAAGGCTCGGAAGGGGACTGCGGAAGGCAGCTGCTGCCGTCTGGAAAAACGACAGCAGCTGTTCAGAAGCATTTGTGCCCTCCGTCATGCGCCACGCCTGCCCAAAATGGGTGCAGAACAGACCAAACAGAAGGTAGGGAAGTACCTTGAGCAGCAGCTTTTTCAGCTTTACAGTATCTATTCTCATCGGCTCTGCTCCCTCTGCTTGTCCCGGGATGTCACCTTCGTCGGGATGTTCTTCACCGCATCAATCAGCTTGCGGAGTTTGCTGAGCGTGCTCGGGCGCTTGCTTTTTGCGAGAACTTCTGCAGAGTAGGCGTTGAATGCCGCTGTCATGGCATCTGCGTCGCGCGCCTTGAAGAACACCAGATACTTCGGCGGAAACACGGATTTATCCTTTGTGATGGCGTAATCAACACCGTATTTGCGGGCGTATTTCTCGAATCCCTTGAGATCGGTCTGCGAAATATCAATGTTTGTTACGCCTTGATTTTGGCCAATCAACTGCTGAATGGTCTGCCTGCCGTCCGGCTTTTTGTTTTTCAGCGCCGCGTCATGGGATTTTCGTTTGATATAGGCAAGTCCCTTTGCGGCAAGGCGGATAATGCCGCGGGCGGTGAGCTTGGTCGTGCTGATTGCAAGGTTCACCGTCCGGTTTTCGATCTCCTCCTGCATGAGTCATCACCTCCTCCGCTGTCAGTACCATCAGCGGTCATCGTGGCTGGAATGGGTGAGCTTTGGCTCGTTCCTGTGCTCATCACGCGCCTGCAGTACGCTGTCGGGAATGGGGACCGCCGTAATGCTGTGGCCCATCTTGACGAAAGCCTCGGGCTGATGGAACAGCGCCTCGAACTTGTCAATCTGTTCCGCAGAGAGCGAGCAGAAATCATCTTCGCCCAGACCAACGACCAGAAAAGAACCGGCAATCACATCGTAGATATGACCGTCCTCATCACGGAGCGCACGGTTTGCCGGAAGTCCGCGCAGTTTGCCCTCTTCGTTGCAGATTACGCCCACGCTGTCCTCGAACGGATAAACTGCCTCGATGTCGCCATCGACCGCATGCTGCAGGTCCTCGAGCGCTGAGCCAATCTGTATCATCTTGGGGTACGCATTCGGCTGAACGAGAAGAACGGTCATGGTGTCAGGCTTCGCAGCCTCGAACGGCTCTGCGTTTGCAACAGACTGCTCCATAGCCGACTGACGCGCTTCAAAGGTACGTGCGTTTTCGAAAATATGAGACTCGCAGTCATAGTGGAACACATTATCTGAAAGCCTTTCCTCGGGCGCGACCTCAGCTTGATTGATCGTGCGAACCATGTTCTCTAACTCGCTGAGTGACGGACTGGTGTCATCGGCAAGAAGCAGAACCTCGTGGATAGAGGAGGGGAGAACGTAGAAGCTGCCGCCCAGCGTTTCTGCTGCGTCGTCCAGAAAATGCGGATACTGAATAACACACGCGCCGTTCTGACCGTTCTCGATGCTTGCAACCCACATGGGAGACGGGTCTGTCTGCCCGGCCATGTTGTGAATCACTTCATTCATGTTGCGAAGCGTTGCCGGACAGCTGTGAGATGCCGCCTCCAGAGCATCATCGTGCAGCTGCGCGGCGGAAATGCCGTAAGCATTCAGCATTTTATTCGTAACGAGAATACTGTAAGAAGTACGCTCGTTATGACCCATGTCAAAACGGTATGCAAGCGCCATATCCTCGATGTTCCTGTGCGGAATATCAGTCAGCAGGTTTTTGTTTTTAGCGGAAGGCACCAGCTGGAGAGTCAGCTTTTCCTTCATGCGCTCGTAATTCGTGAGCGCTTCCGTGTCGAACTGCGGCATCTGGGCGACCGCTTCCTTGATTTCGCGCTCGATCGCCTTCATCGGATTTCCGAGATAGAGATCATTGCGGAACCTGTCGAACAGCGCTTCCAGATCCATGGTCAACGCGATGTCGCCGCCGATCGGATGAATGGCCATGCTGGTATAGGACTCGCCCTGCAGCTTGGGGACCTCCTGAACCTGGATGTCGTAGCCGGGAAAGCGGCGGCGCATCTCAGAAATAACCTGTGTCGTAAATTCATGGAAATTCATATAAATTCAGCCCTTTCTGATAATAAAAGGACTCCCCAAAATATTCGGAGAGCCCTTTGCGGTATAGTGTTTATCGTTCGTGTTCGCGGGATTTCTTTTTCTGCCACTGATCGAGCAGTTTGATGATGGTGTCCTGCATCTGCTGCGCGGTGTAGGATCGCGGAAAAAATCTTCGCAGCTGCTCGTTCCGGAAGGTGACTCGTTCCAGATCGCCTTTCTTCACCTCGTTCATGATTTCCCTCGCGGCATCCATAGTGAAATTGCCTTCCTGCGCCAGCTTTTTCAGCCGCTGTGCCTGCGAAAGGGAAGGGGCAGCCTGCACTTCGTCCATCGCCTGTAAGAAGGTTTCCTGCTCCTCGGGAGAGAGGTAGGAAAGCTCCACGGCAGGATTGAAGGAAATCTGTTTGCAGTCAACCAGATCGAGAAGGTCGGGAACGAGGTTGGTGAGGCGAATAAAACGAAATATTGTAGCTTCGCTTGAACCGGTCTCTTTGGCCAATATGCTTCGAGCATTCGACTTCTGTTCAACTTGAACAGAAGTTAAGTCCGAACGTTGCCCTTGGTGATTTAATGCCTCGAGCTTCATCCTATAGGCAAACGCCCTTTCGCTCGGCAGGATGTTTTCTCGCTGGAGGTTGGAGTCTACCATCAGCACCGTTGCGGCATCATCATCCATATCCCTTACCAGAACCGGCACCTCAGCAAGCCCTGCCAGTTCAGCGGCATGAGCACGGCGGTGTCCGGAAATGATTTCGTATCCGCCATTATCGAGAGGTCTGGCAATCAGTGGAGTCAGGACACCGTATTCAGCGATGCTTTCCGTCGTTCGCAGCATAGCCTCATCATCGAGCACCTTAAACGGGTGATTTTTGAAGGGAACCAGTTCACGAACAGGGATATTCTGCACGCGCTCCAGCTGACTTTCTGCGCGGCTTTCATCCGTTTCGAAGAGGTCATCGTAACTGGTCAAGCTGATGTTTTCGCCTTTTTTCGGCATTTTTTGAGTACCTCCTTTGTCAAATTTCGATAAGCATCCGCGACCTTGCCGCCGGGGTCGTGCTTGAAGATGCTTACGCCCTCAGCGCTGATTTCGGCGGCGCGGATCGAGCGGGGAATGTCAGTGCTGAACACTTTCAGCCTGCCGCCGTAGGTCTCGCGAATGAGACTGCTGATTTCCTTCGCACAGTTGGTGCGCGAATCCGCCATCGTCAGCAGGATTCCCTCGATTTTCAGCCTGGGGTTGATCTGACGCTTCACCTTGCTGACCGTCTGAAGCAGCTGCTCAAGACCCTTGGCAGACAAATAGTTCGCCTGAACCGGAATAAGCACCTGATCAGCAGCGGCGAGCGCATTGATGGTAAGCATACCGATGGAGGGCATGCAGTCGAGTAATATAAAGTCATACTGCGATTTTACCGACTCTAAAACCTGCTTTAAGACGGTTTCGCGGCTCATTGCGTTTACGAGCGAGACTTCGAGTCCGGACAGCATAATGCTGGCAGGAATGAGGTCCACGCCTTCTGTGTGTGACAGAATGGTTTCTTCGGGGTTGACAGGCCGCTCCGGCATGACGTTCGTCATTAAATCGGTCAGCGTAACCGGAAGATCATCCGGCCGGGGATGCCCGAGGGCAATTGTGAGAGAGGCCTGCGGATCGGTATCCACGAGCAGCACATGCTTGCCTTTATTCGCAAGACCGATGCCCAGATTTTCGTAGGTCGTCGTTTTGCCGGTGCCGCCTTTTTGATTGGCGACGGCAATGATCGTTGCGGACATATTTATGCGCCTCCCTTGCCGGAAAATTTGTCGCGAGTCAGCGGCTTGCGGCGAAACACATTTTCCTTTAATTCATAGGGACAGCGGGTGAACTGACAGAAACGGAACTTAAAATCCGGGCGATAGTACAGACAGCGCGAGCAGCTGCCGGGCTTATCCCCAGACAAATTCTTCTTTGCGGATTTTGCCATCCGCTCGAAGCGGCGGAAGCAATCGTCGTGTTTAGTCATTGGCGGCACCTTCCTTTGGTTTTGTATTTTTTGATGCGTTGAACTGCATCATCAAATCCTTATAGCAGGTCGCACTCACGCAGGAGCGGCCGGATGCGTAACAGCAGCCCTCGCATTTCTTCTGCTGCTCGCATTGAATGATCTCAGCGAGATAGTAGCAGTTTTCCTGCCCGAGAATGCAGGGAACCTTGCGGTTTTTCCAGAAAAAGCAGCTGCGGCAGGTCTCGGGCTTGTCGCTGTAATACTTGACTCCATCGATCAGAACGATGTGAGGTTTGACGTCTTTTTGCACGTTAGTTGCCTCCATTCAAATGATTTACGGATAAAATAAAAACCCTGTGATGAAAATTTCACCACAGGGTTATGTTAAAAATGATATCAGACAGTCTCCTGCTAACAGCAGGGAACAGGCTGTCACACACCATTTATTAGCAGCTTTTTGTGTTCAAAACAACCGAAAATGACGCGTGTTATTAGAAAAATCGCGGTTTTATTAGACGATTAGACAGAATTTTTGAAATTTGTTAGAGAAAAAGAACGCAGAAATATATCTTCTGCGTTCTTGATTGGCGTCCCAGGGGGGAGTCGAACCCTCGGCCCCATGCTTAGGAGGCATGTGCTCTATCCAACTGAGCTACTGAGACAGGTATTAAAAATAGTGTGATTTGCGTGGAATGCAGTGTTTAAAGGACGATTTTGTTGCGCGTCATATTTCACGTTTTTTCGCGGTCCAGAACGAGTAAACTTCAAAATCCATCCGTATCTTGATCTAACAACGGTCCGCGACCAGAGAAAATTCTCTGTGATAAAACACATGCTTAGGAGTATGGCATACCATGTGATACACGGTTCGGATGTAACTTCCAATATCATCCCTTACGCAGAATGACTTGCAGTAAACGAACTTTATAGTGCAAAACACCTATTCTGACGCAGTTTTATGTGTCCGTTGGGTGGTCCTATTAGCAAATTCTTAGCAAGAGGACATCCCGCCAAAGCTGATTGCTACTGCCATTCTTCACTCCCTTAGTCAAAATGACAAGGCAAATACATGGAGGTTACTATGGACAAGAAAGAGAAAAAGTCACTGCCGGAACCGCGCACATATACCGTAGAACAGATTGCGGCTATGCTAAACATCGGCCGCACAACCGCATATCAGCTCGTCAAGCAGGAGGAGTTCAGGATCGTCCGCATAGGCAATGCGATCCGCGTTTCCAAGAAATCTTTTGACGAGTGGCTGGAAAGTTTGGAATTGTGAATATCGCAAGAAACGCCGTAGGCTCAAAAAACCTATGGCGTTTTTTTATACCCATTTTGAAGGAGGCTGGCAATGAAATTGACAGAAGCAGAAATGAGGATGGTGTTTCAGATTGAAAGTACCAATCAGAACGCTGCCCTGAATGAGATTTACATGACATGGCGCTATGCGCCGAACCCGGCAACGAAAGAAACGGCGGAAGGCCTTCTGGACAAGCTCCGCCCACTGTCGGATCAGGAGTGCATGGATTTGATCCGCAAGGTGCAGGCCGAATACCGTCTGCCGGAGAAAGCCCGCACCATCGGGGAAATGCTGGCAGAGGCCAGACAGCAATCCGGGGCGCAGAAGTTATCCGGCCATGACATTATGGCTTTGGAGCGTTTCGACCCGGCAACCAGACACATGATCGTCTTTGATGTTCTTACCCATGACTCGCCTGTTGGCTGGAAGGGTGAGAAAATGCGCCTGTTCCTGACCGACACCGGATACAGCAAGGCTTTGGAAAATCAGGAAAAGGGACATATCAAAATCCGTAACCATGCGAAGGTGCTTTCCGGCGACCTCCACTATGACCATAAAGACCGTGAGAGGTAGCCGCCCTAAAAATGTATCAAAATCAGCGGAAAATCTTCTGTTTCTTCCTCCGTGGCTTGCGTTCTGAACAGAGCGTGGATGTTTTCCCATGCGGGAGGCTATGGAGGCATACAGACGGGTAAACCGCTCAAAATCAACACTTTTTATTTTCACAGGAAGGAGGTGCGAAGATGGCTGTTTTTCGTATTGAAAAGACCCGTGATTATACGGTCATGTCTAACCATCACTTGAAAGATCGGACGCTGACCCTGAAATCCAAAGGGCTGCTGTCCATGATGTTGTCACTCCCTGACGAGTGGAATTACACCACCAGAGGTCTTGCGGCGATCTGCCGGGAAGGTGTGGACAGCATCGGCGCGGCATTGAAGGAGCTGGAAAACTACGGGTATATCCGGCGCACACAGCTTCGGGACGAAAAAGGCAAGATCACGGATACCGAGTATGTCATTTACGAAATGCCTCAGCGCGAGCCGCCGTCAAGCCCAGGTACGCCTTTACCGGGTACGGCAAAGCCATATACGGAAAACCCGGATATGGGTATCCCGGATACGGCGGAACCGTGTACGGAAAAACCCGCACAATTAAATACTAATCAAACAAAGACTGATTTATCAAGTACGGAGATATCAAATCCTATCCCATCAAATCCCCCTACCCCCGCAGAGGCAAGGATGGGAACGGATCGGATGGGAGCCAGAGAATGTTATCGTGAAGTGATTTTGGACAACATCGAGTACAGCTATCTGGTGCAGGACAGCCATATCGACCGTGAGCAGCTTGACGAAATCGTTGACCTGATCGTGGATACCGTATGTTCTGCCCGCAAAGTCATCCGCATTGCCGGAGATGATTATCCGGCGGAGGTGGTAAAGTCCCGGTTTATGAAGCTGGACAGTTCCCATGTGCAGTATGTCATGGACTGCATGAAGGACAACACCACCTATGTCCGCAATATCAAGAAATACCTACTGGCGGCGCTGTATAACGCTCCGACCACCATCAACAGCTACTATTCTTCCCTGGTGCAGCACGATATGTACGGGGACGGACAAAGGGGGCGAGGCTAAATGCAGGAGGAAGTAACGCGGGGCGCCGTAACGCTCATTGTTGACGGAGCCAAGCTAAGCGAGCAGGTCTTTGAAAAGGCCGTCAAAAAGTTCCTGGAGGAAATCCAGAAAAGCCAGAAGCCCAAAATCT
>ENA-UPXC01005529-UPXC01005529.1-human-gut-metagenome-genome-assembly--contig:-NODE-5529-length-10343-cov-2.806643_pt1 | contig 10343 bp, 8 predicted proteins | sample MGYA00250047_ERZ773371 | MGnify/ENA primary metagenome ERZ773371 (study PRJEB29103, sample SAMN06111975) | human gut metagenome | biome: human gut; feature: ankylosing spondylitis patient; material... | reverse complement strand
CAAGGATCAGCTTTACCTCCGTGCCATCGTGCCGCGTCCAGCAATGTTCGATGCTCTGAGCGCCCATTTCTCGTCCTCCTGGGCAGCCATCAGCAGTTTCATGTTGATCACTCCATAGGTGGACAGCGCTTCTTTAAACCAGTTCTCATTGACGCACTCCATCACGTCCTCTACATAGCATTTCTCCACGGAAATGCCAAGTACCTCTATTTTTTCATGCATAATATTTCTCCAGTAATCCCGTACCGCACCCTGTTCAGCACCGCACATACGCTTTATCTTCCTACTATAGCAGACAGACAGAGATTTTTCAAGCCGCACATCCAAGGATTCTTTTCTGCTTTGTTCCTACACTTTGTATTTTCAGCCAAAAACGCCCATTCCATGCGTCTCCAAAAAAGAAAATACCGTATTGTAATACACTCCCGGCGCCTTGTCCGGTGCCTGTGCATGTCCGGCGCCCTCCACAATCAGAATTTCCTTTTCACAGTCTGCCGCATCGTACAGCTCATAAGCCATCTCCACCGGCACAAACGCATCTTCCTGCCCATGAATGATCAGAACAGGGCGCGTGCTTTTCTTCACTGCCTCCAGAGCAGAGGCTTTTTTCAGACTGTATCCCCCGCGCATCTGCAGCATCAGGCCTGCCCCGTCCACCAGGGGAAAGCCCGGAAGATGAAACCAGTCCCTGAGCTGTTTTTTGAAAATACTGTATGCATCCGTGTACGCGCTGTCCGATACCACTGCCTTAACACAGTTCGGAAGTTCTTCCCCTGTCATCATCAGGGCACAGGCGCCTCCCATGGACTGTCCGTGAATGACGATCTGTGCATCCGCGTCCTTTTCCAGTATGGTCTGCAGCCACAGCAGATTGTCCTTCCTGTCTGTCCAGCCCATGCCGATAAAGTCGCCTTCACTGTCCCCGCTGCAGCGCATATCCGGCACCAGGACCTGATATCCTCTTCTCGCATACTCATACGCAATCGGGTACATCTCCTCTTTCCATCCTGTATAGCCGTGCAGAAGCAGAACCCAGTTGTGACTCTCACTCTCCTGGTAAAAGGCCATTCCCTTCAGCAGATAACCATCCGCAGTTGTCACAGACAACGCTTCGCTGTCAGCAGTCTCAGCCCACCTGTTTGTCTTCTCCAGACTGGACATTCTGTTCTGCTCAATATCATCTGTCTGGACCAAGGCTTCATAGCTGTCCTCCGTGATATCTTCAAACGCCTGGGTCTGTTCCATCTTCTCCGGGACCAGTGCCAGGTCCACCACGATATTGGATGCCAGTACGAACAGAATGAGGAGTACCACCAGTGCCGCAGCCAGTCTTTTTAACCATTTTTTCTTCCGCATAAATTTACTGTCACCTTGTAGTTTTTTGTCATATTTTATACATTATACCTGCTTTTCTTCCACTGCGCAATAATTGGCAGATAAAAGCCTTTTTGAACATTTACACTGCTGTCCTGCTTTGTTATTATAATACTATATGAAATAGTAAGGGGGGTCTTATATGCCTCAGTCGGAAACACTGAACATGATCATTGAAAATATGGAGTCCGTGATCGTAGGGAAACGAAAGGCCATCGAGCTGGCACTCATCACCCTGCTCTCTGACGGACACCTTCTCCTGGAGGACGTGCCGGGGGTCGGCAAGACAACGCTTGGGAAAGCCCTTGCCCAGTCTATCCAGTGCAGCTTTGCAAGAATCCAGTTTACCCCTGATACCCTTCCCGGGGATGTGATCGGCATGTCCATGTACCAGATGCAGACCGGAGAATTTTCCTACATTCCCGGCGCTGTGATGAATGATATTCTCCTGGCAGATGAGATCAACCGTACCTCACCCAAGACCCAGGCAAGCCTTCTGGAAGCCATGGAGGAACAGCAGGTCACGGTGGACGGCACCACCTATGCCCTTCCCGGGCTTTTCATGGTCATTGCCACCCAGAACCCTGTGGAGCAGCTGGGCACCTATCGTCTGCCGGAGGCACAGCTGGACCGTTTTCTGATGAAGATATCCATGGGATATCCCGAGACACCAGGGGACGAGGCAGACATTGTCCGCCGTATGGTCAACGGGGAACCCCTGAAAAAACTGGGTCCGGTCACCACCAGGGAGGACATCCTGAAGATAAAGGAAGAGATCAAAACCGTGGCTGTGCATGATGATGTGATGGCCTACGCAGTTGAGATCGCCAGAAATACCAGAAAAAGCAGATATTTATCCCTGGGCGCAAGCCCCAGAGCCGCCATTGCCCTGGTGCGCGCCGCCAAAAGCCGCGCCTATCTGGAGGGCCGCATGTACACCACACCGGAAGATATTGCCGCTCTGGCTCCTCCGGTGCTGCTGCACAGGCTTATTTTGTCCTCCGAAGCACGGCTGGAGGGAAAAAAGGAAAAGGAAATGCTGCAGGAAGCCATGCGGGCAGCTCATGTCCCTGTCTTATGAAAAAAGCCGTCTGTCTGCTCTTCCTCATAGGCAGCACTGTGCTGGTCAGCTTTCAGGGCAAGGCGGTTTCTTATCTGCTCTTCTACTTTGCCCTGCTGCTGCCCCTGCTGGCTCTGCTCTACTCCCTGTACGTTTATTTTCGTTTTAAGATCGTACAGAATGTCTCGCACCTTGTAGTGAAAGGGCAGAAAGTCCCCTATCAGCTCATTCTGGGCAATGAAGACTTTCTGCCCTTTACGGATATTACCCTGCACTTTTATACCGATATGGTCAGCATGCAGCATGACAGCGTAGACCGGGAACTGCAGCATCTCTGTCTCCTTCCCCATGCCCAGAAGCAGGTGGAGACAAAAATGTACTGCAGACACAGAGGCACTTACCCCGTCGGCGTGAAAAGCGTCACAGTCACAGACTTTCTGGGGCTTTTTACCATCACATACCCCATGATGTCCCAGGTCCGCCTCACAGCCAAGCCCCGCATCCTTCCGCTGGAACGTCTCAGCCTGGCACTGCAGAAAAAGGACCCCAAAAACACGCTGTTTCCCACTTCACGTCTCCAGAATCTGCCCGATTATGAAGTCCGGCATTACCAAAGCGGAGACCCCAAGAAATATATCCACTGGAAAAATTCTGCCAGGACCGGGGAACTTCTCGTGCGCAGACAGATGCCGGAGGAGCTTTTTGAGACCATCCTCATGCTGGATCTAAGTCCTGTACAGGGAGATACGGAAAAACGGCTGCAGACAGAGGACAATATCCTGGAAGCAGCCCTCTCCTATCTGCAGGACTGTTATCTGAAAAAAATCCCTGTGCGGGTAGTCTATATGGATTCGGAAATCCGGGAGATCCTCATAGATGTATGTACCGGGTTTGAAGCTTTTTATGAAAAATGTGCAGATATCTCCTTTGAATCCGCGCTTCCTCTTGAGAAGGTATGGCGCCGGTACACCAGCCGTCTGGCAGGCACCAGAGCCTATATCCTCATTACCTCCTCCCAGACCCCTGCGCTTACAGAGACCATAGAGGAGAGCCGGCTTCTCGGAAATGAAGTGCTGTGCATCTATGCAGGAGAGTTGAATTTATGAAAAAATACCGGGAATTTATTGGCAAATATTATGAGAGCATCCACGGGGCCTGTCTCTGCACAGGTCTGCTTCTGCTGGCTGACTCTTTCTGGGTGCTGCACTGGCCTGCCCTTCTTTTAAGTGCCGGTGCCGTGCTCTTTTCCCTGCTTCTCCACTATGCGGTCCAGAAAAACATTGTCATTCCCGCAGGCTGTATTCTGCTGATCCTGCATGTGATACTTCTCATTTTCTTTTTCATGACCGGCAGGGATCTGTATACTATCCTTCCCTACATACAGATGGAAGCTGCCTGTATCGGAGGGTCTGTGCTGTGCCTCTTTGCGGTCCGGCATCTGTTCCTGACTTTTCCCATCCTGCTTGCGGAGATCACCTGCCTTTTTTATTACGGGGCAGTGGGGGTTCCCCTGTCCAAATGGAATATCTGCCTGATATTCTTCTGCTGCCTGCTGTTTCTGGCCGAGGCTGCAGGAAAGAAAAGAGGCATCGGAAAACAGGAAGTCTTTTTTCTGTCCCCCCTGTTTCTCGCATGCCTTATTCTCATCTGTCTGCTCCCTGTCAAAAGCACGCCCATCCGCTGGGAAACCGTTCGGAAAGCCGCAGGGGCTGTACAGGAAAAAGCAAACGCACTGCTGGTAAATCTGGATTATCTCTTTTCCGGTGCTTCAAACATATACGCCCTGTCCGAAACGGGATACGGTTCAGAGGGCGCGCTGGGCGGAAGCCTGATCCGGTCAGATAAACCACAGATTTCCGTCACCGGAACCATGACCAAATCCCCTCTCTATCTGGCAGCGACCATCTATGACACCTATGACGGGACCTCCTGGAAACCGGAAGAACCCACCGGGCAGGAGCGGGGAAAAGAATATCAGGAGCAATACAGGACGATCAACGAAGCACTGTCCGTTTCCGGGCTGACGGACACGGAGATTCGTTCCCTGACACATGTGTGCTCCATAGAAATAAAATTTGAAGGCCTCAAAACACAAAGCCTGTTCCACGCCCCCAACACCTGGAAATTCCAGCTTCCTTCCTCTCTGAAGCCGGAGGCTCACGGCGGCAATCTTCTGCTTCCAAAACCCAAAGGCGTCGGCTTTGTCTACGGCCTGCAGTATGTGGAGCTTAACTATAAAAGTGAGAATTTCCAAAAACTTCTGGCTGTACGTGGTGATTTTGACAGAGACAATACCCGCCGCTCCCGCATTTTTGAGGACTGCACTTTACTGCCGGAGGATCTTCCCCCCAGGGTATATGAACTTGCCGATGAGATCACCCGGGACTGTGAGACGCCCTATGAGGAGCTGGAGGCGATTCGTACCTATCTGCTGGGTTACAGCTATTCCACCACAACTGAGGTTTTGGAGGAAGGACGTGATTTTGCTGACTGTTTCCTTTTTGACACCAAATCCGGATACTGTACCTCCTTTGCCACTGCCATGGCGGTGCTGGGGCGCTGCCGGGGCATCCCCACCCGCTATGTGGAGGGATTTGCCACAGATCAGACATGCAGCGTGGAGGATACGGAAATCCATCTGGGCGGTTCCAGTGCGCACGCATGGGCGGAAGCCTATCTGGAACCTGTGGGCTGGATTCCCTTTGACTCCACCCCCGGATACTCTGCAAACACGGCATCCCCCTGGGAGGATGAAACCTCCAAAGATTCTTCTCTCCCCGCACCTGCAGGCCCCGAAAACAGCAGTCCCCATATGGAGACAGAGGATAACGGAAACACTGCCTCTGTCCGGGATACCGAGACAGAAGAGCCTTTTTATAAAAGCTTTCTGCTGATACTGCTGAAGCTTCTTCCTCTCCTCCTCCTTCTTACGGCTGCCTGCATTCTGGCCGGCGCTGTGCTCCTGTTCCGGAAATTCATGCAGCGAAGAGCCTATGCTGCCATGGACAGCTACGGGAAAATGCTCTTCCTCATGGATAAACTCTTCCTGCTCGGCCGGCTGTCAGGTATCCCCTTTGAGGACGGGGAAACTCTGCTTCAATACGAAGAAAAGGCTGCCGGCACACTGGATGTGCCCGGAACAGCCTTAACTGAAATCTTCCGTATGTTCCGGGAAATCCGCTACGGCGGCAGGGAATCCGGTCCGGAAACCATACAATATTTAAACAACTATATCCACGCCCTGGAGATTCAGTATCTCCAAGGCTGCTCCCGCACAAAACGCCTGCTGTACCGCCTTAAGTAAACGGCGGTCTGTCCGGCGTCAGCGGATTGCGATTCGGCCCTCCCTGATATTTCTGACAAATACAGGAACCAGTTTTGGGTCAAACTGCCTGCCCGCATCCTCTTCCAGATTGTGAAGGGCTTCCTCCACCTCTATGCTGGGCTTGTAGCTGCGGGCAGTTACCATGGCATCAAAGGAATCCGCCACACACAGGATTCTGGCCATCAGCGGGATTTCCTCCCCCCGGATGCCTCTGGGATATCCTTTTCCGTCATATCTCTCATGATGGCCGATCACGGCCGGGATCACATAGTCCAGGGAGGGAAGATGCCGGATAATGCCGATGGACAGCTCCACATGGGATTTCACGATCTCATATTCCTCGTCTGTGAGCTTTCCCGGCTTGTTCAGAATGTTCTCCTCAATCCCGATCTTACCGATATCGTGGAGAAGCCCCGCCTCATATATGATCTTCAGCCCCTCCTCATTCATACCGTACGCTCTTGCCAGCTCCCTTGCATAGTAAGCCACATTCTCCGAATGGCTGAAGGTATAGTGGTCTTTCGCGTCAATGGCTGCCGTCAGCGCATAAATAGTAGGCGCATAATCGGAATACACCCCCGGCTGGTAGGACAGCTCAGAAGGGCGTTCCCCGCCATTTCCTTCCTTGTAGATGACCGTCCTGTTTTTCCCGGCTTTCTTGGCATAGTAGACAGCCGTATCCGCATGTTCGATCAGTTCATGAAAATCATGGATGGGGCAGACACCCAGGGCGATACCGCAGCTTACGGTCAGCACCTTCATGGCATTTTCCCCGGACGCTTTATTCATCTCACGCACCAGATCCGATATACGACCCGCCAGTGCCTCCGCTTCACTCTCCGTGACCCCCGGAAGAAGGATTGTAAAGACCTTGCCGGAATATCTGGCTACAATTCCCTTCTCACCCACCTCTCCCCGGATCATCTCAGCGATCCGCTTCAGTGCACCGTCACCTGCTTCTGTGCCGTAGAGCTGATTATACAGCTTGAAATCATCCACGTCGATCATCACAAGGGAACCAAAATCATAAGCCTCACTGTCACAGCACTGTTCCAGCACTTCATAGAAATACCTGCGGTTGGCTACACCGGTCAGATAATCTCTCCTGGCCTCCTCACAGGCCTTCTCATACAGCCTGGAGTTCTGTATGGCAATAAAGGCCACAGAACTGAGAGATTCAAAGAAGCTCAGATCCCCGGGTGTATATCTCTCCCCGTTCTTCTTTCCGGCCAGAAAGATAAGTCCCTGATACTGCTCATCGTCCCTGATCCCGGCTATGCACTCAATCTTATATTTTGGCAGTTGTATGCGCATATCGGCAATGAATTTCTTATATACCGGCACGCTTTTGTATTCCCTCGTAAAAATACACCCGCCGGATTCCCTCAGCAGGTCAAAAACCTTCTCGTCCTTTGATATGACACAGGACAGTCCCTCTGTCTTCCCGCTTCCCAGAGTCAGTCTATAGTCCCCGCTCTCATCCTTGAGAAAAATAAGGACAGCCTCAGCCGGAACTGCTTCCTCTATGGTCTGCATCATCTGTTCCAGAATTCCATCCACATTCGTCAGGTAGGAAACCCCGCTGCTGAATTCTCCGATACTTCTGGACTGCATGATCGCATCTTTTTCAAATACCGTATCAAGGGCTGCCTTGATGATCAGATAGATCACCACTGCGGCAAGCACCATGCTGAAGGAAACCGCCATGGTAAGCTGTGTCTCCTCAAAACCGAAATGCTTTTCCAGAAGGGCGTTATAGTCAGGGATAAAACTGTAAAACAGCAGCATGGAGATCAAAAATGCCGCCACATAGCAGTTGGCCTTTGAAACCAGAAGATTCAGACGGAACAGACGCTTCCGGTACAATGCGTAATATACACACACAGACATGACAATACCGGAACAGATATCAATGGGAAATCCGCTGAAGGCCGGAAATGCGATGCATATCTGTCCCAATGCCAGGGCACCGATGCCATACCACACAGGCCTGAGGCTTTTTCCCGCAAATTTATTTTCCCTGCGGTTCTCATAGACCATACGCCCGCAGGCAGACAGGGCGCCGCCCTCCACCAGAAACGGTATCACTGCCTGCCAGTGCATATGATAAACATAGGCATTGCCGCCGTTCTCCAATCGGAGGACCTGGGGTGCCTGCACAAAGATCTCGTATTTGTAATTCACCAGCAGCATAAGGACAATGGCTGCAGTCCAGAAATAAATACGGTATGTCTTCTCAACACACAGAAATTTCTGCAGAAAATGAAAAAATATAAGCGGAATCATAAAAAGCCCGGTGAGTGACACATGAAACCAGAACCCCACAGAGGGCCAATAGGCAAGTCTCATAAAGAGGGAACCGCTGGCCCATATGACCATGGTCAGCAGAAGTTCCATAAAAGCATAGATCGCCGCATCCTTTTTTGCCGCCAAAAAGGATACCAGCAAAAATATATAACAGATCAGTGCAATAATAGGCACAATTGTAAAGCTGCTCATCTTTCGTTATTTCCTGTCATTTTATTTACCTTTTTACAGATAGTACCTTTTTATAATAGTACAGATTTCCCTGTTGTTCAAGTTTTTACGGTAATCCATTCCTGTATGGGAGGAAGCTCCGGATCACACGCCGTTTTGGGGGCAGATATCCTGCAGGCAGCACTTGCCGCATCGGGGCTTTGTCCTGGCTGTGCACACATCCCTGCCATGAAATACCAGTCTGTGGCAGAAATCACTGCCCTCTTTTGGAGGAATCAGTTTCCACAGAGCCATCTCCACCTTTTTCGGTTCTTTTATACCGTCCACCAGACCTATGCGGTTGACCAGGCGGATGCAGTGCGTATCTGTCACAATGGCAGGTTCCCCGAACACGTCTCCCATGATCAGGTTGGCGCTTTTTCTTCCCACGCCAGGAAGCTTCAGTAAGGCGTTAAAATCATCGGGTACTCTGCCGCCATACGCATCCCGCAGGATTTTCATACAGGCGCTGATATCCCTGGCCTTGCTCTTTCCAAGGCCGCATGGCCTGACGATCCGTTCTATATCCTCCACATCCGCGTCAGCCAAAGCGCTCACATCCGGATACTTTTCATACAGATCCTGTACCACAACATTGACTCTGGCATCCGTACACTGGGCCGCCAGCCGGACGCTTACAAGCAGCTTCCAGGCCTGGTCATAATCCAGGGTACAGCCCACATCCGGATATTCTTTTTTCAATCTGTCCACCACTTCCAGGGCCAGTTCTTCTTTTGTCATAATCTATTTCCTTTCGCAATTCTCTATTCAAAGGGAATCTTTATTTGACGCTGCCGCTTTCTGCAGGACCTGATACAGATATTCCGCATCCACCGGTTTTGTCACAAAACCATCCATGCCTGCCGCTGCCGCCGCATCCACATCCTCCTTAAAGGAGTTGGCTGTCATGGCGATAATGGGAATGGACACTGCATCCTCCCTTCCCAGTTTTCTTATGGCACGGGCCGCCTCAAGCCCGTTCATAACCGGCATTTGGATATCCATGAGAACTGCCCGAATCTCTTTTGGCCTGCTTTTTTCAAACATTTCCACTGCCTCTTTTCCGTTTCTGGCGCGCTGTATAACGGCGCCCTGCATCTTCAGCAGTTCCTGGGCTATCTCCGCATTCAGGTCATTGTCCTCAGCCAGAAGAATGTGATAATCCAAAAGGCACGGACCTTCTCTTTCCTCAGAGGTTTCTTCCTGTATATCCTCCGCATTTTCCACAGGCATTTCTATGGTAAAATAAAACTCACTGCCCTGTCCCGGCTCGCTTTTCAGCTTCAGTTCTCCCCCCATAAGCTTTACAATAGTCCTGCTGATAGCAAGCCCCAGCCCGGTTCCCTGACTCTTGGCAGAACTGGTCCCCGCCTGTTCAAAGGCCTCAAAAATGCGCTGCTGGTTCTCCTTTGATATCCCTGTTCCGTTATCAGCCACACGGAACTCATATACTGCCTTTCCATCCCTGTTTCCGGTCTGCTCTGCGTAGAGCTGTACAAGACCTCCGGCCGGAGTAAATTTAAAGGCATTGGAGATCAGATTCATGAGTACCTGCTTCAAACGCACGGCATCCCCTGCCAGGATATCGTCTTTGATCTTTTTGTGTATCTCAAATTCCAGATCGTATTTGCGGGCCTCTGATGCCATGATATTCTGTACTTCATCCACAAGCCGCACAGCAGAAAACGGTTCGGAAGTAATTGTCATCATTCCGCTGTCAATTCTGCTCATATCCAGTATATCACTGATCAGCCTCAGCAGATAATGGGAGGATTCCCTTATCTTTATCAGATTGCTGCTCACATCCTCCGGAACATCCTTCAGCATACAGGTCAGGTCACTCAGTCCCACAATAGCATTCATAGGCGTACGGATCTCATGGCTCATTCTGGAGAGAAATTCACCTTTTGCCTTGTTTTCCGCCTCCGCCTTCTCCAGGCTGGCCTGCATCTTTGCAGAGCGCACACGGGAACGGGCGGCCATAAGGACAGCCTCTCCAGCCATGATTATTATCCCCGATAAGCCCTCCTATCGAGCCGCCCAGACTTCCTCCGATAGAAGCGCCTG
>ENA-UPXC01005526-UPXC01005526.1-human-gut-metagenome-genome-assembly--contig:-NODE-5526-length-10344-cov-3.682867_pt1 | contig 10344 bp, 7 predicted proteins | sample MGYA00250047_ERZ773371 | MGnify/ENA primary metagenome ERZ773371 (study PRJEB29103, sample SAMN06111975) | human gut metagenome | biome: human gut; feature: ankylosing spondylitis patient; material... | reverse complement strand
ATCTGAACCTCAAGTCCTAACCGATCCAACCAATCCTTTCTAATAAACATTAATGACGCACTATCATAGCTGCTAGACATTTTTGGCAAACCATATAATCTACCATCCACTTTCAGGCAGCTCATCGCCAATCCATCATCTGCATTCAAATATTCTTTCAATTCATCACTTGCATACTCATCCAATAGATCCGTAATATCCGCAATCACGCCACCATCTACATAATTTATATATCCATTGCTTCCGGTCTTAATGATATCTGGATATTCCCCTGACATAATTGCCGCCGCCAGCTTTGTATCTGCCTGAGAACCATCTACATCATACAACACATCTAATTGAATATTGTGATCTGCATACAACTTCGTCCAGCTATTTTCCTCAGCGGTCTCTCCTCCAAAGTAATCCATTCCCGTGTTTGATAATCCCACCTTCACCGTCACTGGATCTTCGTACCCGTAAAGAGATGCCTCTCCTGCTAAAACACTCTGTGCCATCAGCATAGAAATTATTGTACCTGTAGCTATCATTTTTCTTTTCATCGTCTTTTCGACCTCCCGTTTGTTTTGATAGCTTAATTATAAAAAACATGCACATCTTTTTCAATGTGCATGTTTTTACATTCGTTACCGATATTTACTTCTTCTCATTTTTTGTAAATTTTCATCCATTTCTATGCAATGCTCGATACTCAGTTGGAGAAATTCCCAACTCTGTTCTAAATACTCTTGTGAATGAGTGAGCCGACAAATATCCTGTTTTCACAGCAATCTCTTGAATTTTTCCGTCTGATTCGACAAGAAGCTGTTTTGCTAGTTCCATGCGTCGATGAAGAATAAATTCACTGAGACCTTCTCCTTTTACTTGTTTAAAAATCCTAGATAAGTAACTTGCATTAAAGCCTCCCACCTCAGCAAGCACGGTTAATGACAATTCATCAGACAGATGTGCTTCTATATAAGCAATCACTCGATTCAATGTTCTCTGTGTCAAATTATCCTCATTTTTATCCATAAGTCCAAAGATTGCTTCCGATATTTCCCACAAATAACGCGCTGCCTCACTCCAACTTTCATGTGATTCTGCCATCGTCAACTTATAAATACCTATCTGAAAAGCAAGTTCTTCGTTTAGATAATTTTCATTAATAAATGATAAAAGTCGGATTGAAATACTATAGTAAAGCTCTAATGCCGGCGCATCATGTAAACTTTTCTTTCGAATCAATTCTTCCTGACATTCACCTAACACTTCAAAATATTCTTTTTTCTTTCGTAATTCTAATAAACTCAAAAGCTGATTGACTCGACCCATTATGACTTCAGAGACGCCTGGTACTTGAATTTCCGTTCTTGCCAAAAGGTTCTTTTCTTTTCGAATTACATTGCGTGCTCCTCCAATCCAACGATTCATGCGTTCTCTGATGCACCGCAACATAATCGGTAATTGTTCGAAATAAATAGGTTCTTCATGAACAACGCCAGAAAATGCTACTTGACTTTGCTGATGAAACAATTCCTGTGCACACTCCAACATTCCATAAGAAACAGCTGCTGCACGTTCCCAATCTGAATCTTCCGGCTGAATCAACAATAAAAATTGTCTGCGTTCCATCATATGAAGATGAAGTCGAACTTTCCCTGGCGCACATGATTTCAGACTCTGAACCAGTTGTTCCTCCCAAAAAAATCTCTTTTGTGCTGAAATCAAATCTTGATCCGAACTCCATTCTGCATCCACTCGCAGTAAATATACCAAAATAGGCTGCTCGGGCTGAATCAAAATTTTCAATTCTTGAAACTGCTCTGACAACCGCTCTGGTATCATTCCGGCACAAAGCTTGTCAATGATTTCCCTCTGCATCCAGTATCGTGCTTGCTTTAATTGTTGTTCTTGTTTTCGCTGAAGACGATCCTGTTCTATCTCTATCTGAATCTGATCAAACGCTGTTTTCACTGCTTTTAAAATCACATCGTCATCTTCACTCTTAAGAATATACTGCACATCTTTATGGTGAATTACCCGATAAATATCCTCAAAATTGCGATATCCAGTCAAAAAAATCGTTTTACACTTTGGCCAATTTTCCTTTATATGCTCAAATAATGTTATTCCATCCATTCCTGGCATTCGAATATCTGTCAATACAACATCGAAACGGATTCGATTCAGCAATTTTAATGCTTCTGCTGCTGATCCTGCTGTATATACACTAATTTCCGGTTTATAATCATAGGTAAACAATTCTTCTAGCCAAGAAAGAATTTCTATTTCATCATCCACAATCAGCAGATTTTGATTCATAAAAGTTATCAGGGATTTCCCTGAATTCCCCCTTTCATATTCTCATTGTTTTATTTGCATCTTTACCACTTGGGGAATTCGCATTTTAATTGCTACTCCTCCAATTTGACTTCTTTCGACATAAATACCATACTCTGATCCGAAATAAATTTGCAATCGACGATGAATATTGATCAATCCTGTTACCTCAGCACCAGAATCTTCCTTTAATGAGTTTTTCATTTTTTCAATACATTCATCTGTTGCTTCCTCTCCATTGTCTTCTACAACAATTTCCAACACTTCCTCCGTTTGCCTAAAATCAATACGAAGCAGTCCCTGTTCTGTCTTATTTTCCAAACCATAGCGAAATGCATTTTCTAAAATTGGTTGCAAAATCAAACGAGGAACCAAAATTCCTGCTGCTTCTTTCGGAAGTTCTCCAAACTCAACTCGAATACGACCAGCAAAACGAGCCCCCTGAATTGCAGCATAGCTAGTAGCATGCTCAACTTCTCTTTGCAATGGAACATCATCTGCCGCATCTCGTGTTAGATACTTAAAATAATTGCCAAGATGTTTTGCAAACTCCTCTGAGCCTTCAATATCTCCCCTTTTAATTCTTCTACTTAGGATAAAAAAACTATTATACAAGAAGTGTGGATTGATCTGTGCCTGCAATTGCTTCAACTGTGCTCTCTGAGCCAAATTCTTTTGAACATATACCTCCTCAATCAGTTGCTTTAACTGATCCTCCATTTCATTAAATCCTTGATATAAATAATTAAACTCATCTTCTTTATCACGATAAATATGATGTTCAAAATCTCCTTTTTTTACATTTGCAAAAGCATTCATTAAAACTGCCAACGGACGGTGAACCAATCGCTGCACATAACAGACAAACAAAACTGCTGCTACAACCATTCCTATTAAGAATACTACCATTATCTTCCATGACTGGCTAATAAATGCGGTAACTTCTCTTTCTCGAATATATTGAATAAAGGTGCCCATATCACCTTCACTCCCTGTAAGTACTAAATAATTGTTTCCATTTATGTGAATCTGCTGAGTTTCAGGCCATGAGCCATCCTCATTTTGCTTCATATGATTTATGATTATATCAGCCATTCCAACCAGAGCTGATTCATTTTCAATTGTTACTTTCTCTGCCTCATTATAGAGAAAACTTCCTCCATCTCCTTCAGACGGCTTCAAAACTTCCAAACGTTTTCTTACTTGCTCATTTGAAAAAAAGAGAACAAACACAAATTTAGGATTACTTGAAAATGTAATTCTTGACTCGCCTGTTCTCACTGCAAAATATCGAGTTCCATCAAACTGTAAACATCCCCCCTCTTTTTGAAGGTATGTTTGCATTTTTTCACGATCGTCCTCTGTCATAGAGCGAATTCGATTTTCTGTAATGCAATAACCACTCTGTGGAATATACAAGATTCCCGAATCTAATAAATCAGAAATTTCCACAACAGACTGCAACCTCTCCTTCGCTGACAACAATGCTTCCCTCTTCTCGTATGTGTTCAAACTAATCCGAGGGCCTGCAAGAAAGGGGAGCTTGCGGTCTGCAAAAAAGCCAATTTGCTGGTCTAATATATTCTGTAGCTCGTTTTCAAAAGTTTGCTGGTAATATTCAGCAGATGCCTCCATTCTTCCATAAATGGCTTCTCTCATTGCACGCATCGTTCTCACATGCAATGCTATCACACCACTCATAATCAAGAAAATAATCGCACAAAATGCAATTGCAAGCCTTTGCCAAAGCCTAAGCACCATTTTTCTTTTTTTTGACCGCTTTTCCATACTCCCCCCACAGTTAGAGTTCAAGATTCACTTACAAATCCGTATGCTTACTATATCCAGTTTCTTTCAAAATTTTGTATTTATAATTGCTTAGAATACAAAATTTCCGTGATCAAATACAGTTACTGTATTTCCATCCTGGCAAATACCTTCGATATGCATCTGTCTTGATCCAAACATGAAATCTACATGAGTCATAGATTTATTTGCACCTGCTGCAGCTAATTCCTCATCTGTCATCTCAGTTCCGCCCTTTACATTCATAGGATAAGCATCCCCTAATGCCAGGTGACAAGATGCATTCTCATCAAATAAGGTATTGTAGAATAAAATTCCAGTATTTTTGATTGGAGAGTCATAGCTGATCAATGCAACCTCGCCTAAATAGCAGCTTCCTTCATCAAATTCAACAAGGCTCTTTAATACATCCTGTTCCTTCTTTGCACCGTAATTAATAACCTTGCCATCCTTAAACTCCAGCCAAAAATCTTCAATTAATTTTCCCTGATAGCTAAGAGGCATTGATGCATATACCTTTCCATTTACGCCTGTCTTAAGCGGCATACAGAAGTTTTCCTCAGTCGGCATATTCGGGTTGAATAACACACCCTTTGTGGAATACTCACAGCCGCCGCCCCAGATATGATTTTTAACAAGCTCTACTGTCAAATCAGTTCCAAGCTCATTTGTAAAATGAAGTGCCTTGAAATTATAATCATTTAACATCTTTGAATGACCAAGAATCTCTGCATTATGTTTATTCCACTCTTCTACTGGATCATTCTCCTCATTTACACGCACACTCATTAAAATAGCATCCATGAGTGCTTCAACTGCTTCGTCTTCTTTTTTGTCTGGAAATACCTTATTAGCCCAACCTGCAGATGGCAACGCCACGATACTCCACTGACCGTCATTGTTCATCGTGTATTTCTTTAACGGTGCATTCTTTTTGCTATATGCAGCCTGAACTCGCTGAATCTTAGTTGGATCAATATCCTTCATTAGCCCCGGCGTATCAGAAATAACATGAAGATAGCAGCATCCTTTTTTATGCTCCCAATCTGTCATATCGTACTTCCACTGTGGAGTCTCCTCTAACGTCTCTGTGCTTGCATACTGATAATTCATCAGATTATCCTGCTCATCATGCCAGTTTATTTTAACATATCCGGCACCTGCCTCATATGCTGCCTTTACACACATTCTTACAAACTCATAATCAGTTACGGATGCACTGATTACAAGCATCTGTCCTGGCTGAACATTTACGCCGCTCACTACTGCCAGCTTTGCGTACTTTTCCATTACTGCCTTACTAGCCATTTTTTCTAACCTCCCTATTTTGCCTCGTAAAGAGACATTCGCAATCCATTTTCAGTATACCAGATATAGAAAGAATTTGGAAGATTACAGAAAAATTTTGAAGAAAATTTGTAAACTTCCATCATTTTAATAAGAATACGCATTGACTTCAAGTGCGCTTGAAGCAGTATAATAAAGATACTAATTTATAGAAAGGATGGATTTTTTATGGATACAATTTCTCCAGAAGTAAAAACAGCACTCGTAACAGGAACGGATCATGGTGTTGGATTTTCTCTTGCAAAAAAGCTTCTCTTGCGCGGCTATTTTGTAATCGCAGTTCGCATAGATGAAACAGAAAAGCAAATTGATGCTTTACAATCTTCATATCCAGATCAAATGGCAATTGTCTGCGCCGATATCGGAAGTGATGAGAGTGTTTTTAAAGCTTCAAATGATATCAAAAACTTGACTGATCACATTGACCTGCTAATCAACTGTGCCGGAATCCTTGGTGACATGAGCAAAAATCTCGGTGATGATCTTGACTTTGATGAAATTTCACGCGTGATAAATGTAAATGCCATCGGTACGCTTCGCATAACCAATGCTCTTTCTTCACTTGTATTAAACAGTACTGAAAAAACAATTGTAAACATCTCTTCTGAGGCTGGAAGCATTGCCGATTGTTGGCGCACTGGATGGTTTGGCTATTGTATGTCTAAGGCAGCCAATAACATGCAGTCTGCTCTTGTTCACAATAATATCCAAAAACTTGGCGGCAAAGTCTTTGCAATTCATCCAGGTCATGTCGCTACCTATATGCGCGGTCATCTTGACACGACTGCAAAAATCACACCAGATGTTTCTGCGGAAGGAATTTTACATGTTGTTTTGGATATGCCTCATCCAATTAATTCACGCCCACTTTATCTGGATTACACGGGAAAAGAGCTTCCGTGGTAAAACAAACATTTATTGGGCTAAAACGAAAGGATAACAAACTTATGAAAAAGAAAATTCTTGTAATAGGAAATTACAATGACGCAATCTATCATAGCTTAGCAGGTGTTGACAAGCGCCTGACATCCATTTTATCAGACTACGAACTCATTTGTACTGACGATACTTCAAAACTTCTCACCTTAGAAGAAGATCAGATTTCAGGTATCATCTCTTATCTTGATATCTGGCAATCAAAGCTTCGTGATGGCGAAGCTAACGCTTTCGAGCACTTCGTAGCAAACGGCGGCGGTGCACTTTTACTTCATAATGGAATTAGTATTCAAAGTCAGGATCGTCTTCTAACACTTGCTGGCGCAAAATTTCTTGGTCACCCACATCATGAAGTTATCCGCTTTGAGCCGTCTGCTCATCCTGTCACAGAAGGCTGCAAAAGCTTTTCTCTTGATGAAGAACCTTATCAATTTGAGCTTGTGCCAGATAACAAAGAAATAATCCTTACCTACCAGTACAAAAATCAAAAATATCCTGCCGGATGGTGTAAAAACTCAGGTAAAGGACGTTTGATTTATCTTTGTCCTGGTCACACTCCTGAAATTTTTGATTGCCCACAATATCAGCAGCTTATCCGCCAAAGTATGGATTGGACGCTTGGCAACTGAAATAGGTTAAAATAGATCAAGTACTTTTTTGGCATTTTTGCACAAAAGCAGTTTTTTAAATATTTTCGTCACTTGTAAAGAATAACATTCCATGATATGATAGTTCAAGGTTCTTAACCAATATTACTATTTTATATTAGGGGTGTATTATGCAGCAAAAAAAGAATAGCTTCAGCGGCTCGATTGGTTTTGTCCTTGCAGCCGCCGGAAGCGCAGTCGGTGTCGGAAATATTTGGCGCTTTCCGTATCTTTGTGCCAAAGATGGTGGAGGATTATTTCTAATTATTTATCTAGTTTTAGTTCTTACATTCGGTTTTGTTCTTTTGACAACTGATATCGCAATTGGACGAAAAACAAAGAAAAATGCATTGAATGCCTATGCCGCAATAAGCAGCAAATGGAAATTTCTTGGATATCTTACTTTCCTTGTTCCAGCACTGATCATGACCTATTACTCTGTAATCGGAGGCTGGATAGTCAAATATTTAACTGCCTATGTAGTTTCCGGAACCAAGGCACCAGCACAGGATGGTTATTTTACTTCCTTTATCACATCAACAGCAGCGCCAATTGTATTTATGTTTATCTTTCTGGCTTTAACTGCGTGGGTCGTTTATCTTGGTGTAGAAAAGGGAATTGAAAAATACTCTCGCATTTTAATGCCAATTCTTCTTATTTTGATTATCGGCATTGCAATCTTTTCCTTAACGCTTTCTTATGAGGCTGAAGACGGCACAGTCCGCACTGGTCTTCATGGTTTAGCAGTCTACCTGATTCCAAATGTTGAAGGTCTGACCGTTAAGCGTTTTCTGGAGATTCTGCTTGATGCGATGAGCCAGCTTTTCTTCTCCTTAAGTGTTTCTATGGGTATTATGATCACATATGGTTCTTATGTAAAGGATGATGTAAATTTAAGCAAGTCCATCAATCAAATTGAGATTTTTGATACTGGTGTTGCCTTTTTATCTGGTCTTATGATCATCCCTGCTGTATTTGTTTTCCTTGGCACAGATGGTATGACCTCGGGTCCTAGTCTGACCTTCCTTTCACTGCCAAAGGTATTTGCTTCAATGGGAGCTGCCGGTCGTTTTGTTGGAATTGCATTCTTCTTGATGCTTGGCTTTGCCGCACTTACTTCATGTGTCTCTGTTATGGAAACACTAGTTGCAAACTGCATGGAGCTGTTTCACAAATCAAGGAAGAAAATGTGCGTCATCATAGGCACCTATTCTCTCGTCACCGCAGTTATTATCTGCCTTGGCTACAACATGTTCTATTTTGATTTGAAGCTTCCAAATGGTTCTGTTGGACAGCTGCTTGATTTGGCCGACTATATCAGCAATAGCTTTTTAATGCCGTTCATCTCGCTGCTTACCAGCATTTTGATTGGCTGGGTTATCGGACCAAAATGGATTACAGATGAAGTCACAAAAAATGGTGAGTCGTTTAAACGCGAAAAACTCTATGGAATTTTAATGCGCTATGTCGTTCCTGTTGTAATGTTAGTTCTGTTTTTCATGTCTACCGGACTGTGGGATATCATTTTTTAATAAAGTAAACTTTTTTGTATAATTAAGAGGATATGAGAAAATCACTCATATCCTCTTTAAAAATCTCAATATTTAATTTATAGGTGAAGAATTTAAATTTTGTTTACTGTTTTTCCAGAAATTCCAGGTTCTGTCATCTGGACTGGATCCATAATCTCATCCATCTGCTCCTTTGTAAGAAGACCCTTCTCAATGATAAGCTTTCTTACGGACTCACCTGTTTTAATAGCTTCTTTCGCAATCTCAGCTGCCTTCTGATAACCAACATATGGACAGATTGCAGTTATAATTCCAACACTATTCTCAACAAAATAGCGGCAGCGGGTTTCATTTGCAGTAATACCGATTACGCAGTTATCTACAAATGTATTTACAGCATATGCAATCGTATCAATTGACTGGAACAGACAATAGAAAATAATTGGCTCAAATGCATTCAGCTCTAACTGTCCTGCTTCTGCTGCCATTGTAATTGTCATATCATTTCCAATAGCATTAAATGCTACCTGATTTACAACCTCAGGAATAACTGGATTTACCTTACCTGGCATAATGGAAGAACCATTCTGCTTTGCCGGAAGATTAATCTCTCCAAAACCTGCTCTCGGTCCCGAAGACATAAGACGAAGATCGTTTGCAATTTTTGACAATGTAACTGCACATGCCTTTACTGCACCAGATACTGCTACGAAAGAATCAAGGTTCTGAGTTGCATCAATCAAGTCATATGCCTGCACCAGATCCATACCGGAAATTTCGCTTAAGTTTGGAACAATGCGGCGAAGATAAGATTCATCTGCATTTAATCCAGTACCTACTGCTGTACCGCCCATATTCAAGGTGCGCATCTCATCCATTGCCTTATCCATACGATTTAAATCACGTAAAATTGCAACACTGTATGCCTTAAATTCCTGTCCCAGACGAATCGGAACTGCATCCTGCAGCTGTGTTCTTCCCATTTTGATAACGCCATCAAACTCATCTGCCTTCTGCTCTAAAGCACTGTGAAGACGAAGCAGCTGCTTTTTAAGCTTCTTTAACAGGCGAAGTGATGTCATCTTTCCTGCTGTTGGAATAACATCATTTGTAGACTGTCCGCAGTTAACATGATCATTTGGATTAACAACGGAATAATCGCCCTTCTTTCCGCCTAGAATCTCAATTGCTCTATTTGCAATAACCTCATTTGCATTCATATTTAAAGAAGTTCCTGCACCACCCTGAATCGGATCAACGATAAAATCCTCACGAAACTTTCCTTCAAGAATCTCATCACATGCCTGAACGATTGCCTGTGTACGTCTCTTGTCAAGAAGACCTGCCTCACAGTTTGTGATAGCTGCTGCCTTTTTGATGTAAGCCAAGCTGTTAATAATCTCTGGGTGCATATTTAATCCTGTGATATGGAAATTCTCTGCTGCACGCAGTGACTGTACACCATAATAAACGTTTTCAGGCACATCCTTAGTTCCGATTGAATCCTTCTCAACACGAAACTCCATTTCATTTTCTGTCATATCATTCATCCCTTCTGCTTCCTTATATACCTTTTCATTCATTTCTTATTTCCTCCACTTTATCCCTAATAGCCCTTTGGAAGTTGCAGTTCACGTGTCATTTTACGAAAGCACTTCGGTGTAATGGTTTCGTCGCCGGACCAAACTCCGCAGGCTCCTGTTATGTTCTTTCTTGTTATACATTACTTTGAAAGACCTGCTTCAAGTGTCCGGCTCGTGAAATCCATTCACCTT
>ENA-UPXC01005525-UPXC01005525.1-human-gut-metagenome-genome-assembly--contig:-NODE-5525-length-10347-cov-6.629893_pt1 | contig 10347 bp, 8 predicted proteins | sample MGYA00250047_ERZ773371 | MGnify/ENA primary metagenome ERZ773371 (study PRJEB29103, sample SAMN06111975) | human gut metagenome | biome: human gut; feature: ankylosing spondylitis patient; material... | reverse complement strand
TCGGAGAGAACTACACCGAGGAACGCATCAAGGAGCGGATTGCCGGACGGACGCCCCGAAGAAGTCAGAGACAGACCACGCGGAAGGGCGTCTCTCTCATCGGAGATATTCAGGAGCGGATCAGGCTTATCGACAGCAAGGGTTACGAACATAAAGCCAAGCTCACGATCCTCAAGGAAGCGGCACGGACACTCAACTATCTCACGGAAAACAACTTGCTCCAATACGCCGAGCTTGAGAAGAAGGTCGAGGATGTTCATAGCTCCTATGACCGCACCGGCAAGGAACTGAAAGGCGTCGAAGCGCGACTGCGGGAAGTCCAACCGCTTATCAAAAACATCTCCAACTACCAGCGGCTCAAGCCCGTATATGACGCATTCCAGAAGGCAAAAGATAAGCCGGGTTTCAAAGCAAAGCACGAAGCCGAGCTTGTGATCTTTGAGGCAGCGAGAAGCACATTACTTGCCATGCTGGGCGATGAAAAACTGCCGAGCTTGAAGACACTGCAAGCGGAACAGCAGCGACTTCTTGATGAGCAACAGCGGCTCTATGATGAACGTGCGAAGCTCAAAAAAGAAGTAAAGCAAATAGAGACGATCAAGTCTAATGTTGATACGTTTCTCGCTCCTTCTGCTGACCATGACCGTGATCATCTGCGCAACACACAGCGCGAATAGTCCTTTCAAAAGCAGGGCATCTCCTGTTGACCGGAGATGCCCTGCATCCTTGAGAGAAGGTTCGAGAAATTGAAACTTTTTCTTTAATTTCTGCATCAACGGATTGCTTTTGAGAATGAAATCCAGTATAATATTATAAGCGATGTTGAATGCAAGCAAGCGAAAGGATGGTTGCCGTGCGCATAAGCTATAAGAAACTATGGATGCTTCTTCTGGAACGCGACATAAAGAAGGCTTCTCTACGACATGAGGTAGGGTTGTCTGCCGGAACATGGACAAAACTGAATAAGGGGGAAGAAGTGTCCCTCTCTATTTTGCTGCGCATTTGTGATTACTTAAACTGTGACATCGGAGATATATGTGAGGCTGTGCGAACGGACAAGAACTGAGTCCGGTTTTTCGTACAGCTCTTTTTGTAAAATAGGTTAGATAAATACACAGGGAGGATTTTGATATGGCACGAGCCGCATCGGCACCGAAGAAGGAGATTTCTATGGAGGAAGCTCTGTGGAAGTCCGCAGATAAACTCCGTGGTTCTGTTGAGCCAGCAGAATACAAACACGTCGTTCTCAGTCTCTTCTTTTTGAAGTTTGCCAGCGATAAGTTTGAGGCACAAAGGAAAGCTATTTCTGAAAAATACGGTGAGAAGTTTGTTGACAATGTTGCCTTCTATACGAAGGACAACGTGTTCTTCCTGCCTGAGATCAGCCGTTGGTCTTTCATCATGGAGAATGCGAAACAGGATGACATTGCGCTGAAAATCGACACCGCCCTCTATACGATTGAGAAAGCGAATCCCGCACTGAAAGGCGCACTGCCGGACAACTACTACTCACGTCTTCACATCGACACAGCAAAGCTGGCATCACTGCTGGACGAGATTGATAAGATCAACACCGGCGATAAAGAGAATGACATTATCGGACGAGTCTACGAATACTTCCTGAGTAAGTTTGCACTTGCAGAAGGCAAAGGTAAGGGCGAGTTCTATACGCCGAAGTGCATTGTCAATTTGATTGCGGAAATGATCGAGCCGTATGACGGTATTCTCTATGACCCTTGCTGCGGTTCTGGCGGTATGTTCGTGCAGTCAATGAAGTTCGTGGAGGCACATCACGGCAACAAGAAGAAGGTCTCTATCTATGGTCAGGAATATACAAACACGACGTACAAGCTGTGCAAAATGAATCTGGCTATTCGCGGCATCTCTGCAAACCTCGGAGAAATGGCAGCGAACACATTCACCAATGACCAGCACAAGGACCTCAAGGCAGATTACATTATGGCAAACCCGCCTTTTAATCAGAAAGAATGGCGTGGTGATAATGAGCTGATTGATGATCCGCGCTGGGACGGCTATGAAGTTCCGCCCACGAGTAACGCGAACTATGGCTGGATTCTGAATATCGTTTCAAAGCTCTCTCAGAACGGCGTTGCCGGTTTCCTGCTTGCAAACGGCGCACTATCTGACGACGGTACAGAGTTAAAAATCCGCCGTCAGCTCATCGAGAACAATCTCGTCGAAGCAATCATCATCCTTCCCCGCAACCTCTTCTATACCACCGACATCAGCGTCACGCTTTGGATTCTGAATAAGAATAAAAAGGCTCGTGTGGTTGAAGAAAACGGTGAGGTAAAACGCTTCCGTAACCGTGAGCGTGAGATCCTTTTCATGGACTTGCGGCAAATGGGAAGCCCCTATGAAAAGAAGTACATTGAACTGACAGAAGATGACCGTGCGAAGGTCACGAGCGTCTACCATGCATGGCAGCAGGAAGGCTATGAAGAAACTTATCAGAATGTGCCTGAATTTTGTTACAGCGCATCCTTCGATGAGGTTGCAGAAAAGGGATTTACCCTTGTTCCGAGCCGTTACATCGAGTTTGTAAACCGTGATGAGAACATCGACTTTGATACGAAAATGAAGACGCTGCAAAGTGAGCTTCGTGATCTGCTTGTTGCAGAAGAGAAGTCGAAGGCTGACCTGTTGACCGTGTTTAAGGAGCTGGGCTATGAAATCGAATTATGATCCTCTTGGTAAACACATTCGGCTTGTTGATTATCGAAACTCCGAGGAAGTCACCAGCACTGTTCTTGGCATAAGCATCGACAAAGAGTTTATGCCTTCCGTCGCAAATGTAATTGGCACAGATTTGAGTCGGTATAAACTGATCAGCAAGGGGCTATTTGCCTGTAACCCAATGCACGTTGGACGCGATGAACGTCTTCCGATTGCGCTCTATGAGAAAGACAGCCCTGCAATAGTTTCTCCGGCGTATTTCATGTTTGAGATTATTGACCGCGATGTCTTAAACGAAGAGTATTTGATGATGTGGTTTCGTAGACCGGAGTTTGACCGTGAGTGCTGGTTCATGACGGACGGCAGTGTTCGAGGCGGAATTACATGGGACGATCTTTGCCGTATAAAGCTCCCTGTTCCCTCCTATGCGAGACAATGTGAGATCGTCGAGTCCTACCGTGCAATTACCGACCGCATTGCTTTGAAGAGAGCGGAAAATGATAATTTGGTTGCGACCGTTACTGCAATCTACCGCAGGATGTTTATTGAGGGTGGCAGAATATATCCGACTGCCCCGCTGAAACAACTTTGCTCTAAAATTGGAAGTGGTGCAACACCGAAAGGCGGAAAAACAGCCTATCAGGAGTCAGGTGTTTCACTTGTCCGAAGCACAAATGTCTTTGATTACGCCTTTTCCTACGATGACCTTGCTCATATTTCTGATGAACAAGCAGACCAACTCTCAAATGTGGTTGTCGAGGAAAATGATGTCCTTTTCAATATAACTGGCGTATCGGTTACACGATGCTGCATCGTTCCAGCGGATGTTCTTCCTGCTCGTGTAAATCAGCACGTCATGATATTGCGTCCCAAAACGGCTATGCCAATGAGCTATTACATCATGACAACGCTTTGCTCTGCCGAAAACAAAGGCAAACTCATGGGAATCGCCCAGTCTGGTTCGACCAGAGAGGCAATTAACAAGCAGGAAATGGAGTCTTTCTCAATTCCGGTTCCGCCCACAAAAGAAGTACAAGATTTTGAGATTAAGGCGCGTGGGCTATACGAATCTGTCATCCGGAACACAGAGGAAATTATGCGGCTGAATGTCATGCAGCAGCTACTTTTGTCGCAACTATCAAGCCGCTAAATTATCATTTACCGTCCATTACTCTCACCAGTGGCGAGAGTTTTACCCTAAGAACTGCCACTGTAAAGTCGTTCTCTGAGAATATTCAAAGGAGATACGACAATGAAAGAACAACTAATTCGAGAAGTGCAGCGTCAGATGCTTCCGTATCTGAACAACGCACAATTAAAACAGCTTCAAAGCGTCCTTGAAGGGGTGCTGAGTGGCGTAGAGCTAAGTCACAGCGCGGGCATGGTAGAAAGCGCAAAGGTCGATACGGTTGTCTGTTTCATCAACGCAAAACGTATTGAAGGCTGCTCAGAAAAAACCTTGAGCTATTACCGTCAGACCATTGTGTCAATGCTATCCGGCATTGACAAAGAACCACAAGAGATCGTAACTGAGGACTTGCGAAAGTACCTGACAGAGTATCAGACAAGCCGGAAATCAAGCAAGGTCACGATAGATAATATCCGTCGCATCCTGTCCAGCTACTTTTCGTGGCTTGAAGATGAGGACTACATCGTGAAAAGCCCGGTGCGCCGGATTCACAAAGTAAAAACGGCAAAGGTGATCAAGGAAACCTACACCGATGAGGCATTGGAAATCATGCGGGACAACTGCTGCAATGTCCGCGATCTCGCTATGATTGACCTTCTCGCATCCTCCGGAATGCGTGTCGGTGAGATGATTGCCCTTAACCGCGATGACATCAACTTCAATGAACGGGAATGCGTTGTTTTCGGAAAAGGAAGCAAGGAACGGATCGTTTATTTCGATGCCAGGACAAAAATCCATCTCCAAAACTATCTGGAAAGCCGCACAGACACCTGTTCAGCGTTGTTTGTCTCGCTGACCGCACCGCATGACCGTTTGCAGATTGGCGGCGTAGAAAGACGGCTTCGAGAACTGGGGAAAAGGCTGAATCTGCCTCGTGTCCATCCACATAAGTTCCGAAGAACACTGGCAACGTCTGCCATAGATAAAGGGATGCCCATAGAGCAAGTCCAGCAGCTCTTAGGGCATCAGAAAATCGACACGACCATGCACTACGCTATGGTCAAACAGCAAAACGTCAAGCTGGCACACAGAAAATACATAGGGTGAGGTGTCACGATGAAAGAAAGATATAGACTGCTTGGAGACTTTATTCAACCCGTTGACGAGCGGAACAAAGAGCTGAAAGTCGATTACTTGCTTGGTGTTAGCATCAGCAAGCAATTCATTCCGTCTATTGCCAATATTGTCGGAACAGACTTGTCGAACTACAAAATTGTTCGTACCGGTCAGTTCGCGTATGGTCCGGTTACATCTCGGAATGGAGAAAAAATTTCGATTGCGCTTCTGAGAGATAAGGACTGCATCATTTCAAGCTCATATACCGTGTTTGAGGTCACTGATAACGAGCGACTTGACCCTGAATATTTGATGCTTTGGTTTAGCCGACCGGAGTTTGACCGCTATACAAGATATATGTCTCACGGGAGCGTCAGAGAAATCTTTGATTGGGACGAACTCTGTAAGGTTGAACTGCCTGTCCCATCTATCGAGAAGCAGCGTGGCATTGTGAAGGCATACAATACGATCACGGATCGGATTGAACTCAAGCGGAAGATAAATGATAATTTAGCGGCTTGAAAAGTCATGGAGCATTAAGTGCGGTAGCAGAAGTTCGCGAGCAGCCCCTAATTTCTCAATTTCAAAGCCTACGCTAAAAATCTCTTTGTATATTGGCTCAAGCATTGCGTTAAACCTTTTGGCAATATCAATCGGAGGGATTTGAATTTTCTCTTCGGAAACAAATGCAGCAAAGTTAAAGTTCTTTAGTCCGGTTGAACTATTCTCATAATTGAACATAACTCCATTTCGATAGAGATATGTCCAATATTGAAAGAAGAAATACAGATATTCAGAGCGAACATTCATGACACGGCAAAAGTTCGAGCAGATTAGTTCTTCCTTGTGGTGTGCAAGAACAGCATCAGGGATCAGAGCAACCCGTCCGGTTGCTTGAACAGGACTTCCACCGGATATTTCTACGACAATATTGTCCGCCGAGATTCTTTTTGAAGAAAGGTTTTTGGGGAGAATATACCTCGTCGGTGCTGCTGAAATACTTCCAAGGTTCAGAGCAGGAATATCTGTACCTCTAATGCAAGTAACTTTGCTCGTATAATTGCCTTTAGGCTGCTCCTGCCCCCAATCTCCACCAACAGTTTCTTTGATAAGCTGCGAGAATGTGCCGGTATCACACTTTTCAGCAATGCTCGTTGAGAAAAACATTTTACAAAAGAGTGCATTGGCGGTTTCCGCTAAATTATCATTTTCCTACGAAGGGAGGGATGAAAATGGACAAGGAAACATTAATCAGAATTGCCGAAGAACTTCACCAAGGAGCTTTCGACGCAAAAGCCTACTACCTGATCATGCAGCAGTATCGGAAGAACCAACATAATTATGCCGAAGAGATGAAGGTTTCGCCAGCATTCTACCATACAGTCTATGATGCCCTGATGAAAGCCTGTTTCATGGAGATTGCCAAACTGTATGATAGCTCGAATGGTGTCGTGTCCATTGGAACCCTCCTTGCTAAATGCGAGGAAAACCAAGACCTTTTCCCAAAGTACAGAGAAACTTTGACGGTGGATCATGACGGAACAACCTTTTCCTACCCGGTCCCATATCAGCACCAACTCAAGCCACAAGAGGAATACTTCTTTAAGGATCGGGTTGAGGCAGATAGAAAACTCTTTGCAGCGTTTGATATTCCTGATGCGGAGAATGCTCCTGTTCGGGTGGATTTGACTTTCCCGGAATTTTTAGACCTATATCAGAAGCGGTTCAATGGGCTGAGCAAAAAGAGAGATAACATCCGAATGCAGAGGAACAAACTCTATGCCCACAACGATGAGCAGCGCATCGTGAACAGCGAGAAACTTCCGGACCGTTACCCTATTTCCTATCCGGACGTTCAGGAAATGATAGACTTTGCGCTTGATTGTACGGGCTTGATTCTTGGTATTCTCACTGATGTAAACCACGCAACTCAATACTCAAATATAGATGACTGGGAAGGTACACTCATGCTGGCACGTCTGGGTTTGAAGTATCAGGAGTACGACTTCCAGCAAAGTGAAAAAGCCTTTGAAGCAGAAATGCAGAGGCAGTTAGGGGGAAATGATAATGGCGAACTTCAATGAGCATTCTCTTGAAATGTCCATCATGGATTTGTTTCAAGATGAAGGGTATATCTATTTGAATGGTGAGCAGATCCACCGTGAACGCTCTGAGGTTCTGCTTATCGACGATCTGCGGAAATACCTCCTGAACAGGTATGCCTCAGAGGGACTTACCCCAAGCGAAGTTGATAGCATCATCCTTCGCCTGAGGTCTATTTCCGGTACGATCTACGAAGCAAACAAAGCAGTCTGCAAAATGATTTGTGACGGCTTCATCTTCAACCGTGAGGATCACACAAAGAAAGACCTTTACATTGAGCTGATTGACTTTGATGAGCCAGAGAAAAACGTGTTCAAGATCGTCAATCAATTTGAAATTGAAGGCATCAACAACCAGCTACGCATACCGGACGGGATTGTCTTCATCAACGGCATTCCTGTTGTTGTGCTTGAGTTCAAGAGCGCAGTCAAAGAAAACACAACGATCATGGACGCCTATACTCAGCTTACCGTGCGTTATCGCCGTGATATTCCTGAACTCTTCAAGTATAACGCCTTCATCGTCATAAGCGATGGCGCAAATAATAAATACGGTTCCTTCTTCTCCCCGTATGACTTCTTCTATGCGTGGAGAAAGATTGAAGCTGACGATAAGGAATTGGACGGCATCAATTCCCTTGTAACTATGGTGAGCGGACTGTTCCGCAAAGAACGGCTTTTGGCAGTCATCAAGGATTTTGTTTATTTCCCTGATAGCTCGGACAAAGACCTCAAAATCGTCTGCCGCTATCCTCAGTATTTTGCTGCGGTCAAGCTGTTTGAGAATATCAAGGCACATCTCAGACCGGAGGGGGACGGCAAGGGCGGCACATACTTCGGCGCGACAGGCTGCGGAAAAAGCTATACTATGCTCTTCCTCACAAGAATGCTTATGAAGAGTACCTTCTTCCATAGCCCTACAATCCTGATTATTACCGACCGAACGGATTTGGATGACCAGCTCTCAAAGCAGTTTGTAGCATCCAAGAAGTACATTGGTGACGAAACCGTTGTGAGCATTGATTCCCGCGAAAAGCTGCGTCAGGAACTTCAAGGCAGGACAAGCGGTGGGGTGTACATGACCACCATCCAAAAGTTCACCGAGGACTTGGAGCTTCTGACGGATAGAGCGAATGTGATCTGCATATCCGATGAAGCACACCGTAGTCAGATAAACCTTGATCAAAAAGTCAAAGTCACCGCTGAAGGTGTAGAGCGAACCTATGGATTTGCAAAATATCTACATGACTCTCTCCCAAACGCAACCTATGTCGGTTTCACTGGTACGCCCGTAGATGGCACGATTGAAGTCTTCGGTCCGGTTGTTGATGCCTACACAATGACAGAGGCAGTCAAAGACGGTATCACAGTCAACCTTGTCTATGACGGACGCGCTGCGCGGGTTACGCTTGATCAAGCAAAGGTTCGGGAAATTGAAGATTATTATGACCGTTGTGCTGTTGAAGGCGCAAATGAGCATCAGATTGAGGAGAGCCAGAAGGCGGTTGCTCATATTGATGCAATAATCGGCGATCCTGACCGACTTCACGCGGTTGCGGAGGACTTTATCAACCACTATGAGACCCGCGTTGCCGAAGGAGCTACTGTTGCAGGAAAAGCAATGTTTGTCTGTTCCAATCGCAAGATAGCATACGCTTTTTATCAGATTGTTGTCGGAATGAGACCGGAATGGGCAGAGAAAAAGGTCTGCCCTGACGGAATTGAGCTGACAGAAAAAGAACAAAAAGAACTCAAACCCATTGAGAAGATCAAGCTCATCATGACACGAAATAAAGATGACGAGCCTGAGCTTTATGAAATGCTGGGAACGAAGGATGATCGCAAGGAGTTTGACCGTCAGTTTAAGAACGTTAAATCAAACTTCAAAATTGCCATCGTTGTTGATATGTGGCTTACCGGCTTCGACGTACCGGCACTTGACACAATCTACATCGACAAGCCCATCCAGCAGCACAGCCTTATCCAGACGATTTCCCGCGTCAACCGCGTCTATACCGGCAAGGACAAGGGCTTGATCGTGGACTACATCGGCATTAAGAAAAACATGAATCTCGCCCTCAAGAAGTACACCAACTTTGAGAGCGATGAGTTTGAAGGCGTCGAGCAGTCTATCACGATTGTCAAAGACCAGCTCGATGTCTTGGCTCAGATGTTCCACAACTTCAATAGCACAGATTACTTCAACGGCTCACCAAAAGAGCAGCTTGCTTGCCTCAATCGTGCTGTTGAGTATGTACAGCTCACGGAGGATTTGGAAACTCGCTTTATGGCGGCAGTCAAACGCATGAAACAAGCGTTCAACCTATGCAGTTCAAGTGAGGCTATCTCCGATAAAGAAAAGGACTATCTGCACTTCTACTGTGCTGTGCGCTCTATTCTTTTCAAACTCACAAAGGGCGATGCCCCTGACATTTCACAAATGAATGCCCGTGTCCGTGAGCTGCTTGAAGGCGCAATTCAATCTGATGGTATAGAGGAATTGTTTGAAACGGGAAAGCATATCTCTGTTGATATTTTCAGCGACGAGTATCTGGATAAGATCAACGCAATCCAGCTACCGAACACCAAAATCAAGGTATTGCAGCGGCTTCTCTCTCAGGCGATTGATGAGTATAAAAAGGTCAACCGTATCATGGGCATGGAGTTCTCTGACCGTCTCAAACGGGTTGTTGATGAGTACAATAATCGCCGTCGTGATGAGGCTTTCGCTAACGAAGTTCTTGACGATGTAGCGGAACAACTTGCGAAGCTCCTTGAAGAACTCAAAAAGGAAAAAGACTCCTTCAAGGGTATGGGGATTGACTATGAAGAAAAAGCCTTCTATGACATCCTCAAAGCGGTTGCCAAGAAGTACGAGTTCGAGTACCCGGACGATAAGATGATTGAATTGTCAAAGCGGATTAAGATTATTGTCGATGACAAAGCTAAATATACCGACTGGTCTACCCGTGATGACATTAAGGCAAATCTGCAAGTTGACCTCATACTGCTACTGGATGAATTTGACTATCCCCCCGTAACTATTGATGATGTTTACAAGGAAGTTCTGGAACAAGCTGAAAACTTCAAAAAGTACGCTCAATAACCCACGTTCCATCGAAAGGAGTAGATCATGGGCAATTCAGTCATGTTGAATGGCAATGAATATGCCGGGGAACAGATTGCCTATAAAGACAGCACCTACGAGCTTGTATCGAAGGTTGCCTACCTGATCGGCGTCCCGCTCCGTATTTTTCAAAATGAACACGAGCCGCCGAAGATAGAGATATACAACCGGCTTGA
>ENA-UPXC01005517-UPXC01005517.1-human-gut-metagenome-genome-assembly--contig:-NODE-5517-length-10363-cov-15.530916_pt1 | contig 10363 bp, 7 predicted proteins | sample MGYA00250047_ERZ773371 | MGnify/ENA primary metagenome ERZ773371 (study PRJEB29103, sample SAMN06111975) | human gut metagenome | biome: human gut; feature: ankylosing spondylitis patient; material... | reverse complement strand
AAGGACGGCAATTTCCCGACAGTGGTTTCTCCGAATCCCGAAAATGCCGAAGCCCTTTCCATGGCCATTGCGCTGGCTAAGAAGATTGACGCTGACATCGTAATGGCAAGTGACCCGGATGCCGACCGTGTCGGTATGGCCTGCAAGGACGATAAGGGCGAGTGGGTGCTTATCAATGGTAACCAGACTTGTCTCATCTTCTTGTACTACATCATCAAGAACCGTATTGCAATGGGTAAGATGCAGCCGAACGACTTCATCGTGAAGACCATCGTGACCACCGAACTCATCAAGGCTGTGGCAGACAAGAACAAGATTGAAATGCGCGACTGCTACACCGGCTTCAAGTGGATTGCCCGCGAAATCCGTCTGAGTGAAGGTAAGCAGCAGTATATCGGTGGTGGTGAAGAAAGCTATGGCTTCCTGGCCGAAGACTTTGTCCGTGATAAAGACGCGGTTTCTGCCTGCTCTTTGCTGGCCGAAATCTGTGCTTGGGCCAAAGACCAGGGCAAGACACTCTATGACGTATTGATGGAAATCTATGTAGAATATGGATTCTCTAAGGAAACCACCGTGAACGTGGTGAAACCCGGTAAGAGTGGTGCCGAGGAAATCAAGGCGATGATGGATAACTTCCGTGCCAATCCTCCGAAGGAAATCGGTGGTTCGGCTGTCAGCCTGATTAAGGATTACAAGACGCTGGAACTGACTGATGCCCAGGGCAACGTAAGCAAGCTGGATATGCCCGAGACATCCAATGTACTTCAATATTTCACTGTAGACGGCACGAAGATTTCTGTCCGTCCTTCCGGTACGGAACCGAAGATTAAGTTCTATATCGAGGTGAAGGGCGAGATGGGTTGTCCGAAATGCTATGCCAGCGCCGATGCCGAAGCTGAGAAGAAAGTGGAGGCAGTGCGCAAGTCACTCGGCATTTGATAGGAAAGAGGAAAAAATGTGTATATAGTGTTTGGAGAGGCGTAACCCGTGAGGGCTGCGCCTTTTCTTTTTGCTTCTGTGTTGAAAGAAAACTTAAATAAAGACTTAAACCCGATGGTTGATGAACAAAACGTTTGCAGGGAAGTTTAGTATATGCAGATTGCGGTTACACACCGATTGGTTGATGTGAATGAGAGTCGTTTCATTCGTAGTTGTTCGTTTGTGAGTGTGTGTTTTCCGCAATTTGCTTTTTTAAATTTCTTCCCCCCCTCTTTTTTATTCTTTAATTTTTAATTGTTCTCCATCCACCAGTCTATCAGCCTTCTTGCTATACTCAGCTTTCGTGGTATTTCGGGCAGGTTGTCTTTGGAATAGAAGGCGGCAGCGGTCAGCTCATCTTCCTGCAGTTTTATCTCTCCGCTTTCGTAGTCGGCAATGAAACCCACCATCAATCCGCTGGGGTAGGGCCAGGGCTGGTTGCTGAAGTAGGTGATGTTCTTTACCTTCAGCCCCGTTTCCTCAAAAACTTCCCGTTCCACACATTCTTCCAGTGTCTCGCCGGCTTCGAGGAAGCCTGCCACCAGTCCGTAGAAGGTTCCTCGGAAGTTCCGGGCATGCACCAGCAGGATTTCGTCTCCTTTGCGTATCAGTACGATGATGGCGGTGGAAACGGGAGGGTACATCTCATTGCCGCAGTTGGGACACTTCTTCATGATGGGGGTCTGGTGCTCCATGGCGGTACCACACACGGGGCAGAAGTGGCTGTGCTCGTCCCAATAGAGTATCTGGAAGGCCTTTCCTGCAGAACGGTACTCGTCCGGCGAGATGTAGTCGTACGATGCGCGCAGGCCTATCATGACCCATTCGTCGGTTTCGGCCACGGGCTGTTCCAAGGCGAATGCACGTACTTGCTTGCCGTTGGGGGGGAACACTTCGTGTATATTACTTCCGGCTTCCGGTGTCAGAGGAGGCTCTATACTGACGGGTACGCTGTATTTTATTTCTCCTTTGTCTGTATATCCTTTTTTCAGCAGCAGTTGGTCTTTGAAGAAGACGAACCACTGCGTGCAGGGTTGGGGTTCTGTTGATTTTTCCATTGTTTGTTGTTTTATTATTTTGGGGGGGATGAACACGAAAATACAAAGGCACAGAGATTCTTTTCAAATTAATTTCTATGTCTCTGTGCTTGCCCCCCTAAATTTCGTTTGCTGTGTCTTTTTCTTGTCGCACATAGACCGTTGACCTTCCCATTCCGCGGCGGCGCAGGAACCCTTGCCGGATGAAGTTGTTCAGTTCGTCTATGGCGGCATGTCTGGTTAGTCCGCTTAGCTGGATGTATTCGTTCTTGTTGATACATACATTCTGCTTGAGGAACAGTTCCAGTTCGGCTTTTCTTGTTTCTTCGGTGGTCTCTACTACTTTTTTCGATTTCTTGGTAGTGGAGTGTACACGTTCCAACGTCATTTTCTTCTTGATGTTGTTGCGGAACGTGCTGCTGATGCGCAGGTGTACGTTTTGGAATTGGACGGATTCGGAGCGGATTTTCTTTTTCTCGTCGTCGGTCTCGCGCAAGCATTTCAGTGAAGTGCTGAAGAATCCGAGTTCTCCTAGCTCCACGATGTTTCCGTTGGCCAGCAAATCGCACAGCTCGTCAATGCAGGCATCCAATGCTGCCCCTATCACATTCTTGGGCAGATGTTGGAAAGTTGCGATATGTTCCACAAACTCCTTTTGGGTATAAGTCCTTTTCGGGCAGATACGTGCATGGAGTGATTTCTTGTCTTCTTTCCCGTCGGGCGAAGGCGTTTCGTAAAGGTCGTAATACGCGCTCATAAGATATTTATTTTTGTTTATAGCGATAAACAGTTCTCGTCGCTTCGGGGAATTATTTTTGTCGCTAAGCAGATTAATTTTCTTCTTCCTAAAAACTAATCGTCCGACAACTGTTGCATTATCGTCCAACAGTTGTTTAATTATCGTCCGACAGCTGTCGGACGAAACAGAAATGGGTATGGGACGATTAATTCTTAGTGAACAAAGGTATAAAATATAGTGATACGAAGAGTAGTGTTTGGGGAAGAAAGTTTTAGTTTTCGGCAAAAGAGGGATATTGGGAATGATAATTAGTTTTTGGAAATAAAAAATCCCCCGTTAAGGACGAGGGAACCTAATGTTTTCACAACGGAATAATCCTTATTGTGACTTGCTTCATTTTAGTATGACAAATGTATAAAATAAATATGGAAATACAATGCTTATATTGAAAAAAAAAATACCTTTGAAGAAAATATTCAAAATATAATACTATGAGAACGATACTTGGATTGGATTTGGGAACCAATAGTATAGGATGGGCTGTAATAAACTCTGTAATTAAAGAACAGACCGAGAGAATTTGGATAGAAATGGCTGGCAGTAGAATAATTCCGATGGATGCTGCTATCTTGGGAGACTTTGACAAAGGGAATTCTATATCACAGACAGCTGAAAGAACCCGTTTTAGAGGGGTGCGTCGATTGAGAGAGCGACAATTACTACGCCGTGAACGGTTGCATAAAGTTTTGAAGATTCTTGGCTTCCTGCCGGAACACTATTTAAAAGGAATAGATTTTGAAAAGCATACGGGTAAATTCTTGTCAGGCAGCGAACCGAAATTGCCATGGGTAAAGGATAGATGGGGAAAATACTCTTTTTTATTTCAGACAGCGTTTAATGAAATGTTGGCGGATTTTGCAAAACACCAACCTTCATTGGTTTTTGATGGTAAAAAAATCCCTTATGACTGGACAGTTTATTATCTCCGTAAGAAAGCTTTGACAGAAATGATAAGTAAAGAAGAACTGGCATGGATTCTTTTGAACTTTAATCAGAAACGTGGTTATTATCAGCTTAGAGGAGAAGAGGAGGAAGACAATGCAGGAAAATCTGTTGAATTTTATGCATTGAAAGTCTTGTCGGTGGAAGCGACTGATGAAAAGAAAGGCCGGGATATATGGTATAATGTACATCTGGAGAATGGATGGGTATATCGTAGAAGCAGTAATGTCCCATTGGACTGGGAAGGACGGGTAAAAGAGTTTATTGTCACTACTGACTTAAATCCGGACGGTACTCCAAAGCTTGATAAGTATGGTGAGGTGAAGCGTTCTTTCAGAGCGCCTAAAGAGGATGATTGGATGTTAATAAAGAAAAGGACCGAAGCTGACATTACCGGTACTCATAAAACGATTGGGAGTTATATATATGATGCTTTGTTGCAGGAGCCACAACAAAAGATAATAGGAAAATTGGTGAAAACAGTAGAACGAAAGTTTTACAAGGAGGAACTGAACTTTATTTTGCAGAAGCAATGTGCTTTTCATGCAGAATTGCAGGATAGAGATTTATACATGAGGTGTATTGAAGCGTTGTATCCGGGTAATGAAGTGCAACGGAGAAATATAGCTAACCGGGACTTTATCTATTTGTTAATAGATGATGTCTTGTTTTATCAAAGGCCGTTGAAAACCAAAAAGTCATTGATAGCTAATTGCCCTTATGAGGAAAATGAATATGTAAACCGCAAAACAGGTGAAATCAAAACAGCTCCGTTAAAGTGTATAGCCAAGTCACATCCTCTTTTTCAGGAATTCCGTTTATGGTATTTCCTTTCCAATATTCGGGTATATCAAAAGGAAAGGGAAGTAAATGGAACTTTACATTTGGATGTGGATGTGACAACGGAGTTTTTGAAAACAGAAGATGATTATGTGGCTCTATTTGATTGGCTGAACTCTCGAAAGGAAATAGATCAGAAAGCTTTTCTGAGATATCCTGCGTTTGGACTGAAAAAGGAAATAAATAATTATCGTTGGAATTATGTCGAGGATAAGTTCTACCCATGTAATGAGACGAGACATGCGATTCTTTCCCGTTTGGAAAAGGCCGGTATTGGTATTGACTTTTTATCTGATGAAAAAGAAACAGCCTTGTGGCATATCTTATATTCTGTAAGTGACAAGCAGGAAATAGAGAAAGCATTGGCGACTTTTGCGGTTAAGAACGGATTGAATGAATCCTTTGTGGAAGTGTTCAAGAAGTTTCCTCCTTTCAAGTCTGAATATGGCGCTTATTCTGCCAAGGCGATAAAGAAGTTGTTGCCTTTGATGAGGTGCGGAAAGTATTGGGATATGTCGTTGATTGATGGTACAACCAAGGAAAGAATAGAAAGGATAATAGCAGGTGAGTGTGATGAGAGTATAGGTGCCAAGGTTAGAGAAAAGGCGATGAACTTGTCGGATATATCTTGTTTTAAGAGGCTTCCGTTGTGGTTGGCTTGTTATGTAGTGTATAATCGTCATTCCGAAGATAAAGAAATAACCAAATGGGAAACCCCTGCTGATATTGATGCTTATCTGGCTGCTTTTAAGCAACATTCACTACGAAATCCTATCGTAGAACAAGTGATAACCGAGACATTGAGAGTTGTCAGGGATATTTGGAAACAGGTTGGGAAAATTGATGAAATCCATATTGAGTTAGGGCGCGAGATGAAAAATCCTGCGGACAAGCGAAAAAGAATGACTACTCAGATTCTGGAGAATGAAAATGCCAATTTACGTATAAAGGCATTGCTTGCTGAATTTGTGAATCCGGAATATGGGGTAGAGAATGTCCGTCCCTATTCACCAAGTCAACAAGAAATATTGCGGATTTATGAGGATGCAGTTTTAAAGGGGGAAGAACAGATTCCGGAAGATATAGATGTGATATTGAAAAAATTCAATACCAGTAAATTACCGACGAAATCAGAATTCTTGCGTTATAAATTATGGCTGGAACAGAAATATCGTTCACCTTATACCGGTGAGCTGATACCTTTGGCTAAATTATTTACTGCTGCGTATGAGATAGAACATGTTATACCTCAATCCCGCTATTTTGATGATTCATTCTCTAACAAAGTGATATGTGAATCTGCTGTGAACAAGTTGAAAGATAATCAACTGGGATATGAGTTTATCAAGAATCATCATGGACAGAAAGTGGAAGTGGGTTTTGGAAAGACAGTAGAAATCTTTTCTGTGGATAGTTACGAACGTTTTGTAAAAGAACAATATGCAAAATCGGGCATAAAAATGAAGAAATTGTTGATGGATGATATTCCCGAGCAATTTATTGAACGCCAATTAAACGATAGTCGGTATATCAGTAAGGTTGTCAAAGGACTTTTGTCGAATATCGTTCGTGAAAAGAATGATAGCGGTGAATATGAACCGGAGGCTGTTTCAAAAAACATATTAGTTTGTACAGGAAGCGTGACGGACAGGCTGAAAAAGGATTGGGGCATGAATGACGTCTGGAATAGTATTGTAAGTCCTCGTTTTGAACGTTTAAATGCTTTGACCGAAACCCAGTGTTTTGGACATTGGGAGAATAAAGACGGAAAAAAAGTTTTTCAAACAGCAGTGCCCCTTGAATATCAGAAAGGATTCAGTAAGAAGCGTATAGACCATCGGCATCATGCTATGGATGCAATAGTAATAGCTTGTGCTACACGGAATCATGTAAACTATCTGAATAATGAGTCTGCAAGCCGGAATGCGAAAATTTCCCGTTATGATTTGCAGAGACTGTTGTGTGATAAGAGTAGGGGGGATGGTAATGGTAATTATAGATGGATTATAAAGAAACCATGGACTACTTTTACGCAAGATGCAAGGGAAGCGTTGAGTGGGATAATAGTTAGCTTGAAACAGAATTTGCGTATAATAAATAAAACAACCAATATCTATCAACATTTTGATGCAAATGGGACTCGTGTTTATGAGAAACAGAAAATCGGTGATAGTTGGGCTATCCGTAAACCGATGCACAAAGATACGGTTTTTGGAGCGGTAAATTTAAGAAAGGTAAAGGTGGTACGCCTATCTGTCGCTTTGGATACTCCTTCTATGATTGTTGACAAAAGAGTAAAAAATAAGGTTCTTGAATTGTTATCATATAAGTATGATAAGAAGAAAATTGAAAAATATTTCAAAGAGAATGCTTTCTTGTGGAAAGAGCTGGATATAGCCAAAGTCGCTGTTTATTATTTTACGGAAAATACTACTGAACCTTTAGTTGCAGTACGTAAATCATTGGACTCAACTTTCAATGAGAAGAAGATAGCATCGGTGACGGATACTGGCATACAGAAAATACTCCTGAATCATCTGAAATCAAAAGAAGGAAAGGCGGAGTTGGCTTTTTCTGCAGAAGGTATAGAAGAAATGAACCGTAATCTTTTACAACTGAATGATGGTAAAGGACATCAGCCTATATATAAGGTGAGGGTGTATGAACCGCGTGGAAATAAATTTAAAGTCGGTGTACTTGGCAATAAAGGTGCCAAATGGGTGGAAGCTGCTAAAGGTACTAACTTGTTCTTTGCTATTTACATAACAGAAGATGGAAACAGAACGTATGAGACTATTCCTTTAAATTGGGTTATAGAGCGTGAGAAACAAGGGCTTGTTCCTGTACCGGACAGAAATGAAAAGGGAGATAAATTATTGTTTTGGCTGTCTCCTAATGATTTGGTATATCTGCCAACCGAAGAAGAGCGGGATTTTGGTAGGATAAATGAACCGATAGATAGGGGGAGGATTTATAAGATGGTTTCATCTTCTGGTAATCAATGCTTTTTTATACCTCAAAGTATATCAAATGCTATTATTTCCACTAAAGAATTAGGTTCTAATAATAAAGCAGAAAAATCATGGGATGGTGAAATGATAAAGAATATTTGTATTCCAGTAAAAGTTGATAGGTTAGGCCGTATTATAGAAGTTAAGTATAGAGTAAATGAATAATATAAAGTTGTTTCAAGAGAAAAAGATCCGTTCCGTATGGAACGAGGAAGAACAGCAATGGTATTTCTCTGTTGTAGATGTAGTTGGTGTATTGACTGATAGTGTGAATCCTACGGATTATCTGAAGAAGATGCGAAAACGGGATGAAGAACTGGCTACTTACCTGGGGACAACTTGTCCCCAGGTAGAAATGGTGACAGATACAGGAAAAAAACGAAAAACGTTGGCGGCAAATGTGCAGGCTTTATTCCGCATCATTCAATCTATTCCTTCTCCTAAAGCTGAACCTTTCAAGCTTTGGTTAGCACAAGTAGGTTATGAGCGTGTACAGGAAATAGAAAATCCGGAATTGGCTCAAGAGCGCATGAAAGAACTATATGAGCAAAAAGGTTATCCAAAAGATTGGATTGACAAACGTTTGAGAGGAATCGCCATTCGTCAGAATTTGACGGATGAATGGAAAGAAAGGGGAATCACGGAAAAAAGTGATTATGCCATTCTTACGGCAGAAATATCTAGAGCAACGTTTGGATTGACTCCTTCGGATTATAAAATATATAAGGGGCTGACGAAGAAAAATCAGAATCTTCGTGACCACATGTCTGATTTGGAGTTGATATTTACAATGCTTGGAGAACGTGTCACAACGGAAATTTCTCAGAAAGAAAAACCAGATACATTTACTAAAAGTAAGCAAGTAGCACAACGTGGAGGAAATGTAGCCGGAGTAGCACGTGAACAAGCTGAAAAAGAGTTGGGTAGAAGTGTTGTTTCTCCTGAAAATTTTCTGTTGGATTCTGATAAACAGAATGATACTTTAGAGCTTCCTTTTCTTGAAAATGATGAATGAATAACTTGTAAAGTCTATATGCTATGATTAAGAAAACACTTTATTTTGGGAATCCGGTCTATTTGTCTTTAAAAAATGCCCAGTTGGTGATTAAATTGCCGGAGGTGGTGAAGAACAGTGCTTTACCCGAAGGGTTCAAACGAATGTCCGAAGTGACTAAGCCAATAGAAGATATTGGAGTAGTGGTGTTGGACAATAAGCAGATAACCATTACTTCGGGAGTATTGGAAGCTTTGCTTGAGAATAATTGTGCAGTCATAACCTGCGATTCTAAAAGTATGCCGGTTGGTTTAATGCTTCCTTTGTATGGGAATACTACACAAAATGAAAGGTTTCGTCATCAACTTGGTGCGTCTCTACCATTGATGAAACAACTTTGGCAGCAAACAATAAAAGCCAAAATAGAGAATCAGACGGTAGTATTGCATGAATGTGCTGGAGAAGAAATAAAGTGTATGAAGGTGTGGGCTGCAGATGTAAAGAGTGGAGATTCTGATAATTTGGAGGCTCGTGCAGCTGCTTATTATTGGAAGAATTTGTTTAAAATAGAAGGCTTTACAAGGGATAGAGAAGGTATTCCTCCTAATAATTTGTTAAATTATGGGTATGCTATTTTGAGGGCAGTTGTTGCTCGTGCTTTGGTGACAAGTGGGCTTCTACCTACTTTGGGAATACATCATCATAATCGTTATAATGCTTATTGTCTGGCAGATGATATAATGGAACCTTATCGCCCTTATGTGGATAGGTTGGTATATGATATATTCAAGGAAGCAGAACCGAATTGTGTTGAATTGACGAGAGAATTGAAAGCGAGGTTACTGACAATTCCTACATTAGAGACTGTTATTTCGGGAAAACGTAGTCCGTTGATGGTAGCTGTTGGGCAGACTACGGCTTCTCTGTATAAATGTTTCAGTGGTGAGTTGCGTAAAATATCCTATCCAGAGATGTGATGGACCGGTTTAGTGAATATCGCATTATGTGGGTATTAGTGTTGTTTGATTTGCCTACCGAAACCAAGAAGGATAAAAAGGCGTATGCGGAATTTAGAAAAAATCTGCAAAAGGATGGATTTACGATGTTCCAGTTCTCTATATATGTTCGTCATTGTGCGAGTTGTGAGAATGCGGAGGTACATATAAAAAGAGTTAAATCTTTCTTACCGGACTATGGAAGTGTCGGAATTATGTGCATTACGGACAAGCAATTTGGAAATATAGCACTTTTTTATGGGAAAAAGACTGTGGATGTGAATACGCCTGGACAACAATTAGAATTATTCTAAAAAAATCCCGCGCAATGGCGGGATTTTTTTAGAAGCAGCATTCTTTTTTTATATTCTAATACTATGTGTAATCGTTTGAATATTAGATTATTACTTGTAATCAGCTGTTTCCAATGGTTCAAAGATACTAAAATGAAAGCAAATCACAACGAGAAGGTGGTTCTGTTCCTGTTGGTTTGGGCTGTTTCCAATGGTTCAAAGATACTAAAATGAAAGCAAATCACAACTATCGTCCCGGCATGAACTTCGACTCCATCGCTGTTTCCAATGGTTCAAAGATACTAAAATGAAAGCAAATCACAACCGTTCGACGTTTTACCTATTTCCCTACGCGCTGTTTCCAATGGTTCAAAGATACTAAAATGAAAGCAAATCAGGGGGCGTAAAATAAACTGTGTCATGCGGCGTTTTTTTCCAAGCTCATCGGTCGGGGATCGGCCAGCGCCAAGGGGG
>ENA-UPXC01005515-UPXC01005515.1-human-gut-metagenome-genome-assembly--contig:-NODE-5515-length-10368-cov-3.097464_pt1 | contig 10368 bp, 5 predicted proteins | sample MGYA00250047_ERZ773371 | MGnify/ENA primary metagenome ERZ773371 (study PRJEB29103, sample SAMN06111975) | human gut metagenome | biome: human gut; feature: ankylosing spondylitis patient; material... | reverse complement strand
TATCGCCGGGGGCATGATGAACAGTTACCTGGCCTACATTTCCCACTCGATCCGTGTGATGTTCCCGGTGATCGGGGCCATCGGCCTGCCCGGAGTACTCTATTTCGGAATGCAGTTCACGGGCGGTTTTCTGGTTCTGCTGTGTATCCTGCTCTGGAACCGTTGGTACGTCTCGCGGCACGGCGAGTCCCCTTGCGCGACCGAGTCCGGCTCCACCTCCCAGCCGCTGGCATGGCCGCACGCCATATCGAAGGCTGCCATACGCTCGTTCTCCCTGCTCTTCCGCATGGCCTGCATGACAGTGCCCCTCATGCTCGGCATCGAATGGCTCCTCAAGAATGGCGTGCTAGACTTCTGGGAAACGGCCCTCCCCCATGCTGTGACGGAACTCTTCCCGACGGAGCTCCTTTCGGCGGTCGCGGCACAGTTCGGCGGCCTGGTTCAGTCTTCTGCGGTTGCGGCGAATCTCCGGGCCGAAGGGTTGATCGACAATAGCCAGATTCTGCTTGCTATGCTGGTCGGGAGCGCATTGGGCAATCCCTTTCGGGCACTCAGGAGGAACCTCCCCTCGGCCCTGGCGATCTTTCCCGTGCCCATCGCCCTTTCCATCGTCCTCGGCATGCAGCTTTCCCGCTTCCTCGTCACGCTTGCAGGCATAGCAGGAGTCGTCTGGATGATGCTCAATACGCCATGACGAACACCCTAAAACTTCATCCCGGCGCGGAGGGGAAACGGCCCCGGCAACCGACGGCATGGCCCGCATGGGCAGCCGGATACAAGGAAAGAACATGGAAATACGCTGGAACCTGAACGGAGAGGAAATAGAGCGGGAGAGCTTCCGGGCCATCGAAGCGGAATGCGATCTGCACGCGAAGCTCCCCGCGCCCGAATGGCGTGTGGCGCGGCGGCTCATCCACACGACGGCGGATCCGCGCATTGCGGACACGCTGGTGTTCCGGCACGACGCCGTTGCTTCGGGCCTGAAGGCATTGCGGTCCGGTGCGCCGATATTCTGCGATTCCAAAATGATCCGTTCCGGCCTGTCCCTTGCCCGGTTGCGCAGGCTGAATCCTGGCTATGGCCCGGAACGGCTGCACTGCCATATTGACGACCCGGACGTTCTGGCACGGGCAAAGGCGGAAGGCCGCACACGCGCCCTGTGCAGCGCGGAAAAAGCCCGCCCTTTACTCGACGGGGCCATCGTCCTCATCGGCAATGCCCCGCTCGCGCTGGCCCGCATCGCCCGTTACGTGCTGGAAGAAAGTGCGCGCCCTGCCCTCGTCGTCGGAATGCCCGTGGGGTTCGTCAATGTCGTCGAGTCCAAGGCCCTCCTTGCCCGCTGCGCCGTCCCCCAGATTGCCCTTGAGGGGCGGCGCGGCGGGAGCGCCCTTGCGGTCGCCACGCTGCACGCCGTCATGGAGAGCGCCTGATAGTGAAAACGACAGGAAAACGCCGCTAAGGAGGGCTTTCGGCCCCCGCCGTCCCGAAACATTTGTTTTCCGGCGTTGCGCAGGAAAGGCTCAGGCTGCCTTGCCGCATTCCGCGCATTCTGTCCCGGATCAACTCCCGGTAATGGCCTGGCACGGAAACGCCAACGCAACCTTGGCATGGCCCCATTCCCTTCATGAATCCACAGGAGCCGGATACGATGAAAAAGGATCGGAAAAACTTGCGTTGGGGCTACTCCACGGGCGCGTGCGCGGCGGCGGCAGCGAAGGCGGCGTGGATACGGCTCACGCGCGGTGGGGCTCCCCAAAGCATCTGGGTGCACTTCCTCGACGGCAGGGAGCGCGAACTCCCGCTTCTGCAATCCGGCGCGGGGCACATGGCGGCCATCAGGAAAAACGGCGGTGACGATCCGGACTGCACGCACGGTGCCACACTGTACGCCGACATCCGCGCCTGTCTGTCCGGAGAAATCCGGGCTGAGGACTATGTCCTCCAGATCGGGAACGGCACGCTGATCCTGCGCGGCGCGGAAGGCATTGGCCTGTGCAACCGCCGGGGGCTCGACTGCGAGCTGGGCCGCTGGGCCATCAACACCGGCCCCCGCAATATGATCTCCGAAAATCTCCGCCGGGCCGGGTTTAGCTCAGGATGCTGGCTTCTTGAAATCGGGGTGGAAAACGGCGAGGAGCTCGCGAAGCATACCCTCAACTCCCATCTCGGCATCATGGGCGGCATCTCGCTTTTAGGCACCACCGGCCTGGTCCGTCCCTACAGCCATGAAGCCTACATCCATACCGTCCGCATCTGCGTGAAATCGCACTTTCTTTCCGGCGGTTCTACAATGGTCTTCTGCACTGGCGGGTGCACCAAATCCGGCGCGGAGATCCACCTGCCTCAACTGCCCGCAACCGCTTTCGTCAGTATCGGCGACTTCATCGCCGAAAGCCTCGCCGCAGCCTGCCGCTACGGCATGCGCGAGATCGCCGTGGCCTGCATGCCCGGGAAGCTCTGCAAGTACGCTGCCGGATTCGAAAACACGCACGCGCACAAGGTCAGCCAAGATATGGATCTGCTCCGCGCCGAAGTCCGCAGGACGCTCCCCGCCGAGACGGGCCTGCATGGAGCACTCAAGTACCGCGCTTCCGTGCGCGAGGCGCTTTTGTCCATCCCCCCGGACGCCCGGGACGGCCTCCTCCGCCGCCTTGCGCGGACCGCCCTCCGGCAACTCTCGCGCCGCTGCACGGGTAACCCGGCACTCCGCCTGCTCGTGTTCGATTTTGAAGGAGGGTTCCTCTTTGAAGAAGCGTGGGGAAGGCCCGAAGATGCCTCTCCCCGGCAGTCCACAGCCATCGCGGCGGAACCGGACGAACACATGAACGGGGATCAACCGGACCCGGCGATTGCCGACCCCGGCGAAATCGTGGGGCCATCCTACTTCATACAGGGGCATTCCATATGACGAACGGCAGAACGCGAGACGCCGTAGGACGCATCGACATCGTTTCGTGCGGAACCGGATTCCCCTCCGATACGGCCATTCTGGCTCTGTTGGAGGGGGCGGATGCGGTGTACGGCTCGCGTTCCCTCATGGCGTTGTGCCCCGTCCCGGTGAAAAGCACACGGACTATCGGGAGCGGTGTCCGAAAGGCCGCGGAAGAGGCCTTCGCGCTGGCCCGGGAAGGGAAACGCATCGTGGTGCTGGCCTCGGGCGACGCCCTCTATCACGGCCTCGGCGGTACGCTTGCCGCACTCCGCAAGCCCGGCGACAACCTTGCGTACCATCCGGGAATCACGGCGTTTCAAGCCCTGTTCTGCCGCCTCGGCCTTCCGTGGCAGGATGCCCGCCTGTTCTGCGTGCATTCCGGCGGGGGGCTGCCCTCCCGCGGCATAGCCGAAGCGCCGCTGTCCGTAACCTATGCGGGGAGCCGCTACCCGGCGCACGCCATCGCCCGCGCCGTGCTCGGCGCGCATCCCGCATCGGCCCGACGCGCAGCGATCATCGCCGAACGCATCGGCTCGGACGACGAACGCATCCTGTCCGGGACTCTGGGCGAGCTGGCCGACGCCGTTTGCGGCCCGACGTCCATCCTCGTCATCTTTCCGGCCGCCCACGCCGATTGCCATGCTCAGGACGCGGCTGCTCCAACGCGGGGCAGCGCCTCCATTCAGGCCCCGATACTGGCACTGGGGCTTCCGGAAGAAGCCTTCGAGCGCGAAAACAACCTGATCACGGCATCGGACGTGCGTGCCGTCATCCTGTCGCGGCTGCGCCTCCCGGCTTGGGGGACGCTCTGGGACGTCGGGGCCGGAAGCGGCTCCGTGGGTCTGGAAGCGGCCGCCCTGCGCCCGGCCCTCAGCATACACGGCATTGAGCGCAACCCCGAACGCTGCGCGATGATCGAACGCAACCGCCTCAGCATGGGCATCGCCAATTACACGCTGCATCCCGGCAACGCACTCTCCGTGATCCACCCGTCCTGCCCCGAACCCCGCGCCCCAAGCGCATACGGAGGCATCCTCCCCGATCCGGACCGCGTTTTCATCGGCGGCGGAGGAAAGGATTTGCCCGCGCTGCTGACGGCGTGCCGGGACCGCCTGCGGCCCAACGGCCTCATCGTCGTGAGCGCGGTCACGCTGGAAAGCTTTGTCACCCTCCTCTCATGGGCCCCCGACCACAGGGCCAGCCTCTGCCGCATCGACATCGCCAACGAATGCCCACTCGCCAAAAGGAGCCACCACTTCGCTCCGCAAAACACCATTTACGTGTTCACATTCCATAAAGAGGCAATTTCATGAAAGCACTCGTCGAATTCGTCGGCGCCGGACCGGGCGCGGAGGATCTCATCACCGTGCGTGGCCTGCGCGCTCTGGAACAGGCGGATCTCGTGGTCTACGCGGGTTCGCTGGTCAACCCCGCCCACCTCAAGGCCTGCAAAGCCGATTGCACCTGCCTCGACAGCGCCTCCATGAATCTGGGGGAACAGATCGAAGCCATGAGCGATGCCGCCCTTGCCGGGAAACGTGTCGTGCGCCTGCACACCGGCGATCCCGCCATGTACGGCGCGATCAACGAGCAGATCCGGGGGCTGGCCCAAAAAGGCGTGGCCGCATCCATCATCCCGGGCGTCAGCAGCGTGTTCGCGGCAGCAGCGGCGCTCGGCTGCGAACTCACCAGCCCCGATGTGAGCCAAAGCGTCGTCCTCACGCGGACGCCCGGAAGAACGCCCATGCCTCAAGGCGAAGACGCCGCGGCCTTCGCCAGGACCGGGGCGATGCTGGTCTTTTTCCTGAGCACCGGAAAGGTCGGCGAGCTGATGCGCCATCTGATGGAACAAGGTGGGCTGGCCGAGGGCACCCCGGCGGCGATCGTCTACCGCGCCTCATGGCCTGATGAGCGCATCCTGCGCGGTACGGTGGGCGACATCGCCCGGCAGGCCGAGGAAGCCGGGCTCGGACGGCAGGCGCTCGTCATCGTGGGCCGGGCCTTGGGAGCCAACGGCACAGCCTCGCGGCTCTACGACGCCGACTTCTCGCATGGCTACAGGAACCGTCTGGTTTCGGAGGATTTCGACGGACGCTGCGCCCTGTACGCCTTCACGGACAAGGGGCTGACGCGAGCCCGGGAGATCGCCGCCGGGCTGGGCCTGCCCACGGTGCTCCACAGTACGCATCCTTCCGGTGCGGAAGGCATCGTGCATATACCGGCCCAAGACTTCGACAGCCGCCTCGCCGCCAACTGGGCGCAGTTCGACGCGCATATCTTCATCGGCGCGACGGGGATCCCCTTCCGCAAAGCCGCCCCACTGCTGCGCGACAAGAACATTGACCCGGCCGTGCTTGCCTGTCCGGAAAGCGGCAGCCATGTGATTGCCCTTACCTCCGGGCATTTCGGAGGCACCAACCGGCTGGCCCGGCGCATAGCCCGCATCACCGGCGGACAGGCCGTAATCGGCTCCCCCGCGGACGTCAACAGCCTCCCCGCCTTTGACGAAGCCGCCGCACAGGAACACGCACGCATCCTCAACCCGGAAGCCGTCCGCGCCCTCAACGCCGCCCTGCTCGACGGAAGCCCCATAGCCTTCTGCGGAACCCGTGCTGTCTTCGAGCGCCATTTCGCCTCCACCGGGCAAGTTGCCTTCTTCGAGAACCCGCAGGATGTCACATGCGGCCATGCCATCCTCTGGGATAGCGAAAACACGCTTCCGGAAGAGGTTCTGTACCTTGATGTCTCCAGCCGTGCCTTCGTCCTCGGCGTGGGCTGCCGCCGCGGCGTCAAGCCGCAGGAGCTGCGCCTCGTCGCGGAACGGTATCTTTCCGAATTCGGCCTGAACGCGGAAAACATCGCCAGCATCGCCACCTGCACCGTGAAGGAGGACGAACCGGCTATCCTCGGATTGGGCGAGGCATGGCAGGTTCCCGTGGCTTTCCACAGCGCGGAGGAGCTGGATGCCGTGCCGGTGTCCGCACCCTCGGAAAAAGTGCGCGAAAAAGTCGGCACCGCTTCGGTGTGCGAGGCCGCGTGCCTGCTGTCCGCCGGATACGGCTCAATCCCCCAGCCCACACTGTACGCCCCGAAATCCGCCTTTGGAGACGTCACGCTGGCACTGGCCCGTCTGCCGCATCTTCCCGTCCCCAAAAGCGGACAAGGGGAAATCGTCGTGGCCGGGCTCGGATCGGGCGCTCCCGGCCACATCACGCCGGATGTCGACACAGCGCTCAGGCGGTGTGACACCGTCGCCGGCTACAGCCATTACGTCGACTTCATCCGGGACCGCATCGCCGGAAAGCCCGTGATCCAAAACGGCATGAAGGGCGAGGTGGAGCGCTGCCTGTCCGCTCTGGAAGCGGCCCTCGACGGACAGAACGTATGTATGGTGTGCTCGGGCGACCCCGGGATTCTGGCGATGGCCGGCCTCCTGTACGAACTGCGCGCCCGGGAGCCGCGTTTCGGGGATATCCCGATCCGGGTCCTACCGGGGATCACCGCGGCGACTATCGCGGCGGCCTCGCTTGGCGCGCCGCTCCAGCACGCTTTCCCTACACGACGCCCGTCCGATCTGCTGGTCCCGGCGGACGAGGTGCGCCGCAACATCCGCTCCGTGGCCCAATCCCTGCTGCCGGTGGCGCTGTACAACCCCGCCGGGCGCAAACGGCGGGCTCTGCTGGACGAAACGCTTGCAGTTTTCCGGGAACATCGGGGTAGGGACGTCCTGTGCGCCTACGTCAAAAACGCGGGCAGGGAGCAGGAAACCAAATGGGTGGGCAAGCTGTCCGAGTTCCCCGCCGCCGAGGTCGACATGTCCACGCTCATCATTATCGGCGGCCCCCGGACCCGCCTTGATTCCGGCGTCCTGTACGAGCCGCGCGGCTATGTGGAGAAGTATATGGAATAGGGGGAAGCGGGAACCGGAGGAACGGGGACAGCGCCTTTCGGAAGGGAAGCCGTTCCCCTCCCGAGCATTCCGCCCTCCGGTTCCCGCAGGGGCTCTTCCCGGCTTAAGAAAAGCGAAAACGCTCACCAACCTGCTGTGCATAATCACATATTGGGGCAATGCAAAAAGCTGACAAACGCCGAGCCGATGACGCCGAAGGCCCAAACAAGGGAACGGCGGGAACGGGTGAAAGCCCTTTTTCCGGAAGTTTCCCCCTCCCCCAGAACTTGGGAAGGATGCCATGAACACGACATTTCACGCATTTTGCCTTGCCGCCCCCCGATCCGGGGAGGGGAAGACGACGACGGGGATCGCGCTGATGCGTGCGCTCGCCCGACGCGGGCTGAAGGTGCAGAGCTTTAAGTGCGGGCCGGACTATATCGACCCGACCTTCCACGCTCAGGCCACCGGGCGCCCCGCCTGCAACCTCGATACATGGATGATGGGCCGCGAAGGCGTCCGCGCGCTGTGGGACAACCGCGCCCACGATGCCGACGCATGCGTCTGCGAAGGGGTCATGGGGCTGTTCGACAGCCGCGATCCCGGCGATCCGGCGGGAGGCACCGCCGACTGCGCCCGCGCCCTCGGCATCCCCGTCGTGCTCGTGTTCAACGCCCGGGGCATGGCGTGCTCCGCCGCCGCACTCGTTGCGGGGTTCCGGCTTCACGCTTCCCGGATGGGCGTCCAGCTTGCCGGAGTCATTGCCAACAACGTGGGAAGCCCACGCCACGCCGACATCCTCCGCCGCGCGCTCGAAAGCGAACGCCTCCCCCCTCTGCTCGGGGCCTTGCCCCGGAACGAGGCGTGGCGGATTCCCGAACGCCAGTTGGGCCTGCTCCCCTCCGAGGAAGCCGGTACCACGGAGGCGTGGCTCGACGCCCTTGCGGATGTTGCGGAATCCTCCGTCCATATGGACAGGCTCCTGAGCCTCACCGACGCCCGCCGTCCGGAAGCCCGGGCCGTCCTTCCTCCGCGCGGCATCCGGCCCCGGCGCATGGGCATCGCCAAGGACAGGGCGTTCTGCTTCTATTACGAGGAAAACGAACGGGCACTCGCCGCCCGGGGATGGGAACTGCTGCCGTTCTCGCCGCTTGAGGATACGGCCCTGCCGCCCGGCATCGACGCGTTGTATCTCGGGGGCGGCTATCCCGAAGTCTTTGCCCGCGAGCTTTCCGGCAACGCGGCCATGCGTGAGGCCATCCGCGCTTTTGCCGAGCAGGGCGGAGAAATCTATGCCGAATGCGGCGGATACATGTACCTGTGCACCCGGCTCGAAGCCTCAGAGGGGAAGGACGGCAAGGGAGGAAGGACGGCAAGCTGGCCCATGTGCGGGGTCATCGACGCCACGGCCCGCATGGGCGGACGTATCCAATCATTGGGCTACCGAGAGGTAACCATGCTTGGAGACGCTCCGTTCGGGCTCGGGGGCGACGTCTTCCGCGGCCACGAATTCCACTGGTCGGACATTGAGCTGCACCGCAGCTACGCGCCGCTGTACGACGTACGCACAGCGTCCGGGCACGCCGATTCCGGCATCACCGCCGGGAATGTGCGCGCCAGCTATGTCCATCTGTACTGGGGCAACACCGGCGAGGCGAATTACGCCGGACGACCCGCGCCCTCGGACTTCACCGCCTGCCGTCCCGAACACCGAGCCGCCCGCCCGGGCGAGGCCAAAGCAACATGCGAAAACATCGGACAGGTTATCCTGCTCAACGGGCCGTCAAGCGCCGGAAAAACGACGCTGGCCAAAGCCCTGCGGGATCGGCTGTACGCCATGCACGGCATATGCAGCCTCATGCTGTCCATCGACCAGCTGCTGCGTTCGGCCACAGGCGGCCATGAATCGGTCCTCGCCGGCCTCGAACGGACCGGCCTGCCCTTCATCGAATCGTTCCACGCGGGAGTCGCGGCGGCGGCGAAAGCCGGAGCATGGACCATCGTCGACCATGTCATCGGCGAGGATCCCAGATGGATCGAGGATCTGCTTGGGAGGCTGGAAGCCATCCCCCTGCTGTCCGTCCAGGTGCTCTGCGACGACGAGGAACTGCGGAAGCGCGAGTCCGGACGTTCCGACCGTTCCCCTGACTGGCCGCACGCCCAGCGGCAGGCCCGGCACATTCACCTCCCCCTGCCCAACCAGATGGTGGTGGACACGACCCGGACCAGCCCCGAAGACTGCGCCGCCTGTATCCTCGCCGCACTGTCCGCCGAAAAAAACGGTATCCCCATCCGTCCCGGCGGGGGCGCACCCATTTCCACAACAGAACGAGGTTCCTTATGAAGCTCGATGCACACGGCGGCGACCTTCTCGCCATGGCGTCGGTGTCCAAGCGCGATCCCGCGTCCCTGCTTGATTTCAGCGTAAACGTCCGCCCCGAAGGCGCGCCGGAGTTCCTCCGTGCCGCGCTGGTCAGGGCGAATACGGGCCTCGCGGCCTACCCTTCGCCCAACGCCGAGGAGGCCCTTGCCGCTGCGGCACGCCGATACGGCCTGCCCGCCGGCCGCTTCGCCTTCGGCAACGGAAGCAACGAGCTCATCCACGCCCTCGCCCGCGTACTCAAAAGGCGCGGCGCACCCTGCGTTTCCATCGTCGAACCGGCGTTCAGCGAATACGCGCTGGCCTGCCGCCTTGCCGGGCTGGAAAGCAGCCCGCTCTGGGGCGGCATCGGTTCCGGTGCGGACGGGCAGCCTTCCGGCGATCTGCTGGCCGGGCTTGCCGAAACGCCCTCGGGTTCGGCGGTGTTTCTGGCCAATCCCTGCAACCCTTCGGGGCTGTTCCGCACGCCCGACGAATGCCTGTCCCTGCTGGCGGCGCGGCCCGACCTGCTCTGGATCATTGACGAGGCCTTCATCGAATACGCCGGGCCGGAAGCCGATGTGTCGATCCTGCGCCGGATGCCCTCCAACGGCGTAGTACTGCGTTCGCTGACCAAATTCCATGCCTTGCCGGGGGTGCGCATCGGCTATCTGGCGGCCTCGGCCGAACTGGCTGAAGCCGTCCGCGCCGATCTGCCCGCGTGGAACGTCAACGTGTTTGCGCTGTCCGCAGCCGTGGCCGCGCTCGGCGACACATCAGACTTCGCGGAACGGGCCCGTGCGGAAAATGCCGAACGCCGCGCCGATCTCGCAGCCGTCCTATCCGGCCTCCCCGGCGTGGAGGTGTTCCCCTCCTCCGCCAACTACATGCTGTTCCGCTGGAGAGGCGCCCCCAAAGACCTGTACGGCATCCTGCTGCGGCGTTTCGGGATCGCCGTGCGCGACTGTTCCAACTACTGCGGGCTCGACGACGGAACATGGTTCCGCGCCGCCGTCCGTTTCCCCGAGGAACACCACAGGCTCGCCGGCGCACTGCGGGAAGTAATGGAGGAAGGCGATGTCCCAAAGAAAAGCGCGGCGGATACTCCCCTGCTCGCTTACGGAGGGATGAAAAGCAGGGAAGAAGACGAAGGGGACCTTTCTTTGAAAAAGATTTCCCCTTCCCCCG
>ENA-UPXC01005512-UPXC01005512.1-human-gut-metagenome-genome-assembly--contig:-NODE-5512-length-10373-cov-25.200563_pt1 | contig 10373 bp, 6 predicted proteins | sample MGYA00250047_ERZ773371 | MGnify/ENA primary metagenome ERZ773371 (study PRJEB29103, sample SAMN06111975) | human gut metagenome | biome: human gut; feature: ankylosing spondylitis patient; material... | reverse complement strand
CATCAGGAAAATGACCTGATTTGCCGGTTCGGCGGAGAGGAGTTCCAGATACTGCTCTGCGACATCCTTCCCTCTGACGCCATAAAGGTAGGGGACCGTCTGAGGAAATCCGTTTCTGATATGAAGATTCCTGCAGCCAACCGCAGCGCCTCCCCCTTTGTGACCATCAGCGTGGGAATCGTGAGCACGGTCCTCACCTCCATGGATGATTACCATAAGCTGGTGCGGGCAGCGGACGACGAACTTTACTATGCCAAAAGCCATGGAAAGAACATGATTTCATTCTGCGAACTGAATCCTGCCCCCAGCTCTGACTTATCCTTAGAGGACAAGCTGGAGCATGCAAAGCTCATATATGACAGCAGCCCGTTCCCCTTTGCCATCATACAGATTCAGGTAAAGGACCAACAGGCCTGTGATTTTTCATATGTGTATGTAAATGAAGCCTGCGCCCGCCTGGAATGCCGTTCCAGAAACAGCCTGTACCGCAAAAGCTTCCTGAGCCACTACCCGGACGCCGACACCCGCCGCCTTCCCGCCTACTATGCGACAGCCATGAACGGCGGACGCCAGATATTTTACGATTTCAGCCCGGAGCGCAGCAAGTACCTTAAGATAGAATGCTTTCAATTCCACCAGGGCTACTGCGGCTGCCTCATTGAGGATGTGACGGACCAGCACTACTTTGAGCTGTACGGCAACAATGAGCTGGGGCTCCTGAACCAGGTGGTAAACGGCGGCATCCTGCTGACCAGCTATCAGGCCGAATCCCCGGAAGTCATTTACATGAATTCCAGGCTGCTTCATGCCCTTGGCTACTGCAGCCTTTCCGAGTACAAGCTGTTATACGGAGGCTCCCTGTCCTTTCTGGACCAGCTGCATCCGGACGACATCCATACCTTCCAGGAAACCATGACCGTGTTTTCCACGGATGACACGGTACGCAGCTGCATCATACGAATCCGCCAAAAAAACGGCGCCTGGCTGTGGTTCATGCTCAGGGGCAAACTCATTATTGACGAACACAAAAATCCCCTCAACCTGTTCACTGTATACCATATTACCCGGCAGCTGAAACAGCTGGGCAAGATGGTTCCTCAGGTGGATGGGGATTCCCGTGTAAGTCTGTGAAGCCGTCTGTTTCCAGGACTCTGTTCTAAGCGCCCAGGACCTGCTCCGCGAAATTGACAGATGCCATGGCATCCCTGCAATAGGCGTCGGCGCCTATGGTTCTGGCATAATCCTCCGTCAGCACGGCGCCGCCCACCATCACCTTCACGGTTTTGGATGCAGCCCTTAACTGGCGGATGGTCTCCTCCATGCTGGGCACGGTGGTGGTCATCAGGGCGCTTAAGCCCACCAGGGCCACACGGCGCTCCACGGCCTCTTTTACAATGGCCTCCGGCGGCACATCCCTGCCCAGGTCAATGACGTCATAGCTGTAATTCTCCAGCAGCACCTTCACGATGTTCTTGCCAATATCATGAATATCGCCTTTCACCGTTGCCAGGATAATGGTTCCCTTCTTTTCCTGTGCCTGCCCGCTTTTGTCCATGGCTTCCTTGATGACCTCAAAGGCAGCCTTGGCAGCTTCCGCACTCATGAGAAGCTGGGGCAGGAACACAGTCCCCTTCTCAAATCCCTTTCCCACCCGGTCCAGGGCCGGTATCATCTCACTGTTGATGATATCCAGGGGCTCCCGTTCCTTTAACAGGGCGGTCACCGCATTGTGTGCGCCTTCCTTTAATCCTCTCTCAATGGCGGTTGCCAGGGCCGGTCCCTGTCTGCCATCTCCTGTGCCGGAATCAGCAGACAGCTTTGTCCCGTCCTGGCTGCCGCCCCTTCCAATGGTCTGGCCCAGGCCTGCGCTCTGGCCGCTGTACACACTGATATACCGGCCGCACTGGGGGTCCCGGTCCATAAGGGCATTAAAGCTGTAGTAAGCCCGCATCATGGCCTCGGAGTTGGGATTTATGATGGCCGCGCTCAAACCGCATTCCATGGCCATGGTAAAGAATGCAGCATTGATGATTTCCCTCTGGGGCAGTCCGAAGGATATGTTGGATACTCCCAGCACGGTTCCCACCCCCAGCTCATCCCGGATGCGCCTCAGCGTTTCCAGCGTGGTAAGGGCCCCCTTGCTGTCGGAGCTGACCGTCATGCAGAGCCCGTCCAGAATGATATCCTCCGGTCCGATTCCATACTCTGCCGCCCGGTCTATGATTTTCCTTGCCACAGCCAGACGCCCCTCCGCTGTATCAGGAATGCCGGACTCGTCCAGGCACAGGCCCACTGCCACGCCGCCGTATTTTGCCATCAGAGGGAATACGCGGGTCATGGACTCCTCCTTGCCGTTGACCGAGTTAATCAGCGGTTTCCCATTGTATATACGCATGGCCCGTTCCATGGCTTCCATGTCGGAGGTGTCAATCTGCAGGGGCAGGTCGATGATGGCCTGAAGTTCCCTTACAGCCTCCTCCATCATGGAGGGCTCATGGATTTCAGGCAGTCCCACGTTCACATCCAGCACATCCGCACCATTGTCCTGCTGGCTGACACCCTCCTTGAGGATGTATTCCAGGTTGTGGTCCCGCAGGGCCTGCTTGAACCTGGACTTGCCGGTGGGATTGATGCGCTCCCCCACCACTGTGATGCCGTCCACATCCACGCAATCCATGGGGCTGCACACCACCGACTTCATGGGGTGGTCGGGGCGGCCCGGCCTGCAATCGGCAAACACGCCGTTCAGCAGCTGGATGAACTCCGGGGTGGTGCCGCAGCAGCCGCCTGCAGCAAACAGGCCCAGCTCCCGGTAGGGCTTCATCTGCATGGCGTAGAGCTGCGGGGTGATATCGTAGCCCGAGCCATCGGCGCGGGGCAGGCCCGCGTTGGGCTTGACGAACACCGGGAAGCTGCCGGGCAGGGCCTCGGTCAGCCGCTTTGCCATGGGGAAGATCTCCTTGGGGCCAAGAGAGCAGTTGATCCCCACGGCATCGGCCCCCAGGCCCCGGGCGGTGGCGGCAAAGCTCTCGACCGTGCAGCCGGTAAAGGTGCGGCCGCCTGCTTCAAAGCTCATGCTGGCCAGCACGGGCAGGCTGCTGTTCTCCTTGACGGCCAGCAGGGCGGCCTTCAGCTCATACAGATCGGTAAAGGTCTCCAGGAACACGAGATCAGCCCCGGCGGCCACGCCCGCCCGGACGATGCGGCCATACTCTGCCACGGCATCCTCAAACGCAAGGGTGCCGTTGGGTTCCAGCAGCTCCCCCAGCGGGCCCACATCCAGCGCGGCCAGTGCACCGTAAGGGGCGCAGGCCCGCTTGCAGTTGGCAATGCCCGCCGCAATGATTTCCTCCAGCGTGTACTCGCTGCCCGCCAGCTTGTGGGCGGAAGCGCCAAAGGTATTGGCATTGATGATGCGGCTGCCTGCGGCGGCGTACCGGGCATGGATGCTCTCGATGAGCGCCGGGTCGGTGATGTTCAGCTCCTCGGGGCGGGCCCCCAGTTTCAGGCCCGCAGCCTGCAGCATGGTGCCCATGCCGCCATCCAGCAAGATGGTATTGGGCCGGTCAAACAGTTCATTCGCTTGCACAGGTGATCCCCCTCTTTCTATATTCGCACCGGGTGCGGAGCACGCAATGCCCGCACCCCGCCAGATGCCCCCGGACCGGGTGATCGCTGACCCCCAGAATGGCCGTGATGCTCTTGCGAGGGGTCATCAGGTTGTTTTCCGTGACACAGAGCCCGGCGCGGCGGGCGGTGTCCAGCGCTGCCGCCAACAGCGGCTGCACGGCAAGGGGCCAGTCCCCGTAGCCCGGGGAATAGCGCCCCGTCAGATACTTGCCCTGCCGGGCGGCCCACTGGCGCAGCTCAGCCTCAGCGGCCTCCGCAGCCTGTTCGGCCAGCGCGGAGCCCAGCGCATCCGATGCCACACCGGCGGCGATATCGCCCACACCGGCCCGGCGGATCTGGGCATCCACACCGGGGCCAAGCGTTACAGCCAGCAGCAGGGCGGCGGTGCAGCCTTCCAGATGCTTTGCCACATCTTCCCCCTCCAGGATTCCCGCCGCTGTCAGGCTGTCGGGGTCGGCCTCCAGCCAGACCGCCCGGGGCGTGGCCGCCGCCAGCAGCGGCACGGCGCATTTTTCCAGCAGTGCCTTGGTGGCCGCGTCTGCGCCACCCCGGGCCCCGAAGTACCGCGCCGCCTGTGCAAGGTCGATGCCCTCCGGCTTTTCCAGCCGCAGCGGCATACTTGGCCCAATGCTCATCTGCCCGCCCTCCTTTACAAGAATAAAGAATAGATTTAGTATACAGCACCGGGGGCCAGCCGTCAACGATTTCAAAATTTCCAACTTTTTCGCAATAAACCTATTGACAATCTGGGTAAATAGGGATATAATCCAGACAACAAATCCACCAACCTAGTGGGAAATTGAGATCAAGTTTCCCGGGGTCGTAGAGGATTGGGAAAATCGTTGAAAGGAGGGCACAAAAATGACGCTGATCTGGAAAAACCTGCTCCACGCGAACTTCCGTTGTGGGCGAATGTACGCCACCCGGGCAGAATATGGGACCGAGCGCTGTGCATTGCCCTCCGCAGACCGAATGTGTGTGCGAATGTGATGGCAAAGCTGCCACAGCGCTAAACCCGAATTTTGCCCGGTGCACTGAAATGGTGTCAGTGACCGGGATTTTTTATGCGTCAGAATTATACTTTGAGTACAGATAGAGAGGTAAATTACTATGTCTAACTATAAATTTGAGACCTTGCAGCTTCACGTTGGCCAGGAACAGGCCGATCCCGCAACCGATTCCCGCGCCGTGCCCATCTACCAGACCACTTCCTATGTGTTCCGCAACAGCCAGCACGCCGCTGACCGTTTCGGTCTGGCCGATGCAGGCAACATCTACGGCCGCCTGACCAACTCCACGCAGGATGTGTTCGAGAAGCGCATCGCTGCTCTGGAGGGCGGCGTGGCTGCTCTGGCCACCGCTTCCGGCGCTGCCGCCATCACTTACACCATCGAGGCGCTGGCACAGGCCGGTGACCACATCGTGGCACAAAAGACCATCTACGGCGGCAGCTACAACCTGCTGGAGCACACCCTGACCCAGTTCGGCGTGACCACCACCTTTGTCAACGCTCACGATCTGGCCGAAGTGGAGAACGCCATTCAGCCCAACACCAAGGCCGTCTATCTGGAGACCCTGGGCAACCCCAACAGCGATATCCCCGACATTGATGCCATCGCCGCCATTGCCCACAAGCACGGCCTGCCGCTGGTCATCGACAACACCTTCGGCACCCCGTACCTGATCCGCCCCATCGAGCACGGCGCAGACATCGTGGTCCACTCCGCCACCAAGTTCATCGGCGGCCACGGCACCACCCTGGGCGGCATCATCGTGGACAGCGGCAAGTTTGACTGGAAGGCCAGCGGCAAGTTCGGAAATATCGCTGATCCCAACCCCAGCTACCACGGTGTTTCCTTTGCCGATGCCGCAGGCCCTGCCGCCTTCGTCACCTACATCCGCGCCATCCTGCTGCGCGATACCGGTGCCACCATCTCCCCGTTCAATGCATTCCTGCTGCTGCAGGGCACCGAGACCCTGAGCCTGCGCATCGAGCGCCATGTGGAGAACACCAAGAAGGTGGTCGAATTCCTGGCAAACCACCCCCAGGTGGAGAAGGTCAACCACCCCTCTCTGCCCGATCACCCGGATCACGCCCTGTACGAGAAGTATTTTCCCAACGGCGGCGCATCCATCTTTACCTTCAACATCAAGGGCGGCCGCGAAGAAGCCTTCAAGTTCATTGACAACCTGAAGATCTTCTCCCTGCTGGCAAACGTTGCAGACGTAAAGAGCCTGGTCATCCATCCGGCCTCCACCACCCACAGCCAGCTGAACGATCAGGAGCTGGCCGAGCAGCAGATCTATCAGAACACCATCCGCCTGTCCATCGGTACCGAGCACATTGATGACATCATCGCTGATCTGGAGGCAGGCTTCGCAGCCGTCCGCGGCGAGTAATCCCCCTGTCCCCCATGCTCTGACAAAAACTCTCCTCCATTCTCCTTTTTGATCGTGTGTGCAAAGAACCGCCGCCCGAAATTTCCGGGCGGCGGTTCTGTTTTTGTGTGTTCGTGTTTTTACAGCCGGCGTTCCAGCCAGTCCCCAATGTCAGCAAAGACCTCTTCGCGGTTCAGCTCCACCAGCAGCTCATGCCGGGCGCTGGGGTACAGCTTGACCTCGATGTTCTTGACACCGGCATCCAGCAGACTCTTGACCGCCCGCTTCACACCTGCGCCCTGTTCGCCCACCGGGTCGGCATCACCTGCCAGGAACAGCAGGGGCAGATCCTTGGGCACCCGGGCCAGAAGAGCCGGGTCGTACAGCCGCAGGATGCCGCTGAACATGCTGTAATAGGCGTTCAGGGTAAAGATAAAGGTACAGCGCTCATCGGCGCGGTAGCGGTCCACCTCCACCGGGTCACGGTTGAGCCAGTCGTGGGCCGTGCGGCCCTCCAGCCCCTTGTTGTACCCCAAAAACGAAAGTCTGGCCACCAGTTTGCTGCGGTAGTGCCAGCCATGGAACACGGCCAGCACCCGGCAGATGGTCCTGGCCAGCTGCACCAGCGCTTTGGGCTGGTAGCCGGTGCCCATGATGATGGCACCGTCCAGCTCATCGCCCCACTCACAGAGGTACTGCCGCGCGTAGAACGAGCCCATGCTGTGGCCCAGCAGGAAATAGGGCACGCCGGGATACAGCTGTTTTGTCAGGGTCGTCACAGCGTGCAGATCCTCCAGCAGGGCGCGGTTGCCGTCGGGTTCGCCGAAGTAGCCGTAATCCTCTTTGGTGCGGATGGACCCGCCGTGGCCCAGGTGGTCGTTGCCGGTGACAAGGATGCCCCGGGCGGCCAGGTTCTCGGCCAGCGGCTTATAGCGGTCGATGAACTCCACCATCCCGTGGGAGAGCTGCAGCACAGCCCGCACCTCTCCCTCCGGCACACAGCGGAACGCGTGGAGCGTCCGCCCCGGCTGGCAGGACGGCAGGGTAAAGTCGATCATCTGGCTCATGGGCTGCCCTCCTTCTCCGTTTTATTTTTTCATGTTGCCGATCTTCTTGCGGCAGGAGGTGCAGATGCAGTAGCCTGCATACTGGATGGCGTTGTCGTCCACCTCGCCGCAGAAATCGCAGCTGCCGGTGGGGCGGTATTTTTTGAGGATGATCTCATCGCCCTCCACAAAGATCTCCAGCTTGGCATCGTTGTCCAGCTTCATGCTGGTGCGCAGCTCCTTGGGCAGGACGATACGGCCCAGGCCGTCAACGCCGCGGACGATTCCGGTACTCTTCATAGTTTTTTCTTCTCCTTTATCATTTACACCTCAGACAGCCATTTCTCAATTTTCTCCCGGCCCTGATCTCTCCTTCAGAGCCTTCAAAGGAAAATTGTGCCATCTCTCCCACTCAGTATACAAAATTTCCAATCATTCGTCAATGATTGCGCGCGGTTTCGACAAAAAGATTTTTCTTTTGCTTCCAAACGCCCATTCTGCCAAATCTGCGGCCGATTCGTTGACAAAACCGCGCACAGCGATTAAACTAAAAGGTAGCTATCCGCAATTTTTTGCCTGTAAATATAAAGGAGCGTTTATCTATGCCGAGCAATAAAGTCCGCACCCGTTTTGCCCCCTCGCCCACCGGCTACATGCACGTTGGCAACCTGCGCACCGCGCTGTACACCTACCTGATGGCCAAGCACGAGGACGGCACCTTCATCCTGCGCATTGAGGACACCGACCAGGGCCGCTACGTTGAGGGCGCTGTGGATGTCATCTACAACACCCTGCGGGAGACCGGCCTGCTGTGGGACGAGGGCCCGGACATCGGCGGCCCTGTGGGCCCCTACGTTCAGAGCGAGCGGATGGGCATGTTCAAGCAGTATGCTGAGCAGCTGGTGGCAGAGGGCAAGGCCTACTACTGCTTCTGCACCGAGGAGCGGCTGGAGGCACTGCACGCCGAACAGCGCGCCAACGGTGAGATGACCCACTACGACGGTTGCTGCCGCGACCTGCCCGAGGAGGAGGTCAAGCAGCGTCTGGCCGCAGGTGAGCCCTACGTCATCCGCCAGAAGATCCCCAAGGAGGGCGTGACCGGCTTTGATGATGTGGTCTACGGCCACATCGAGGTCGAGAACAGCGAGATGGACGACCAGATCCTCATCAAGACCGACGGAATGCCCACCTACAACTTTGCCAACGTTGTGGACGACCACCTGATGGGCATCACCCATGTCATCCGCGGCAGCGAGTATCTGTCCTCCACCCCCAAGTACAACCTGCTGTATCAGGCCTTTGGCTGGGAGATCCCCACCTATATCCACTGCCCGCCCGTGATGAAGGACGCACAGAACAAGCTGTCCAAGCGCAACGGTGATGCCAGCTATCAGGATCTGGTGGCCAAGGGCTACCTGAGCGAGGCCGTGATGAACTACATCTGCCTGCTGGGCTGGAGCCCCAAGGGCGAGTACGCCGAGCAGGAGATCTTCAGCCTGGAAGAGCTCATCAAGATCTGGAGCCCGGACGGCATCTCCAAGTCCCCCGCCATTTTCGACATCGAAAAGCTCACCTACTTCAACGCCAACTATATCCGCAATATGGCGTCCGAGGACTTCGCCAAGGCCGCCGAGCCGTTCATCGCGCGGCTCGTGGCGGAGGCGAAAAAGAAATTTCCGCAGCTTCGCGGCGAGGTCGTCGGCATCGTGAACGACTTTTTCGGCCACAGCATCACCGTCTCCGGCCTTGTGACCGCGCAGGACCTCATCGCGCAGCTCAAGGACCGGCCCACGCTCGGCGAGCGGGTGCTGATCCCCGCGAATATGCTCCGCCACGGCGAGGGCGTGTTCCTCGACGATTACACCGTCGAGCAGGTCGAGCAGGCGCTCGGACGCAGGCTGACGATCTCCGAGACCGACGGCTATTCGCTCTGCGACGCCATTTTCCGGCAGGAGCCCTGATACAAAAATCTACCCCCGACAGGAGGAACGCAATATGTCCAAGCCCATCGTTGCCATCGTCGGCCGACCGAACGTCGGCAAGTCGATGCTGTTCAATAAGCTCATCGGCCAGCGCCTTTCCATCGTGGAGGACACGCCCGGCGTGACCCGCGACCGCATTTACGGCGAATGCGAGTGGTGCGGCCGCAAATTCACGCTCGTCGACACCGGCGGCATCGAGCCGCGCACCGACAGCCAGATATTGACCTTCATGCGCGAGCAGGCACAGATCGCCATTGAGAACGCGACGGTCATCATCTTCCTGACCGATATTAAAACGGGTCTGACGGCCTCCGATCAGGAGGTCGCGAATATGCTGCTGCGCTCGCGCAAGCCGATCGTGCTGGCGGTCAACAAGATGGACTCCGTCGGCGCGCCGAATCCCGATTACTATGAGTTCTACAACCTCGGCCTCGGCGACCCCGTGGCGGTCTCCGCCGTCCACGGCCACGGCACGGGCGACCTGCTCGACGCCTGCGTTGCCTACTTCCCCGACGAGGAGGAGGCGGAGGAGGAGAGCGACGTGCTCAAGGTCGCCATCATCGGCAAGCCGAACGTCGGCAAATCCTCGCTCACGAACCGCATCCTCGGGCAGGAGCGCGTCATCGTCTCCAACGTCGCGGGCACGACGCGCGACGCCATCGACTCCTACTTTGAAAACGAGACCGGCAAATATGTCTTCATCGACACCGCCGGTATGCGCAAAAAGTCCAGGATCGAGGAGAGCATCGAAAAATACAGCGTGCTGCGCGCGACCATGGCCATCGACCGCGCGGACGTCTGCCTCATCATGATCGACGCGACCGAGGGCGTGACCGAGCAGGACACCAAGGTCGCGGGCGAGGCGCATAATGCCGGAAAGGCCTGCATCATTGTGGTCAACAAGTGGGACCTGGTGGAAAAGGACGGCTCCACGATGAAGGAATACACGCTGCGCGTGCGCGAGGGGCTGGCATACATGCCCTATGCGCCGGTGCTGTTCATTTCCGCGCAGACTGGACAGCGCGTGGATAAGCTGTTCGCCCTGATCAAAGCGGTACACGAGCAGAACCATATGCGCATCCCGACCGGCCGCCTGAATTCCATCCTGGCCGAGGCGACCGCGCGCGTGCAGCCGCCGACTGACAAGGGGCGCCGCCTGCGTATCTTCTATATGACGCAGGCATCCACCTGTCCGCCGACGTTCGTCTGCTTCTGCAACGATGCTCGCCTGTTCCACTTCTCCTACCAGCGGTATCTGGAAAATCAGATCCGCGAGGTGTTCGGACTGACAGGCACGCCCGTGCGCATGGTGATCCGTGAGCGCGGGGACAAGGAT
>ENA-UPXC01005510-UPXC01005510.1-human-gut-metagenome-genome-assembly--contig:-NODE-5510-length-10381-cov-3.830842_pt1 | contig 10381 bp, 8 predicted proteins | sample MGYA00250047_ERZ773371 | MGnify/ENA primary metagenome ERZ773371 (study PRJEB29103, sample SAMN06111975) | human gut metagenome | biome: human gut; feature: ankylosing spondylitis patient; material... | reverse complement strand
GGACAGGGGTTATCTGACAGAGGACGAGATTAAAATTATCCTTAAAAAGAAAATGGTTTCCGAACGGCTGGAACACGGCAGGAGATGTCCTGCAAGCTGACAATCCGTTTCATGGTGTGCACTTCCTTTGTTTGATTTGAATGCATTGTACCAAAACGTCTGACCTGAAAAAAGGACCAAATATTGATTTTCTGACCATACCAGATTGGAGGCAGAGGAAAATTCCCGGCCTGCGAGAGCAGACTCCCGGGCCATGAGGTGGTCAAGAGAGCGGATTTCCGGTAAGATAGGGACGAGAAACGAGAGGAGGAGAACTCCATGAACGAACAGGAATTTGCCCAGCGTCTGCGGCAGTACCGCAAGGACAAGGGGCTGACCCAGCAGGAACTGGCGGATCAGTTAGGAGTGTCCAACAAGACCGTGTCCCGGTGGGAGAGCGGCAGCTATCCTGATGTGACCACTCTAGTGGCCCTGGCCCGGGCGTGGGGGGTAACGGTAGATGAGCTGCTGGACCCCAAAGCTCCAGTACGCACTTTGGAGAAGAGCGACTGGCAGAACCTGCTCTCCTTTGCCTTTGCCATTGGAGGAGGACTGTTGTTCTACCTGCTGGTCCAGTTTGTGCCTGCGCCCCTATGCTGGCTGCTCTACCTGTGCTGTCTGGCCTACGGAATCTATCTCCAGGCCCACTATACTTACCATGCCCGCTGGTTCCGGCTGGGAGTGTGGGTTATGGTGTTTTTTGTAAGCTGGTCGGTGGCAGGGATGCTGCTGACCGGGGCCACCGTCATGCTGGGTGCCGTCTCTGTAGAGGGCCTGTTGGAGGGCATTTTGACAATGATGAACCAGGGGGTCTGGAACGGCAGTCTGGTGCTGGCGCTGCTGCTGTATCTTGTAGTCAGGGCAGGCCTGACCGTAGGTTTGAGCGGCCTGACGGTATTGCTGGCAAAGCAGCTGGCCCGGGAGCCCGCCTCCAGCTCCGTACTCCCGAATCTTGCAAAGGAGCAGCTGCCCCGGCTGTGTTTCAGGCGCGCTTCGTTTCACTGGTCAAAGGCGGTGCCTGCCCTGGCTCCCCTGGTCCTGATGGGGTATTGGTGCCTGTTTTGGCGGGACGATCTGCCTGGGTGGCTCTATGTCTCCCAAAAAGAACTCTATCTTCTTGTTTGGGCGGGAATTAGCCTGCTGACTCTGCTGCCGCTGTTAAAAAAGGGGCGGCGTGGACTGCTGATTCCGGCGGTTTTGCTGGCGCTGACCAGCCGGGGCTTTTCCGGGCTCCTGGTCTACCCCAGGGCTTACAGCTTGATCAGTCAGAAGGTGGTGGTGGACAAGACCAACGGATTGCTGAGCGGCAACCACATCTATTTTGGACAGGCTAATGAAGAATTGATTGTGACTGCCATTGTTCTGGCCCTGCTCTATCTGGCCTGCTGTTTTCTTTCCATAAGATATGTGCCCAAGGAGGAGAAACAGGAGCAGTCAGCGGCTGGGGAAGGAGACACTTTCTAAAAAATTATTAAATTTTTACCTACCGCCCTTTACACAGCGGGGTTTTTGGAGTAAACTAAGCACATCTGTTCCATGCTTAGTTTAGGAGGTGTTTTCGATGGACGAGATGGATTTCACCCGAAAATTCCGTCTGGGCGACCAGCGTGATCTGGAGATTAAGGCGATCCTGGCTACGGTGTATCAGGCGCTGCAGGAAAAGGGATATAACCCGGTAAACCAGATCGTGGGCTACATTCTCTCCGAGGACCCCACCTACATCACCAACCATAACAATGCCCGGGCCCTGATCCGGAAGGTAGACCGCGACGAACTGCTCCAGACCCTGGTCAAGTACTATCTTACCCACTAACCCCAAAAGCCCGCTGGAAAGCGGGCTTTTTTCATAAGGAGATAGGATGAAAATTTTAGTCAGCGCCTGTCTGCTGGGCGTTCCCTGCCGGTATGACGGGAAAAGTAAGAAACATCCTGAGGTAGAAGCTCTGCGGGCACAGGGACATGAACTGATTCCTGTGTGTCCTGAGGTCCAGGGCGGCCTGTCCACACCCCGGCCTCCGGCTGAGCGGCAGCGGGACGGCCGGGTGGTAAACCGGGAGGGAACGGATGTGACCGCCCAATATGAGGCCGGGGCGGAGATTGCCCTGAACACCGCACGGGAGCAGGGCTGTGAGTTGGCGATCCTTAAGGAGCGCTCCCCCTCCTGCGGCAGCGGAGAGATCTACGACGGGACCTTCACTGGGCAGTTGATACCGGGAGATGGTGTAGCTGCCCAACGGCTGCGTCAGGCAGGAATCAAGGTCCTGGGGGAATCTCAGGCAGAAACGATCCAATAAAAAAGCCCCGGACCGAAGGTCCGGGGCTTGCGGCGCGGCGGGAAACCGCCGCGCTGTTTTGTTTTACTGAATGGCGATGTGGTTCTGATGCTCAATGGCCTTTTGATCGGCCTTGGGCAGAGTCAGCTTCAGAATGCCATCCTCATACTTGGCGTGGACATCCTCGGGCTGGATATCGCCCACATAGAAGCTGCGGCTGCAGGAACCGCTGTAACGCTCCTGGCGGATATAGTGGCCCTCGTCGTCCTTCTGGTCCTTATCCAGGCCCTTGGCGGCGCTGATGGTCAGGTAGCCGTTCTCCAGCTCCACGTTGACCTCATCCTTCTGGAAGCCGGGCAGGTCGACTGCCACTTCATAGTGGTCGTTTACGTCCTTCACATCGGTCTTCATCAGGTTCTTGGCATGCTTACCATACAGAGGATTGTGGGTTCCGAAGAACTCCTTTTCCAGAGAATCATCAAAGAAACGATCAAACAAACTTTCACCAAACAGGCTGGGCAACATAAGTCATTCCTCCATTCTTGCACTTTTGTGCCCACCAATTCGGGTCCTTACTGGGCCTTCCTCTTGGTACAAGTATGTTATAGCACTCGAAATTAGCACTGTCAATAGGAGAGTGCTAATTTAACGGAAAGTTCATTTTTTATACGAAGAAAAGTCATAAACCAAGAAAAAAGGATTTGATGCGCAATTTTATATCGTAAAATGGGAGAAATATGCCAGCAAAGCAAACGGGCTGTGAATTTCATGATTGCACGGGAGTGGGTTTTATTGTAAACTGTTACCAGAATATATTTTACCAGCGTGGAAGTTCAGGAGGAAGCGGGCATGAATGAATATCTGCGTCAGATCACCCGGCTGCTGAAAATCAACAGTGACTCCATGGAAGGTATGATGGTGGTCAACCGGGACGGGATCATCGAATATTATAAGGCCAGCAGTGCGCTGGAAAAGCTGCCGGATGATTTTGGCCGGCAGGTGCGGGGAAAATATCTGCTGGATGTTTACCCTGAGCTCAGTGAGGAGACAAGCACCGTGATCCGTACGCTGCGCACCGGAACCATTACCGTTGGTGAGAAGCAGGTGCTGACCTCCGGAAATTTTAAGATTACTATGACCACCACCACCTATCCCATTGTGGGAGAGGATGGGACGATTGAGGGGGCCATCGATATTGCCCAGCTTCTGGATATTTCCGAGCGGGGAATCAGCAGGCCGGTCCATGATAGCCAGTCTGCGCTGGATGATATTGTGACCCAGAACGCTGCCATGGAGCAGCTCAAGCGCGTGGTGAAAGAGGTAGCGAAAAATGATTCCGCTACTTTGATTTACGGCGAAACCGGAACGGGCAAAGAATTGTTTGCGCAGGCGCTGCACCTCCTCAGCGCCCGGAAGGATAAGCCCTTTATTGCCCAAAACTGTGCCGCTATCCCGGTCAATCTGCTGGAGAGTATGTTTTTTGGCACGGAGCGGGGCGGCTTTACGGGCGCAGAGTCCAAAAAAGGTCTGTTTGAACTGGCTGACGGCGGAACGCTGTTTTTGGACGAGATCAACTCCATGGATACCGCTATGCAGGCCAAGCTGCTGAAGGTGCTGGAGGAGCATAAGGTGCGGCGCATCGGCGGCAAAGAGGATATCCGCTTTAATGTGCGGATCGTATGCGCCTCCAACGAGGTGCCGGAGCGGCTGATTGAAGAGGGGCGGCTGCGCTCGGACTTCTATTACCGGGTGGGCGTAGTCCGTCTGTGGCTGCCTCCCCTGCGGGAGCGGCAGGAGGACATCCTGCTACTCACTCAGCACTACATCGATCAGTTCAACAAAAAGATGGGGCGTAATATTCGGGGGCTGAGCCAGATGACCCAGGACCTGTTTTTGCGCTGGTCCTGGCCCGGAAACGTGCGGGAGCTGAAAAACACCATTGAGGGAGCCTTCAATATTGAGACCAGCGACTTGATCACGTTGGATTCGGTGCAGAATCTGCTCTCCAAGATGGAGCAGAACACCAAGCCGGTTCCGGAGATCACGCCGGTACAGACAGAGGTGCGGGAACTGGGCTCTTTGGATCAGATTCGGGAACAGCTGAGCCGGGGCAAGGTAGACTTGGGGAAACTGCTGTCCCAGTATGAGGCAGCGATTATTACCGAGGCGCTGCGGCAGACCAACCGCCTGAACGCCGCAGCGGACAAGCTGTCTATCTCACCTCAGAAGCTGCAGTACCGGATGGAGAAGCTGAAACTCAAGTAAATCAAAAAAAAGAGATTTTATCAAAATATTTTTATAAAAAATCAAAATATTTTGATAAGCATGGAAAGACCCAACTACGACTGGGCAGAGTGAAAAAGGTGTTGGGAGGGCAAAAAGAAAAATTTGTTTAAATAGCCAAAAAGCGCTTTGACAGCCTTGACAGAGAAGAATATCTGATATTACACTTTAGAAAAGCAAGGACGCGGCCGTCTTTTGTAGATGGATGGGTCCTTGCTCATTTTTTTGGCACATATTTTGCTGCTATATTTATTATAACAGAAAGGGGGCTGTGCTCTATGCACGCAAATGGGAATTTCGCCTATATCAACGGGAAGATCTATACCTGCGACGAAGAAAACCGCTACGCCCAGGCTATGACCGTCCAGGATGGTGTGATCACCTGGGTGGGTGCGCAGGCAGATCTGCCCGCCGGAGACTGGACCGTTGTGGATCTGGGAGGAAAGCGAGTCATTCCCGGCTTTGTGGACGCCCATATGCACCCGGTGATGCTGGCGGATTTCAGCAAGAAGATCTCCAGTCTGCCCCCCAAGGTACACTCCATTGAGGAGCTGAAAGAAGAGATCCGCAAGGTGCGTCAGGCTCAGGGTCCGGACAAGTGGATCGAGGGCTGGGGCTATGACGAGGGCAAGCTGGCCGAGGGCCGCTCTCCCACCCGCTGGGATCTGGACGAAGGGTGCAGCGACGCCCCCGTGTCTATTATCCGCACCTGCGGCCACATTCGCTGTGTCAACAGCAAGGCGCTGGAGATGGCGGGCATCACCAAGGATACCCCGGATCCCCAGGGCGGCCAGATTGACCGGGATGAGAACGGTGAGCCCACCGGTGTGCTGCGGGAGAACGCCCGCAACCTGGTAACTCCCCTGATTCCCGAGACCACCGATGAGCAGAAGGTGGACCTGGTGGTGGATCTGGGCGAGCTGCTGCTGTCTCAGGGCATCACCTCCATCTGTGACATGGGCAACCTGGACCCCAGTGATAACTATGACATCTACACCAAGGCGGTGGAGAAGGGCTTCCGTCAGAAGGTGGGCATCTATTACATGTGGGACTTCTACGCTGGAGACGAGAGCTTCCAGTTCCCTGAGGCGCGAAAGAACCGCGACCAGCAGATTTTCACCGCCGGCCTGAAGCTCATTGGCGACGGCAGCGTCTCCGGCCGCACCGCTTGGATGAACGAGCCCTACCTGGGCTCGGAGGATGAGGTGGGCTTCCCGGTGTGCTCCGATGAGCTGATGGAGAGTGCCATTCAGTTCTGTAAGGAGAACCACTGCCAGCTGTCCATGCACGCCATGGGCGGACACGCCATCGACCGGATCGTGGACCGGGTATACGACGAGGAGAAGTGGACCGACGGCGATGTGCCCCACCTGCGTATCGAGCACGTCACCGAGCCTTCCCAGCGGGCCATCAGCCGCTGCGCAGAGAAGGGCATTGGCGTAGCCACCCAGCCTATCTTCCTCTATGCTGAGATCGAGAGCTACCGGGCCAACCTGAGCCAGGAGCGCCTGGAGGCCTCCTACCCGATTAAGACCATGCTGGAACGGGGTGTGCCCCTGTGCTTCTCCACCGACGCTCCTGCCACCTCCTGGGCGGTGCCCTCCGATCCCTTCCCCTGCCTGAAGGGCGGCGTCACCCGCAAGGCCTGGGACGGCTTTGACTGCGGCCAGGGTGAAAAGGTAGACATGGAAACTGCCATTGCCCTGTACACCCGGGAGGCTGCCCATGTGGCAGGCATCCCCAAGGTGGGCCAGCTGAAGGCGGGTTTCCACGCTGACTTTGCGGTGCTCAGCGAGGACCTGCTGGAGGTAGACAGCGACCGCATCGACCAGGTCTATGTGCTCCAGACCTACTCCAACGGCGTGAAGGTATACGACAAAGAGATGCAGAAATGAGACAGAGGGGCCGCGGCGTTCAAGCCAGATGCAGATCCTGCTGGCCCATTGAGGCAGCAGAGCGGCTGAGAAACCATAGCAGTACGGTGAACAGAAAGGAGAGAGGAATTTGAAGCAGTTATTGGAGGAGGCCAAACGTCTCCAGGACCAGATCGTGGCAGACCGCCGTTACCTCCACCAGATCCCAGAGGTGGGCATGGACCTGCCCGAGTCGGCGGCCTACATTGAAAAGCGGCTGGCAGAGATGGGGATTGAGTCCCACCGCTGCGGCGTGATGGAGGAGAGTGTACGGCAGAAGTACATCAAAATGGGGTTCCCTGATATGAAGGCGTCTACCGGTGTGGTAGCTACCATCGGCAGCGGCAGTCCCTGCATCATGCTGCGGGCGGACTTTGACGCCCTGCCCATGGAGGAGATCAACGACCTGCCCTTCTGCTCCAAGCGCAATGCCAGCCATATGTGCGGCCACGATACCCATGCGGCTATGCTGCTGGGTGCGGCCAAGCTGCTCAAGGACCATGAGAGTGAGCTCAAGGGTACCGTCAAGCTCATGTTCCAGCCCGGGGAAGAGATGGGCTACGGCTCCAAGACCATGATTGACGACGGCCTGCTGGAGAACCCCAAGGTGGACGCCGCCATGGCCATCCACATTTTCTCCACTACACCGGTGGGCCAGGTGACCTACTGCTCCGGCGTGGCCAGCTCCTCTCTGGATACCTTCGCCATCCGCATTCAGGGAAAGGGCGGTCACAGCTCTACTCCCGACCTGTGTGTGGACCCCATTATGATTGCAAACCAGATCTACACCGCCCTGAACATGCTCATGACCCGGGAGGTCTCCCCCCAGGCGGTGGCCACGTTGTCCGGCGGCGTGATGCGCGCGGGTACGGCGGTGAACATCATTCCCGACACCGCCGAGCTGCAGGTGGGTCTGCGCACCTACAATGTGGAGGCCCGCAAGCATGTACTGGAGCGGCTGCCGGAGATCGTGGACGCCTACGCCAAGGCATGGCACGGCGAGTATGAGATCACCATGTTCAACTGCCCCTGCACCTTTACCGATGAGGCAGTCACCAAGGAACTGCTGGAGTCAGTGGCCGAGATGGTGGGGGAGGAGAACATCCAGGCTATGCCTCCCATGGCCGGGACCGAGGACTTCAGCTATGTGGCCGAGCAAGTACCCAGTACCTTCCTGATTCTGGGCGCCGGCGGCCCCGAGCAGTATCCCCACCACAACCCCAGAATGGTGCTGGATGAGAGCGTGTTCTACCAGGGAGCCGCCATCCACGCCAACTGCGCCATGGAGTGGCTCAAAAAGCACAGCAAGTAACCAAATCGCACCAAACCCATAGAAAATGAATCAGGCTAGAAAACAATAATCAAACCGAAAGGAGTGCGCGGGCGCCTGCCGCGCAGACAGCTATGGAAAAGAAAAAGCGATCCTTCAGTATCCCACACGTCTTTGTGATCCTGACCATTATTATGGCCATTGTGTGGGTTGTCTCCTTCTTTGTGCCCAGCGGCAGCTTTGAGCGGGTGATGGATCCCAACTCCGGCCGCGAGATCGTTAATCCGGATGTGTTCAATTTTGTGGAAAAAGAATACATTATGCCGGATACCTTCTTTGAGACCTTCTACAACGGCATTGTGGGCGGTATTGGCATCATGGGTAACCTGCTCATCTGCTCCGGCGTACTGGGCTTCCTGGAGTCTACCGGTACTTTCTCCGCCGGCATCCACAAGCTGGTGCGGGCTACCAAGGGCAAGGAACTGAGCTTGGTGGTCATTATGTATGTGCTGTTCAACATCTTCGGCGTACTGGGCTACGGCGAGGGCGCCTATCCCTTCTATGCCCTGGGCGTTTCGGTCATTATGTCGGCTGGCTATGACCGGCTGACCGGTACCGCCGCCGTGATCCTAGGTTCCTGCGGCAGTTTTGCCTGCGGTATGCTGAACATGTTTACCACCGGCATCTCTCAGCAGATCGTGGGCCTGCCGATATTCTCCGGCATGGGCTACCGCTTTGTGGTATTCTTGGTGTTCTTCTTTATCGGCCTGGCCTATCTGCTCCACTATGCCATCAAGACCCGGAAGGATCCCACCAAGAGCTACTGCTATGAGGAGTATAAGGATCAGGCAGCCCAGTCCGACCTGGGAGAGGAAGTCCCCATGGATGGACGCCGGATCTTTGCACTCATTGCCTTTGTGGCTCTGGTTGTCATTCAGGGCTACGGCTGCGTGGCACTGAAGTGGAGCTTCCCCAACATCACTGCTGCGTACATCATCTTCATGATCATCCTGGCCATCGTATTCCGAGTGGGCCCCACCGAGATGTGCAACCGCTTCACCGCCGGCGCTGCCCGGGTTCTGGGCCCCGCCCTTGCCATCGGCTTTGCCAACGGCGTGATGGTTCTGCTGAACGAGGCCAATATCATGGACACCCTGGTCTACTACATGGGCAATGCCCTCCAGGGTAAGAGCCCCATGGTCACCCTGCTTATCATCTACGTCTTCGTTACCGCCCTGAACTTCTTCGTGGTCTCCGGTTCCGGCAAGGCAGTTATGATGATGCCCATCCTCAGCCCCCTGGGCCAGATGCTTGGAATCAATCAGCAGGTTATGGTGCTCGCCTATCAGCTGGGCGACGGCCTGACCAACTACCTGTGGCCCGCTGGCTGCGTGGTCAGCTGCTCTCTGTGCGGCCTGGATTACGGCAAGTGGTTCCGTTTCGCCATCAAGGCCATCGGTACCATGATGGTTGCGGCTTACATCCTCATTGTCATTGCCAACGCCATCGGTTACGGTCCCTTCTGATTCAGACATACGAAAATCCCGGTTCCGTGCGGAACCGGGATTTTTTATAGGAAAAAGAAAGGCGCTGGAATCATTCCAGCGCCTTTCGAATGTTCTATGGAGAATCAGGCCTTGACGATAGCAGCGGTATCCATAGCGATCATCAGTTCCTCATTGGTGGGGATGTTCCCAAACGCATTCGATGCGTTTGGGTGCCCGTTGATTGAAGTGCTCGGGCGAAGTGAATTCGCCCTGCGCAAAATCTCCGCGTTGCTTCGATTTTTAGGTCATCCCCACCATAGGAGATTTGTGTTGTTTAGGCCTTGACGATGGCGGCGGTATCCATGGCGATCATCAGTTCTTCATTAGTGGGGATGACCAGGACACGCACCTTGGAGTCGTCGGTGGCCACGTCCACTTCCTTGCCGCGGGTGTTGTTCTTCTCCGCATCCAGCTTCACGCCCATGTACTCCAGGCCGGAGACCACATTGGCACGGGTGTCGGGGCCGTTCTCGCCCACACCGGCGGTGAAGATGATGGCGTCCACGCCGCCCATAGCGGCAGCATAAGCGCCGATGAGCTTCTTCACGTTGTAGTCGAAGGAGTCCAGAGCCAGCTGAGCACGCTGGTTGCCCTGGGGAGCGGCGGCCTCCAGATCACGGAAGTCGGAGGACACACCGGAGATGCCCAGTACGCCGGACTTCTTGTTGAGGATGTTCAGCATCTCGTCGATGTTGTAGCCGTGCTTGTTCATCAGGTACTCCAGGATGCCGGCGTCGATGTCGCCGCAGCGGGTGCCCATGGGCAGACCGGCCAGGGGAGTGAAGCCCATGGAGGTGTCCACGCTCTTGCCGCCGTCGATGGCGGTGACGGAGGAGCCGTTGCCCAGGTGGCAGGAGATGAGCTTGAGCTCCTCGATGGGCTTGCCCAGCATCACAGCGGCGCGCTGGGAGACGTACTTGTGGCTGGTGCCGTGGAAGCCATAGCGGCGGACCTTGTCCTGCTCATAGTACTCGTAGGGCAGAGCGTAGGTGTAGGCCACGGGGGGCATGGTCTGGTGGAAGGCGGTGTCGAACACGGCCACCATGGGGGTGTTGG
>ENA-UPXC01005509-UPXC01005509.1-human-gut-metagenome-genome-assembly--contig:-NODE-5509-length-10382-cov-3.928772_pt1 | contig 10382 bp, 7 predicted proteins | sample MGYA00250047_ERZ773371 | MGnify/ENA primary metagenome ERZ773371 (study PRJEB29103, sample SAMN06111975) | human gut metagenome | biome: human gut; feature: ankylosing spondylitis patient; material... | reverse complement strand
TAACCCACCGGGGCTGGTAAGCCATAGCGGGCAAAAAGTTGTTTTGCCTGATATTCATGTAAGTTCATGTGTTCTGTCCATCCTTCAGTAATCGTTATCTTTTAAACCGTAGACCGACACCCTATCCACGTCGGTCTACAGTGCAGGTGAAACTTAAACTACTACACGTCCAGCAGCAGACGCGTCGGATCTTCCAGCAACTCTTTGATCGTTACCAGGAAGCCCACGGATTCGCGACCATCGATCAGACGGTGATCGTAGGACAGCGCCAGGTACATCATCGGCAGGATCTCAACCTGACCATTCACCGCCATCGGACGATCTTTGATAGCGTGCATACCCAGAATTGCGCTCTGCGGCGGGTTGATGATCGGCGTAGACATCAGGGAACCGAACACACCACCGTTGGTGATGGTGAAGTTACCACCGGTCAGATCTTCAACGGTCAGCTTGCCGTCACGGCCTTTGACTGCCAGCTCTTTGATTTTCTTCTCGATGTCTGCCATGCCGAGGGTATCGACATCACGCAGTACCGGTGTCACCAGGCCGCGCGGCGTAGAAACCGCCATGCTGACGTCGAAATAGTTGTGGTAAACCACGTCATCGCCGTCGATAGACGCGTTCACTTCCGGGTAACGTTTCAGGGCTTCAACCACCGCTTTCACGTAGAAGGACATAAAGCCCAGACGGATGCCGTGGCGTTTTTCAAACGCTTCACCGTACTGCTTACGCAGATCCATAATCGGCTTCATGTTGACTTCGTTGAACGTGGTCAGCATGGCGGTGGAGTTTTTCGCTTCCAGCAGACGCTCTGCCACACGCTTACGCAGGCGAGTCATCGGGACACGTTTTTCACTACGTGCAGCCAGAGCCGGTTGCGCCGCCGGAGCAGCCGCTGCCGGAGCAGACTCTTTCGCCGGGGCTTTCGCCAGATGTTTTTCCACATCTTCACGAGTCAGACGACCACCCACACCGGTGCCTTTAATGGCGCTGGCGTCGAGATTGTGTTCAGCCAGCAGGCGACGGATCGCCGGGCTTAACGCATCGTTGTTTTGCTCTTCCAGAGACGCCTGCTGGCGTTGCGCCGGAGTGGACGCTTTCTCTTCAGATTTGGCGCTGGTTTCTTTACCGGCGCTGTTGCCTTCACGCAGGCGACCAAGGATCTGACGAGACGTTACGGTTGTACCTTCATCTTCCAGAACCGCATCCAGAATGCCGTCTGCTGATGCCGGTACTTCCAGTACCACTTTGTCAGTTTCGATTTCTACCAGCACTTCATCACGTACGACTGCGTCGCCGGGTTTTTTATGCCAGGTTGCGACGGTGGCATCGGCTACGGATTCAGGCAGGTCAGGGACCAGAATATCTACGCTACTCATTGTGTATCCTTTATTTATTCGACGTTCAGCGCGTCATTAACCAGATCTTGTTGCTGTTTCTGGTGAACGGACATATACCCTACCGCCGGAGAGGCGGAGGCCGGGCGGCCTGCATAACGCAGAGAAGCCCCAAACGGAATCACTTCACGGAAATGATGCTGGCTGCAGTACCATGCGCCCTGGTTGAGCGGCTCTTCCTGGCACCAGACAAAATCCTTGACGTGAGCAAACTGCTGCAACACTTCCTGCATCGCTTTATGCGGGAACGGGTAGAGTTGCTCGATACGCACAATGGCGACATCGTGTTGATTGTTCTTACGACGCTGTTCCAGCAGGTCGTAATAAACCTTACCAGAACACATTACTACGCGCTTCACGCCCTTCGGATCAAGCTCGTCGATTTCACCGATGGCTGGCAGGAAGGTGCCGTTCGCCAGTTCTTCGAGGCTGGAAACCGCCAGCGGATGACGCAGCAGGGATTTCGGCGACATCACGACCAGCGGACGACGCATCCCGCGCAGCGCCTGACGACGCAGCATGTGGTAAACCTGTGCCGGGGTAGACGGTACGCAAACCTGCATGTTTTGCTCAGCACAAAGTTGCAGATAACGTTCCAGACGCGCGGAGGAGTGCTCCGGCCCCTGCCCTTCGTAACCGTGCGGCAGCAACATCACCAGGCCACACATCCGACCCCATTTCTGTTCGCCAGAAGAGATGAACTGGTCGATAACCACCTGCGCACCGTTGGCGAAGTCACCGAACTGCGCTTCCCAGATAGTCAGAGTGCGTGGTTCTGCGGTGGCATAACCGTATTCAAACGCCAGCACTGCTTCTTCAGACAGTACGGAGTCCCAGACGCGGAACGCGCCCTGCCCGTTATGGATGTGTTGCAACGGCGTGTAAGTGGAACCGTTAGACTGGTTGTGGATCACCGCGTGGCGGTGGAAGAAGGTACCGCGACCGGAGTCTTCACCCGACAGGCGAACCGGAATGCCTTCGTCAACCAGCGTGGCGTAAGCGAGGTTTTCCGCACCGCCCCAGTCGAACAGTTTCTCACCGGCAGCCATCGCCTGGCGATCGCCATAAATCTTGGCAACGCGAGACTGCATTTCAACTGCTTCCGGCACCGTGCTGATGCGTTTCGCCAGCTCCTGCAGGCGCTTCATCTCAACTTTGTTCGGGTACTCTTCGTCCCATTCGTGGTTGAGGTACGGCGACCAGGTGAAAGAGTGCATGTTCATCGGACGCCACTCTGCCACTACGCAATCGCCAGCATCCAGCGCATCGCGGTACAGGTTAACCATCTCGGTGGCATCTTCCAGCGTCGCCACTTTTTCCTGCTCCAGCTTGTCAGCGTAGATTTTGCGCGGTGTCGGATGTTTTTTGATTTTCTGATACATCAGCGGCTGGGTTGCGCTCGGCTCGTCGGCTTCGTTGTGGCCGTGACGGCGGTAGCACACCAGGTCGATGAAGACATCACGTTTAAAGGTGTTACGGAAATCGAGCGCCAGACGGGTCACAAAGGCAACGGCTTCCGGATCATCCGCGTTAACGTGGAAAATCGGTGCCTGAACCATCTTACCGATATCAGTACAGTACGGTGTAGAACGAGCATCCAGCGGATTAGAGGTGGTGAAACCAACCTGGTTGTTGATAACGATACGTACCGTACCGCCAACTTCATAACCACGCGCTTTCGACATGTTCAGAGTTTCCTGAACCACACCCTGCCCGGTCACTGCGGCGTCACCGTGGATGGTGATTGGCAGCACTTTGTTGCTGCTCGGCTCATCAAGTCTGTCCAGACGGGCACGAACAGAACCGATAACTACCGGGCTTACAATCTCAAGGTGAGACGGGTTAAACGCCAGCGCCAGGTGCACCAGGCCGCCATCGGTCTGGAAGTCAGACGAGAAGCCCATGTGGTATTTCACGTCACCCGTGCCGAGGTGTTCTTTATGTTTACCGGCAAACTCGTCGAACAAGTCTTGCGGTTTTTTACCCAGCACGTTCACCAGCACGTTCAGACGACCACGGTGCGCCATCCCGAGAACCACTTCCCGGGTGCCGCTGTTGCCAGCGTGGCGGATCATCTCTTTAAGCATCGGGATTAACGCGTCACCGCCTTCCAGCGAGAAGCGTTTTGCGCCAGGGAATTTTGCGCCGAGGTAACGTTCAAGGCCTTCAGCGGCGGTCAGTTCGCTTAAGAAGCGTTTTTTCTCTTCGCTATTGAAAGTCGCGCGACCAGACTCGATACGCTGTTGGATCCAGCGTTTTTCTTCGGTGCTGGTGATGTGCATATACTCGGCACCAATCGGGCCGCAGTAGGTTTGCTTGAGGGCTTCCAGCAGCTCGCCGAGTTTCATGGTTTCTTTGCCGCTGGCAAATGAACCGACGTTGAAGGTCTCCTGGAAGTCTGCTTCGGTCAGATCGTGGAAAGACGGATCCAGATCGGCCACTTTATCTTGCTGCCACAGTCCCAGCGGATCGAGATTCGCATGCTGGTGACCACGGAAGCGGTATGCGTTAATGAGCTGCAGGACTTTTACCTGCTTCACATTGGTGTCAGGGTCGGAGATCGTTGAAGAGTAACGTGAAGCGTCTTTCGCCAGGCGGCGGAAATATTCACGCGTTTGAGAGTGGAATTGATCCGGTTTGACTCCCGTACCAGGTAACTGCTGGAACGTCGAACGCCAGTTAGCGTCAACCGAGTCAGGATCGGTTAAGAAGTCTTCATAGAGCTGTTCTATCCAGCTCTGGTTTGCGCCAGAGAGGTAAGAAGAGTCCAACCAGGCTTTCAAAGCGCTGTTCTGCATCGTGATCCCTTAAGCATCTTTTTTATGCTTACTTCGCCGTGGATACTACCACGCACAGTGATGTGCGTGCCGGGGTTCACTTGCGAGCTCTTGTCTACGTAGTGGCTCGCGAAGGAACCTTTAAAAACTGTCTTAGTGTCAGGGGCAGTTTTTAAAGATTTCCTGCATTTCTTTGTTACGCCTGATGCGCTGCGCTTATCAGGCCTACGGGTAATGGCTTGTAGGCCGGATAAGGCGTTCACGCCGCATCCGGCACTGGTTGCCTGATGCGACGCTTGCGCGTCTTATCAGGCCTACGGTTTACGCATTACGTTGCAACAACATCGACTTGATATGACCGATGGCGCGCGTCGGGTTCAGCCCCTTCGGACATACACTGACGCAGTTCATGATGCTGTGACAGCGGAATACACTGAATGCATCGCTCAAACCGTCGAGGCGGCTGTCAGTCTCGGTATCACGGCTATCGATCAGGAAACGATATGCCGCTAACAAGCCTGCCGGGCCGATAAACTTATCGGGATTCCACCAGAAAGACGGACAAGAGGTTGAACAACATGCGCAGAGAATACATTCATACAGCCCGTCGAGTTTTTCGCGCTGCTCTGGCATCTGTAAATGCTCGCGAGCTGGCGGATTTTGTTCATTATTCAACAGGTAAGGCTTAATTTTCTCATATTGCGCATAGAATTGTCCCATGTCTACCACCAAATCGCGGATCACCGGTAAACCTGGCAGCGGGCGAATCACAATCTTCTTGCCCGGCTGGTTGAGTGCCGAAATCGGGGTAATACAGGCCAGACCATTCTTGCCGTTCATGTTCAGACCGTCGGAACCGCACACACCTTCACGACAGGAGCGACGGAACGACAGGCTGGGATCTTTCTCTTTCAGCTGAATAAGCGCATCCAGCAGCATCATGTCGCGACCTTCATCCGCTTCCAGGGTGTAATCCTGCATACGCGGAGCATCATCAACATCCGGGTTATAGCGATAAATTGAAAACTCGAGTCTCATTTTCCTGTCTCCGCATTAGTAAGTACGAATCTTCGGCGGGAATGCCGGGCGCAGTTTCGGTTCCATGTTGACGCTTCGGCGCGTCATGGATTCCGACTCTGGCAGATACAGGGAGTGGCACAGCCAGTTTTCATCATCACGATCCGGGAAGTCGAAGCGGCTATGCGCGCCACGGCTTTCGGTACGGAAGTTGGCAGAAACAGCCGTTGCATACGCCGTTTCCATCAGGTTATCCAGTTCCAGACACTCAACGCGCTGGGTGTTGAACTCGCTGGAAGTGTCATCCAGACGGGCATTTTTCAGACGCTCGCGGATAACTTTCAACTGCTCAAGCCCTTTCGCCATCGCATCACCTTCACGGAAGACCGAGAAGTTATGCTGCATACATTCTTGCAGCGCTTTACGAATCGCCACCGGATCTTCACCGTTACGATTATTGTTCCAGCGGTTCAGACGATCCAGAGATGCTTCAACATCAGACTCGCTGGCATCGCGCAATGCGCCCTGCTCGGCGATAGACTCTTGCAGATGCAGACCCGCTGCGCGACCAAAGACCACCAGGTCCAGCAGCGAGTTACCGCCCAGACGGTTAGCACCGTGTACCGATACGCAGGCAATTTCACCTACCGCGAACAGCCCCGGAACAACCACATCTTCGCCTTTCTCATTCACAGTCAGCGCCTGACCGGTCACTTTGGTCGGAATACCGCCCATCATGTAGTGACAGGTTGGGATAACCGGAATCGGCTCTTTCACCGGATCAACGTGAGCGAAGGTACGGGAAAGCTCCAGGATACCCGGCAGACGGGATTCGAGAACTTCTTTACCCAGGTGATCGAGTTTCAGTTTCGCGTGTGGCCCCCACGGACCATCACAGCCGCGACCTTCACGGATTTCAATCATGATGGAACGCGCCACCACATCACGGCCCGCCAGGTCTTTGGCGTTCGGCGCATAACGCTCCATAAAGCGTTCGCCATGTTTGTTCAGCAGATAACCGCCTTCACCACGGCAACCTTCGGTGACCAGTACGCCCGCACCGGCAATGCCGGTCGGGTGGAATTGCCACATTTCCATATCCTGCACCGGTACGCCTGCGCGGATAGCCATGCCGACACCGTCGCCAGTGTTAATGTGGGCGTTAGTGGTGGACTGATAAATACGCCCTGCCCCGCCAGTCGCCAGCACGGTAGCGCGGGCTTTGAAATAAACCACTTCACCGGTTTCGATGCACAGTGCGGTACAACCCACCACCGCGCCATCCTGGTTTTTCACCAGATCCAGCGCATACCACTCGGAGAAAATGGTGGTGTGGTTTTTCAGGTTCTGCTGATAAAGCGTGTGCAACAGTGCGTGACCGGTACGGTCAGCCGCTGCCGCAGTGCGTGCCGCCTGCTCGCCGCCGAAGTTTTTCGACTGACCGCCAAACGGACGTTGATAGATACGACCATCATCAAGACGCGAGAACGGCAGGCCCATGTGTTCGAGTTCCAGAATCGCTTCCGGCCCGGTTTTACACATATATTCAATCGCGTCCTGGTCACCGATATAGTCCGACCCTTTTACGGTGTCGTACATATGCCATTCCCAGTTATCTTCATGGGTATTACCCAGCGCAACGGTAATGCCGCCTTGCGCAGAAACGGTATGGGAACGGGTCGGGAAGACTTTAGAGAGCAGCGCACAGGTCTGGCCGCTCTGGGAAATTTGCAGCGCCGCGCGCATACCTGCGCCGCCGGCACCAATCACAACTGCATCAAATTCTCTGACTGGCAATTTCATCACACACCCCACACCACAACGAATCCATAAATCACGTAAACCACCAGTGCAACGACAATCACCAGTTGCAGCATCAGGCGCAAAGCCAGCGGTTTAACGTAGTCGGTCAACACCTGCCACATGCCGATCCAGGCATGCATCAAGATAGAAAACAGCGCCAGCAGGGTGAACACTTTGTTGAACGCAGAGGCGAAGAAACCGATCCAGACTTCATATGTCAGCTCGCCACTGGTAGCGAAAAAACCGACCATATAAATGATGTAGAGCGTCAGGACGATAGCGGTAGCGCGAACGAGGATGAAATCATGTACGCCATTGCGTCCTAATGCGGAGGCGTTGCTTACCATACGAGGACTCCTGCGAGAAGTGAAAGCACGACAGTAATAACAAAGGAGATTTTGGCGGAGCGTTTACCCGCTTCGAATGTTTCTTCCAGATAGCCAAAATCCATCATCATGTGGCGAATACCTACGACGACGTGATACGCCAGAGCGGTAAGGATGCCCCACATGATAAATTTGACGAAGAAGCTGCCCATAATCGCGGAAGCTTGCTCGAAACCTTCAGGGGAAGAGAGGCTGGTACCCAGAAGCCACAGCAGGATGCCCACTGCAACAAAGGTGATCACACCGGAAACGCGATGGAGAATGGACGCTATCGCCGTGATGGGGAACCGGATGGTCTGTAGGTCCAGATTAACAGGTCTTTGTTTTTTCACATTTCTTATCATGAATAACGCCCACATGCTGTTCTTATTATTCCCTGGGGACTACGGGCACAGAGGTTAACTTTCTGTTACCTGGAGACGTCGGGATTTCCTTCCTCCGGTCTGCTTGCGGGTCAGACAGCGTCCTTTCTATAACTGCGCGTCATGCAAAACACTGCTTCCAGATGCGAAAACGACACGTTACAACGCTGGGTGGCTCGGGATTGCAGGGTGTTCCGGAGACCTGGCGGCAGTATAGGCCGTTCACAAAATCATTACAATTAACCTACATATAGTTTGTCGGGTTTTATCCTGAACAGTGATCTAGGTCACGATAACAACATTTATTTAATTTTTAATCATCTAATTTGACAATCATTCAACAAAGTTGTTACAAACATTACCAGGAAAAGCATATAATGCGTAAAAGTTATGAAGTCGGTATTTCACCTAAGATTAACTTATGTAACAGTGTGGAAGTATTGACCAATTCATTCGGGACAGTTATTAGTGGTAGACAAGTTTAATAATTCGGATTGCTAAGTACTTGATTCGCCATTTATTCGTCATCAATGGATCCTTTACCTGCAAGCGCCCAGAGCTCTGTACCCAGGTTTTCCCCTCTTTCACAGAGCGGCGAGCCAAATAACAAACGGGTAAAGCCAGGTTGATGTGCGAAGGCAAATTTAAGTTCCGGCAGTCTTACGCAATAAGGCGCTAAGGAGACCTTAAATGGCTGATACAAAAGCAAAACTCACCCTCAACGGGGACACAGCTGTTGAACTGGATGTGCTGAAAGGCACGCTGGGTCAAGATGTTATTGATATCCGTACTCTCGGTTCAAAAGGTGTGTTCACCTTTGACCCTGGCTTCACTTCAACCGCATCCTGCGAATCTAAAATTACTTTTATTGATGGTGATGAAGGTATTTTGCTGCACCGCGGTTTCCCGATCGATCAGCTGGCGACCGATTCTAACTACCTGGAAGTTTGTTACATCCTGCTGAATGGTGAAAAACCGACTCAGGAACAGTATGACGAATTTAAAACTACGGTGACCCGTCATACCATGATCCACGAGCAGATTACCCGTCTGTTCCACGCTTTCCGTCGCGACTCACATCCAATGGCAGTCATGTGTGGTATTACCGGCGCGCTGGCGGCGTTCTATCACGACTCGCTGGATGTTAACAATCCTCGTCATCGTGAAATTGCCGCGTTCCGCCTGCTGTCGAAAATGCCGACCATGGCAGCGATGTGTTACAAGTATTCCATTGGTCAGCCATTTGTTTACCCGCGCAACGATCTCTCCTACGCCGGTAACTTCCTGAATATGATGTTCTCTACGCCGTGCGAACCGTATGAAGTTAATCCGATTCTGGAACGTGCTATGGACCGTATTTTGATCCTGCACGCTGACCATGAACAGAACGCCTCCACCTCCACCGTGCGTACCGCTGGCTCTTCGGGTGCGAACCCGTTTGCCTGTATCGCAGCAGGTATTGCTTCACTGTGGGGACCTGCGCACGGTGGTGCTAACGAAGCAGCGCTGAAAATGCTGGAAGAAATCAGCTCCGTTAAACACATTCCGGAATTTGTTCGTCGTGCGAAAGATAAAAATGATTCTTTCCGCCTGATGGGCTTCGGTCACCGCGTGTACAAAAATTACGACCCGCGCGCCACCGTAATGCGTGAAACCTGCCATGAAGTGCTGAAAGAGCTGGGCACGAAGGATGACCTGCTGGAAGTGGCTATGGAGCTGGAAAACATCGCGCTGAACGACCCGTACTTTATCGAGAAGAAACTGTACCCGAACGTCGATTTCTACTCTGGTATCATCCTGAAAGCGATGGGTATTCCGTCTTCCATGTTCACCGTCATTTTCGCAATGGCACGTACCGTTGGCTGGATCGCCCACTGGAGCGAGATGCACAGTGACGGTATGAAGATTGCCCGTCCGCGTCAGCTGTATACAGGATATGAAAAACGCGACTTTAAAAGCGATATCAAGCGTTAATGATTGATTGCTAAGCCGTTTACTTTCCGGACCCGCCTTTAATAGAGCGGGTTCTTTTTTATATGGCTGAACATAAAAAATTGTAAAAATTAAACCAGATGCAAATACCCATTAATAAGGTGAAAAAATGAGACAAGTCACATACTGAGCAGAATGATAAGTTTATTTTTATACTTCCCTGCCGGTAACATTGTTAACCCAATGAAAATTATGCATATCCATCCCACCCCATCCTTCATCTCATTAAACAATAAATTTATGCACTCAATTATTCCATTCTTTATATCACAAGCTTTTTAATATTATTAAATAAAACCAAATACATTCAATTGTCATTTTATATATTCTTGCCACGCAACACTCTATCTCATTATTTAAAGGACTCAGTTATGTTTAAAGGACAAAAAACATTGACCGCTCTGGCCATATCTCTGCTATTCACTGCACCTGTTTATGCAGCTGATGAAGGATCCGGTGAAATTCACTTTAAAGGTGAAGTTATTGAAGCACCGTGTGAAATACATCAGCATGATATTGATAAAGAGGTTGAACTCGGTCAGGTGACCACCAGCCACATTAATCAGTCACATCAGATCGGAAGAGCGTCGTGTAGGGAAAGAGTGTAGATCTCGGTGGTCGCCGTATCATTAAAAAAGGAAAGAGTGT
>ENA-UPXC01005508-UPXC01005508.1-human-gut-metagenome-genome-assembly--contig:-NODE-5508-length-10384-cov-3.935966_pt1 | contig 10384 bp, 13 predicted proteins | sample MGYA00250047_ERZ773371 | MGnify/ENA primary metagenome ERZ773371 (study PRJEB29103, sample SAMN06111975) | human gut metagenome | biome: human gut; feature: ankylosing spondylitis patient; material... | reverse complement strand
TGATGGCAAACGAAAAATCAGTGACCGGAGCGTATCTGAGCGGACGCCTCAAGATCCCGGTTCCGGAAAAAAGAGAGGGGGAGGGCCGTTGCTCAAGGGAAGAGAAACCGTCTATGTTGTATATGAAGTGGAAAAACGGCTATGCCCGGACCAATAAGAACAGAACGCATGGCAGAGGTAGCTAAAACAAAGGAGAAACCTTATGAAGCGGCACTGGAAACTTCTTGGAGCAGTTTGCGTTTGTATGGTTGGGATCGTTTGGCTAGGAACGGCAGGTGGTTTGGATACAAAGTCCCGGGTGGAACGGCAGTTCCATGCCGACCTGGAAGAGCTGACTCAAACTGCGGAATTGGTCCTGGCAGGGCAAGAGGCGGAGGTACCTTCCAAATGGCGGGATGTGAGCCGGTTTGACGATGTAGTCTGCTTTGATTATGGCGGGTGGGGCTTTGGCCCCTCTACCCGGTATTGGGGTGTAAATTATGTTGCAGACGATCGTTTGGTAGGATTTCAGGGAATGTCTCTGGATGGAGCAGTTCCTGACGGCGAAGGTTGGCTCTGGGAAGAGGACAGTGGGGATAACCGTTGCTATGTGGAACGGTTGGCTCCATGCTGGTACTATTTTGAGATGAACTTCTAAGAGCAGACGCATAGGAGGAGACATGAAAAAGCGCTTTTTTCTTTTGATACCGGCGGCAGTGATTGTGGCGTGTGCCGCTTTGTGGGCCGTTACAGGTGCTTCGGGAACCGAAGGACACCTGGAGAGTCGGCTGGGCCTGTCGTTCCCCACAGGGACCGAAATCGTCTGTGAGGACAGCCACGGTGGCTTTCACGGCGACGGGGTGCTGGCTGCGATAGTGCGGTTTCCTGACTCCCAAGCTGGAGAAGAAGTGATACGATCTATTGCAAAACAGTGGACACCCCTCCCGGTACAGGAAGACTGGATGGAGAAGTTCCAAGTGGTCTGGACGGACTATGGAAAGACGCTGGATGCGCTTCCTCAAAACCCAGAAGGGTTCTGGTTTTACCGGGACCGGTACAAAGAGCGGTATGGCGAGGTCTGCGCTTACAATCCGGTGATGCAAAACTGCACCTTTGCTATGTTGGATGCAGAGACAGGACTGCTGTACGTCCTGGAAGTGGACTGCTGAATAAGGAGGACGACATGAGAAAACGTTGTGTCCTGTTGTCAGGATTTCTGTTGGCCCTGACTGTGGCGGGATGCTCCGGTCCGGTCCGCCCGTTGGGGGAGGAACAGCCGGATTTGGTGGTATACAATGACAGCACGGCCATCATCGGATCGATAACCGTCAGCTCCGACCGGGAGAGCCAGGGGGTGGCCATGGCAGACGGCAGCCCGCTGGAGCGGGGGGAGTCCTACGGATTTCAGGTGGCAGAGACGGAACGGGTCACCGTAGAGCTGTGGGATCTGGAACAGCACAGCCTGGGCCGCTGCCAGGTGAAGATGGAAGAGCAGCCCATGCGGGTCACGCTGGATGATGAACTGGGCCTGAGGATACAGGCAGAGCAGGAGGCGAAATGAAGCACATCCGGAAGAAAACACTGTTAGGCACGGCTGTTGTGGCCGGGGCAGCCCTCTTGGGAACTTGTATGTGGGCGCTGCAAAGCGCGCTGGGAATCAGCCAATACGACATTACCCTTCCCCAAGGAATGGAGGGGCTGGACGGATATCGAATTGTCCAGATTGCAGATCTGCACAGCGTAAATTTGGAGCAGGAGCTGGAACAGGCTATGGAGCAGCTTCAGCCCAACCTCATCGTCATGACCGGAGACCTGGTCAACCGGGAGGACCGGGACTTTACCCAAGCCCTGTCCACGGCGGCTCTGGTCGTCCGTTATGCCCCCACCTACTTTGTCCGGGGCAACCACGAGGTGGATAACCCGGACTACGCCCACCTGCGCCGAGGGCTGGAGGAAGCTGGTGTCACCATTTTGGAGGACGAAGGTGTAGTACTGGACTACCACGGCACAGCCCTGAACCTGGTGGGTGTGAAGGATGTCAATGCCTATCCGGGCAGCCGTTGGAAGGCCACGGTGGCCATGGGACAGACGGCAAAGGAATTGTTTGTAGACGGAGCTTACCATGTACTTCTCTCCCATCGGCCCAGCCTGCTGGAGACCTATGGGGCCTGCGGGGCGGATCTGGTATTCTCCGGCCATGCCCATGGCGGCCAGGTGCGCCTGCCCATCCTTGGAGCGGTATTTGCCCCTGACCAGGGTTTATGGCCCCAGGTGACGGCCGGGGTCCATACCGCCGGGCAGGCACAGGTTGTGGTCAGCCGAGGACTGGGCAACGGCACGCCCTTCCCGCGGCTGTGGAACGGCCCCGAGCTGGTGGCGGTCACCTTGCGCAGTGCGGAGAGTTTCCCGGAGAATGGTTGACAGGCACGAGTCTCTGGGCCATAATAACAGGGTGAAAACCTGCTATATTTGGGCCAAAACAGAGAAAGAAGGAACCATATGATCCAGGACATCGCACCCCACCACTACGATAACGCCTATCATCCCACCCAGCCCAAGGCTGGAGATCGGGTCTTTTTCTATCACGAGGGCAGCACCCTGCTCTCCGCTGCCACCGGCGAGCCCTTCACCTGGGAGGAGGTCACCGCCCTCACTGCAGGTGAGACGCTGGAGACCACCTACTTCTTCCGCATTGACGAGACAGCCTTCCACTGGAGCCGGGAGGTGCCCCAGGGCGTGCTGGAGGCCGCCCTGCCTGTGAAGGATTCCCACTTCCGCACCATGCAGCCCGGGTGGCTGGCCTTTGCGGGCATTACCGCCAGCCAGCTGCACCAGTGGTATGGCAACCACCGCTTCTGCGGTCGGTGTGGAAAGCCTATGGAGCCTGACCAGGTGGAGCGGGCCATGCGCTGCCCCGTCTGCGGGAATCTGGTTTACCCCACCATCTCGCCCGCCGTCATCGTGGCGGTGACCCACGGTGACCGCCTGCTGCTCACCAAATACTCCCGCCCGGGAGCGTATCGCAATTACGCCCTCATCGCCGGCTTTGCCGAGATCGGCGAGCCCCTGGAGGACACGGTGCGCCGGGAGGTCATGGAGGAGGTGGGCCTGCCGGTGAAGAACATCCGGTTCTACAAGAGCCAGCCCTGGAGCTTTTCCAGCAGCCTGCTCTCCGGCTTCTACTGTGACCTGGATACCGATGATGAGACGGTGACCCTCCAGGCCGATGAGCTGGGGGAGGGAACCTGGTTTGACCGGGCCAATTTGCCCGAGGGAGGCTCGGCAGTGTCGCTGACCCACGAGATGATCCAGCGTTTCCGGCAGGGACCGGTGTAATTACATAACAAACGGCATGCGGCTGGTGGACGTATCTTGTCCTCCGGCCGCATGTTTTTGTCCCCTGTGGCATAGAAATAGCGGGAAAGGGTGATGGTATGGGGGGCAGAAAGGGAAGCCTGTTGGAAAAAACCGCCCAGCTGCTGGACCTGCCCGCGGACGCGGTGGCGGGGGTGCCCAGGCTGGAGCTGGTGGGAACCGGGGAACTGCGCATGGAGAACCACAAGGGCATTTTGGCCTATGGCAGCGAGGAGATCCACATCAGCGCCGGCTCTTATGTGGTGCGGGTCACCGGGCGGGAGCTGGAGCTGCGGGCCATGACGGGGGTGGAACTGCTGATCACCGGGCAGATCGCCGATATCCATATGGAGTAGGAGGGGAAGCATGAGGCAGGTGGAAAATCTCCTGCGGGGGACGGTAACGCTCACCGCCCGGGGCCCCTTCCCGGAGCGGCTGCTCAATCTCTGCGCCCAGGAGCAGGTGCCCTGCTGGGGGCTGGAGTGGGTGGACGAGCACGTGCTGCGGCTCATTACCCTGCGGCAGAAGCTGCGGCGGCTGGAGGAACTGGCTCAGCGGGTGGGGTGTGAGGTCGAGATCGAGGGCAGTCGGGGACTGCCCGCCTTCCTGCGGCGCTTTCGCAAGCGCTACGCCTTTCTGGTGGGCCTGGCCCTGAGCGTAGCGGCGGTGTGTTTTCTTTCCCAGTTTATTCTCACCATCCAGGTGACCGGCAACGAGCAGGTGTCCACCGCCAGTATTCTCTCCCAGCTCAGACAGCAGGGGGTGCGTCCGGGGGTGTACGGTCCCAGCCTGGACCGCAAGGCCATTGCCCAGCGGGCCCTGTTGGAGATGCCCGACCTGTCCTGGATGTCCATCAATCTCTACGGCACCAAGCTGGAGGTAGTGGTGCGGGAGGCGGTGAAGGCGCCGGAGCTGGATCGGGAGGAGGGGTACTACGATGTGGTGTCCCAGGCAGACGGGATCATCCTCCAGGTGGAGCCACTGGCCGGTGAGGCGCTGGTGGCGGAGGGGGACACGGTGGCCAAGGGAGAGGTTGTCATCTCCGGCCTCATCAGTATGCCGCCGCCTCAGTACACCGACCTCCCCACCCGCTACTACCAGACCCACGCCCGGGGCCGGGTGTGGGCCCGCACCTGGCGCACGCTGCGGGGAGTCATCCCGCTCCAGGCCCAGGTGAAGGAGTACACTGGGGAGAACCGCACCCTGTGGTCGGTGAGCTTATTTGGATTTTCCCTGGATTTTTTCCGAAACAGTAGCATTCCATGGGAGTCTTATGATAAAATAACCACGGTGTACCAGGGAGACCTCCCCGGCGGCCAGCGCCTGCCCATGATGCTTACGGCTCAGCGCTGCCGTGCCTATGAGACAAAGAGCGTGGACGTGGATGTGGAAGCCGCCCAGGCTCTGGTGGAGGAGGGACTGGAACGCCGGCTTCAGGATCTCATTGGCCCGGATGGACAGGTGCTGTCCCAAAACTTCACCGCCCGGGTGGCGGACGGGATGCTGGAGGTTACGCTGAGCGCGGAGTGCCAAGAGGAGATTGGCCAGGAGACGCCCAGCACACGGGAAATTCCAGAGGAGGACTCCTCTGCCGAACAGGAGTAATCATACCAATGACAGAACAGACCATCAGCCTGGAGCGCTTGGAGGATACCATCAACCTCTTTGGCTCCTTTGACGAGAATATCCGTTTGATCGAGCATGAGCTGGGGGTCTCGGTGATCAGCCGGGATTCCCAGCTGAAGGTGTCCGGGGAGGACCCGGAGCAGGTTCTATTTGCCGTGCACGCCATTGAGAACCTGATGGGCCTGGCCGCCCGGGGAGAGGCCATCGGCGAGCAGAACGTGCGCTATGTCCTCCAGCTGGTGCGGGAGGGCCGGGAGCAGGAGGTGCAGCAGCTGTCTGCCGGCGTGCTGTGTATCACAGCCAAGGGCAAGCCCATCAAGGCCAAGACCCTGGGCCAGAAGAAGTATGTGGAGGCCATCCAGAAAAATACCGTTACCCTGGGCATCGGCCCGGCAGGTACTGGCAAAACCTATCTGGCGGTGGCGGCGGCCGTAGCCGCCTTCCGGGCCAAGGAAATTAACCGCATCATCCTCACCCGCCCCGCCGTGGAGGCGGGAGAGCGGCTGGGCTTTTTGCCCGGCGACTTGCAGAGCAAGGTAGACCCCTACCTGCGCCCTTTGTACGACGCCCTCTTTGACATGCTGGGCCCGGAGACTTACCAGAAGTATCTGGAGCGGGGCAACATCGAGGTGGCCCCCCTGGCCTACATGCGCGGCCGCACCCTGGACGACAGCTTCATTATTCTGGACGAGGCACAGAACACCTCCCGGGAGCAGATGAAGATGTTCCTTACCCGTCTGGGCTTCGGCTCCAAGATCGTCATTACCGGCGATATTACCCAGATCGACCTGCCCGGGGACAAGGTATCCGGCCTGCGGGAGGCCATGCGGGTACTCAAGGGCGTGGAGGACATCGCCATCTGCCGCCTCACGGAGAGCGACGTGGTCCGCCATGTGATCGTGCAGCGGATCATCAAGGCCTACGAGGTGGACGAGGAGCGCAAAAACCGGAAGGACAAGCAGCGCTGAGGAGGAAATAGATATGGAGCATCAGATCATCCTGGAGACCGAGGTGGACTGCCCCGACGATGTGCAGCAGCTGCTGGAGCGGGTCATCAACGCCGCCCTGGAGGCGGAGGGAGTGGAACTGCCCTGCGAGATCAGCGTCTTGCTCACCAATGACGAGGGTATCCACCAGATCAATCTGGACATGCGTGGGGTAGACCGGCCCACCGACGTGCTCTCCTTCCCCATGTTTGACCTCCAGCCCGGGGACAAGCCCGGGGAGGAGGACGAGGACCCGGACACCGGGCTGGTGCCCCTGGGGGATATGTGCATCTCCCTGGAGCGGGCCCAGGCCCAGGCGGAGGAGTACGGCCACAGCGTGCAGCGGGAGCTGAGCTATCTGGCCGTCCACTCGGTGCTTCACCTGCTGGGCTATGACCACATGGATGAGGGCCCCATGAAGAAACAGATGCGCCAGCGGGAGGAAGACATCCTGGGCACGCTGGGCATTGTCCGGGAGAATGATGGCTGAGAAAGGGAGGATACCATGAGCGCCATGAAGATCAGGCTGGTCCCCATTGAGGAGGACGAGATCCTGGAGGAGGAGCAGCCGTGGACGCTGACCCTGGGGGAGCTTGCCGCCATGGCGGCAGCTATTGCTGGGGCGCTGGCTCTATTCCTTTTGATCTGGAAGAAAGTCGTCAAATAATTTACGGGAAATTGCTCGTACCCAATAGAAAGCGAGGAACATTATGTCAACTATTAAGAAATCCGGCATCATCACCCTGTGCGGACGGCCCAACGTGGGCAAGTCTACCCTGACCAACGCCCTGGTAGGGGAGAAGGTGGCCATCGTCACCAACAAGCCCCAGACCACCCGCAACCGCATCACCGCTATTTTGAACCGGGGGGAGAGCCAGTTTGTCTTTGTGGACACCCCCGGCCTCCACAAGGCCCGCACCCGCCTGGGCGACTACATGGTGAATGTGGTCAAGGAGAGTGTGGCCGACGTGGATGGGGTCATGCTGCTGGTGGAGCCTATCCCCAACATCGGCGCGCCGGAACAGCAGCTCATCGACCGCATTAAGACTCTGGGCTGTCCCTCTGTGCTGGTCATCAACAAGGTGGACACCCTGGAGCACAAGGAGGAGCTGCTGGAGGTCATCCAGACCTACGGGCAGGCCCATGAGTTCACCGCCGTGGTCCCTGTCTCGGCCAGGACCGGCGAGGGGGTGGAGGAGCTGCTGGACGTACTGGACGGGTTTCTGCCCCAGGGGCCCCAGCTCTTCCCAGAGGACATGGTCACCGATCAGCCGGAGCGCCAGATGATGGCGGAGATCCTGCGGGAGAAGCTGCTGCTCTGCCTGGACAAGGAGATCCCCCACGGCACCGCCGTGGAGATCACCAAGTTCTCCGAGCGGGATGACGAGGTCATCGAGGTGGACGCCACCATCTACTGCGAGAAGAACAGTCACAAGGGCATCATCATCGGCAAGGGCGGCTCCATGCTGAAAAAGGTGTCCTCCCTGGCCCGGCAGGACATGGAGCGCTTCATGGGCACCAAGGTGTATCTCCAGACCTGGGTTAAGGTAAAAGAAAATTGGAGAGATAATATCAATCTCATTCACAATTTCGGCTATCGGGACGAATAAACAAAACCTTCCATCTATAAATTTCGACTCCTTCCGCCATACTAAGGCCAGAAACAGAAACGGAGGGACGGACATGGATGGAATGTGGGAACTGTTTTTTGCCACCGGGCTGCCTCAGGCCTACCTGGCTGCCCGGCGGGAGAAGCCGCAGGGCCGTTTCGACCCTCCCATGACGCCCCGCAAAGGGGAGACCATTTCCTCGCTGCCCCCACCGTGGCAGTGAGACTGGGGCCCGCTCCACTTGGAGCGGGCCCATCGTACATAGAAGGAGCGTTTACCATGCATCTGCACACCAAGGCATTGGTCCTGCGGGAGACCGCCTACAAGGAGTCGGACAAGATTCTCACCCTGCTTACTCAGGAGCAGGGGAAGCTGACCGCCTCCGCCCGGGGCTGCCGCCGCAAGGGGAGCCCTCTGGCTGCGGGTAGCCAGCTGCTGGTGTGGTCCGACTTTATCCTCTACGAGTACCAGGGCCGCTGGACTGTGAAGGAGGCGGAAGTGGAGCGGGAGTTCCGGGGCATGCGGGAGGATCTGGACAAGTTTGCCCTGGGCTGCTACTTCGGGGAAGTGACCCAGACCCTGGCCCTGGAGGGGCTGCCCAGTCCGGAACTGCTCTCCCTGATTCTCAACAGCCTCCACGCTCTGGACCGGCTGGACCGTCCGTTGGCCCTCATCAAGGGGGGCTTTGAGCTGCGGGCCATGTGTCTGGCGGGATATGAGCCGGTGCTGGACGCCTGTGCCGTGTGCGGCTGTCAGCCGGAGGAGCCCCGGTTCCACCTGCGGGAGGGGGTGCTCCACTGTGCCCGCTGCCGCAGCGAAGTGGGGGACGGGGTGTCCATGCCTCTGGACCAGGGGGCGCTGGCCGCCATGCGCCATGTGGCCTACGGAGACCCCAAGCGGCTATTTTCCTTCCAGTTGGAGGAGAAAAGTCTGTCCAGCTTTGCCGACGTGGCCGAGGCCTACCTGCTCACCCAACTGGAGCGGGGCTTTCATACCCTGGACTTTTATAAATTGTTGCGGTTAAATTAAAACAAGAGCCGTTGGAACCTTGGTTCCAACGGCTCTTTGATTATGCCAGAAGCTCTTCCATCTCGTCCAGCAGGCGGCCGAACTGATCCAGGGCGTCCTGGATGGGCTGGGGAGAGGCCATGTCCACCCCGGCACCCTTCAGCAGGTCGATGGGGTCCTGGCTGCATCCGCCGGCCAGGAAGGTGAGGTAGTCCTGCACCGCCTGGGGACCGCCGGTAAGAATGCGGTTGGCCAGGGCGATGGCGGCGGAGTAGCCGGTGGCGTACTGGAAGACGTAGTAGTTGTAGTAGAAGTGGGGGATGCGGGACCACTCCAGGGCAATCTGGGGGTCAGAGATCATGTCGGGGCCGAAGTAGGCCTCGTTGAGGGCCTTGTACTCCTGACAGAGAAGCTCGGCGGTGAGGGTCTCGCCCTGGGCGGCCAGCTCGCCCATGCGCAGCTCAAACTCAGCAAACATGGTCTGGCGGTACAGGGTACCCTTGAACTGCTCCAGGAAGTGGTTGATGAGCCAGGCCCGGCGGCGTTTATCGTCGGTCTGCTTGAGCAGATGCTCCATCAGCAGGGCCTCGTTGCAGGTGGAGGCCACCTCGGCCACGAAGATCACATAGTCCCGGTAGACGGTGGGCTGGGTGCGATTGGAGAGGTAGGAGTGGACGGCGTGGCCCAGCTCGTGGGCCAGGGTGAACATGCTGTCCAGGTCGTCCTGGTAGTTCAGGAGAATATAGGGGTGGACCAGGGCGCCCGACATATAGCCGCCGGAGCGCTTGCCCACATTCTCGTATACGTCGATCCACCGGTTGTCCAGCGCCTGACGGATGATGGCCTGGTACTCCTCACCCAGAGGGGCCACCGCCTGGTAGACGGTCTCCTTGGCCTGCTCGTAAGGAATTTCCGCCTCCACGCCGGACACCATGGGGGCGTACACGTCGTACATGTGCAGTTCGTCCACCCCCAGCAGCTTTTTCCGAAGGCGCACATAGCGGTGCATCTTGTCCAGATTGGCCCGGACGGTGGAGATGAGGTTGTGGTATACCTCCTCGGGCACATGGGTGCCGTCCAGAGAGGCGGCCAGAGCGCTGGGGTAGCGCCGTGCCTTGGAGAAGAACTGGAGCTGCTTGACCTGGGCGGAGAGGGTGGCGGCCAGGGTATTTTTCATGCCGCCGTAGACGGAATACAGGTTTTCAAAGGCGGATTTCCGCAGGGCCCGGTCGGGGCTGGACATGAGCAGGGTGTAGGAGCCGTTGGAGAGAGGGTGGGGCTGGCCTTCCCCGTCCACCGCATCGGGGAAGGTGAGGTCGGCGTCGGTGAGCTTGGAGAAAATGTCGTCGGGGGCCTGGGACAGCTCACCGGCGGCGGCCAGCAGCTGCTCCTCCGCCTGAGACAGGGTATGGGGGCGGCGGCGCTGGATGTTGTGGAAGTAGCGGCGGTAGAGGGTGAGCTCCGGCAGCTGGGCATAGAACTCCACCAGCCGCTCCTCGGGCAGGGCCAGCAGCTCGGGCACCTCAAAGGCAGTGGCACGTACCAGCTCCACATACTGGGTGGAGATTTGCCCCACCATAGCCTGGTAGGTAGCCATCCGGGTATCCTCATCGCTTTTCCGCTGGGCGTAGTCCATGAGCTTGCTGAGCATCTCCCCGGCCTGCTGCTCCAGGGTGACAAAGTCGTAGAGAGTCTGGGCGCTCTCGCCCAGACGGCCCGCGTAGCTCTCTGCCGGCTCAGCCCCATCCACACTGACCGCCGGAATCATGACCGGCATCATCGTCGGATTCAGCTTCATGATGATAGGATTCCCTACTGTAT
>ENA-UPXC01005507-UPXC01005507.1-human-gut-metagenome-genome-assembly--contig:-NODE-5507-length-10385-cov-3.318490_pt1 | contig 10385 bp, 10 predicted proteins | sample MGYA00250047_ERZ773371 | MGnify/ENA primary metagenome ERZ773371 (study PRJEB29103, sample SAMN06111975) | human gut metagenome | biome: human gut; feature: ankylosing spondylitis patient; material... | reverse complement strand
ATTGTAGGTGATCCGATGCTCGGCGGAATTGATAATCAAGATAACTATGATACTTTGATGAAACAGATTCAGTCTGTAATTGATGCAGACAGCACAAACAAATAATTCCATTCAAAGACAGGATAAAACTACAGTTGTTTTATCCTGTCTTTGATTAAAAAACCCCAGAAACACAAAGTTCCTGGGGTTTGATATGCATTCTGTTGTTCCAAACAATTAACGTTTACGTAACCGAAAACAGCGGAAAAATCGAGCATATTTCAGACACAGCTGCTGTGCCTTTTCTGCAGTGAGATTATTTTCTTCCACATCCTCCGTATCAAAACTGATGAATTGCATTTCTACCAACATCAATTAGATCTACAATTTCTCTCCGTTCAGGCATAGAACAAATTGCACCTTTTTTTGTTGTAACTAGAGCCGCGCCTGCATTCGCAAAGATAAGCATTTCTCTCAAATGATCCTCTGTCAAGTTGTTAATATCGTGTTCCAAAATATATGCCAAGGAACACCCGCAAAAAGTATCTCCCGCTCCTGTTGTTTCTATCGCTGATACCTGAAATCCTTTTTCTTCTATCCTAAAGTCTTTATAGTAAGCTCTACTCCCCTTTTTTCCCATAGTAAGAAGAATCAATGGTATCTCATATTTATTCTGTAAATATAAGACTCCTTGGTCATAATCCTCTATTCCTGTAATAAACTGGATCTCATTATCAGATATCTTTAGAATGTCACATTGCTCAAATCCATATTCCATCTGCTTTTTTGCCTCTTCCAAGGATTCCCAAAGAGGCTCCCTCAAGTTCGGATCAAAAGAAATCAGAGATCCATTCTTCTTTGCAGCTTTAACAGCTTTTTTTGTTGCATTCCGAACATTTTCATGTGTCATGGACAAAGTACCAAAATGGAAAATCTTTGTAGACCGAACAAACGTGTCATCTACCTCGTCTTCTGTAAGCATCATATCTGCACCTGGATTCCGATAAAAGGAAAATGCTCTGTCTCCGTCTGGAAATGTATGTACAAATGCAAGCGTTGTGTTCACATTTTTATCTACCTTTAGTTCCTTTGATGAAATCCCCACTCGTTCGATCGTTCCCTTTAGCATCGCACCAAACATATCGTTTCCAACCTTTCCTATAAAGGCTGTTTTTTTCCCCAGCTTTGCCAATATAGCAAGCACATTGCATGGCGCGCCTCCGGGATTGGCTTCAAAAAGCATATTTCCCTGATCACTTGTTCCATTATTCGTAAAATCGACCAGTAATTCTCCTAAAGCAATTACATCATACATTTTTACACCTCCGATACCTCTGTTCCTTCCAACGTGTACATTTCATATTTCACATTCCCCTGTTGATGAATATCAGTGCCTAGGTTGTAAACACAATTGGATATTATATATTCTCCGTCATTTACAAAAACTTCAATTAGATTCGGATCCACATATACATCTATCTGGAATCCGTCTTTTAAATCAGGAGTGGAAAATTCTGTTTGCATTTCCCATGAAGTATCTACCAGCCTACCTCTATCCGTATGGATCTTATTTCCTTTTCTTGTAATTTGATATCCTCCAATATCAACAGTCTCCCCATCCTCTAATGAAAATGATACTCTGTATCCATTTTCATCCGCTTCATCCGGGCTGTTAATCTTTTTGGAAAAAGCATTTCTTATATTAGGATGTACACGAAAATAAATATGATCATTTTTCACCTCAATAACCCTTGGAATGCATTGCATCCCGCTCCATTGTCCGTCAACCGGCTTTGGCATACGTAACCATGCTAGCAGGACTCTTCTGCCCGCTTCATCCACAGTAGTCTGAGGCGCATAAAGATCCAGTCCATAATCCAAATATTGATATGTATCTGGCATCTCCATATGGCATGTTTCTTTCTGAAACATGACTTTCATACAGATTGACTGGTCAGAATAAGATTTCCCTCCTTTATTAAAATCCATCGGGGAAAAAATTAAAATCTGTTCTCCATCTGTTTGAAAATAATCAGGGCACTCCCACATCCAGCCGAAACCGTTATCTTTTGTGACAAAATTCATGTATGTCCAATTTTTCGTGTCCGTACTTTTAAAAAACAATAGCTTTCCCTGCTTATTATTAATCGTACTTCCAAGAACCATATACCATCCGTCATCTTCTTTCCAGACTTTGGGATCTCTTGTATGCCGTGCATCTCCGATCTCACTGTTATTAAAAACCGGAATAATAGTTTTTTTATCTTTTATGTTATCAAAATGATATCCATCTTCTGATGTGATCAGCATTTGTGCCGAAACAAACTGTTCGTCTAGAAACAAATTAATATCTTCAGGATTTTCCACTAAATACCTTACACCAGTATAATATAAATATAATTTACCCTCATCTTCAACGGCACTCCCTGAAAAGCAGCCATCTCTATCATCCGTTTTACTGGGAAATACTGCAATTCCCTGATACTCCCAGTTTACCAGATCATCACTCACCACATGAGCCCAATGCATCCTTCCCCATCTAGCTTCATATGGAAAACACTGATAAAATAAATGATATTTACCCTTATAGTAGATGAAACCATTTGGATCATTCATCCAGTGCCTGTTCGCTTTTACATGTATTTTCTGCATACTCTTTCTTCCTCCGGAAATTATATACTTTATTGTTTCAATAACAGCATTTAATAAAAAGACTGGCATCGAACTCTCTGTCAGTCTTTTTGCAATTATCTTTTACCATTGTTTAAGTATTATGTTGTCCCATATCTTAATCTCCCAAAGCAGGTGTCGGTCTGAAAACATTTACGGTTCTATCTAAAATCACTTGTTTTTCATTTCCCGAATCAAGAATCGTATTATTAGTCGCTTCTTGCTCAACCAATACATAAACTACCGACATCTCCCGGATATTATTTAATGATGTCAAAGCGTCTACCTGTGCCGAATAGCAAGAGTCAGATGCATCTTGCAACTCGTTTTCAATATCACAAGTAGCTACGATATGATTATTTGAAATATAGTTCCCTCTTCCTGAAGCAATACGTATAATCACAGGCATTGCATCTAGAGGCTTGATATATCTCCTTTGAATCATTTCTGAAATATGATTTGCAACTATAGAATTATTATTTCCATTTATATACAAAAGACCGTAACTGTCATCCAAACCATTGTCATTATCTAACATCGGTTTCCACGGCTCATTGTCTCTTAAGAAATGATTAGAGGAAATCATATTTTCAGAACAATTATCTTCTAACGAAAGCATTCCAGGGTAAAACGAATGAAACCTATTGTTTGAAATAATCGATTTTGCTACATTTTGAAAACACACACTACTTTTTCCTCTTGGGAAAACATTGTTGTTACTGATCAAAAGACCACCAAAACTTTGCGCCAAGATTGAATACCCATTATACCCTGCACCGATCAGGTTATCTGTAATTTTAGAAGCCTGTCCCCAACCACGTAGTTCAATACAGTTGCCGCATTCTGCAATAAAATTGTCATGGATTGACAATGCATCTGCATGATAAATAACAACCCCATGTTCTAAGTATACAAATCCCATTCCTGTGATACGAAATGAATCTTGAGCACTTGCTATGTAAATTCCTGTCTTCCCATTAATATATGTATTCTCCGGATCATTTTTTTTGGTGCCATCATCTTCAAAATGTAATCCATCAATACAGAAATTTTCAAATTCAACAGAGCTAATCCTAGGATTTCCATCTCTTTCCACGTAAAATGCAGCTCCGTCTTTCTCCGATGCATGATTACCAGACAGTTCCACCAGAATACGGCTTCCTCCCGGCCATACCTCATGCAGGTCTTTCCATTCATCTTGCGGCAGATTATATCGGATACTGGAAGAGACAAAACCATGTCCCGATCCCATGATTTTTAGGTAACTGATGTCAATTACCACTTGTGTATGCAGATGATAATCGCCCGGTGGAATATATATTACTGCTCCCGGCTTTCCTCCTTCTTTAACATCCGAGTCTGTTTGCCTGCTTTTGATGTCTGCGATCATGCTGTTGATCACTTCTCCAATATCTTCATACGGATTTCCCGTCTCCCATTTTGTAACATCGTAATAATTGTTACATTTCATTCATAAATCCTCCTGTCTGTTTCTATCATCCCTATCCCTTCACAGCTCCGGCTGTCATTCCCTGTACAATATATTTCTGAACAGCCAGAGAAATGATCATAACAGGAAAACTAAACAAAAATGCTCCTGCACACATCGGACCTAAATCCAGATTATACGCTGATAAAAAGCCCGCTAAGCCAACAGTAAACGTCTTTGCATTTGTGCTGGTGAGCAATAACGCAACAAGAAAATCGTTCCATGCCAAAAACAATGTGAATATAAATGCAGTCGCTAAACCTGGTTTACAGATTGGAAGGATTACTTTCCTGAATGTCTGCAGACTGCTAGCCCCATCAATATAAGTCGCTTCGTCCAGCGTTGAAGGTATTCCTTCAAAGAAACTCAACATTGTCCACATAACAAATGGCATGTTAATTGCTGCATATACCAGTATTAAAGCAATTTTTGTATCATATAATCCCAAATTGCATATCAGTTCATAAATAGGCACCACGATACTTGAAGTAGGTATCATTTTTAAACACAAGACCAGAACCACTAACAAAATTGACAATTTTGCACCTGAACGCTGAATCGCATATGCCGCAAGAGATCCTAAGATCAGTGCAATAATCGTACTGAGTAACGCAGTACTCAGACTATTGAAAAGAAATTTAAAAACATCCATTCTTTCCAGCAAACCCGAAAAATTTTCAACTGAAAAGTTTTTAGGGAAAAAACTTGGCGGAACTGCGATTACTTCTGAACCCGGTTTAAAAGAGCAACAAATCACATATATATACGGAAAAAGCCAGCCTATTGTCAGAACCACTGATAATATGATCCCTATCTTTTTTCCTATTTCACTCTTTTTCTTCACTTTTATGCCTCCTATCCCAATCAACTAACCATTCTTTTTCTTCGGATTCCACAAGCTTTGCATAAATACCAGCGTGAATACTACTAAAACTACAATAAATACAACTGCCATCGCACTTGCATAACCAATGTCGTTATATCTTGTCAATGTCTTATATATAATAATACTGATCGTTTCTGAAGAACTGTTCGGTCCACCTTCTGTCATTGCCCAGATAATGTCAAATGTTCTGGCCGCATCAATGATCCTTACAGACAACGCCGTCAATAAAACTGGTTTGATGACTGGTAATTTGATCGCAAATATCTGCTGTAATTTGTTTGCACCGTCTATTTTTGCTGCCTCCAGCATGCTACTGTCCAACCCCTGTAGTCCCGCTAAGATCATCAACATCATAAATGGTGTTGTCAACCAGATATCTGCAATACAACAAGCTAATAATGACCATTTTTCATCCGCAAGCCAGAGAATATCACTGCTACTTGATAAGATTCCTACTCGTGCCAGCAGTTCATTGACAATTCCAAAGCTTGAACTCATCATCAATTTCCATGTAAGACCAGCTACCAGTGGCGCTATCATAAGAGGCGCCATAAGAAATGAGCGGATCACTTTACTACCTTTATAATCCAATTCAAAAAACAGTGCAAATAATAGTCCCATCACTGTTTCGATTCCTACGGCAACAATGATATAGATGAGAGTATTTTTTAATTGTTTCAAAAAGCCGCCGGCTGTAAATGCATGAATATAGTTTTCTAAACCGATAAATGTTTTATCTCCCGTAATGCCAATCTCAAAAAAACTGTCTATGACCATCTTGAATATAGGATATATCAGGAATGCACCCATAAATACCGCACCCGGAAGGAAGAATAATAATAAGGTTTTTTTGAAATCAATCTCATTTTTACCACCTTTTAACTAGAAAGGTATTCTTGACAAGATTGACTCCTCAAGAATCCCTTTCTACAATTACGTAATCTATGTTTTCTACTTTCCAATTGCCTCTATTTCAGCCTTTGCTGACTCCAGTGTTTCATTGATATCAGCTCCTCCCAAAGTAGATTCTACAACACCTACCAGCACTTCTTCGATCTGTGACCATGTCTCTACCATAGGTCTTGCCTGAGACTGCTTTGAATTCAACGTTTCCAGAACCGCGGTTGTATGTTCATTTCCTGCTTCCTTTCCTTTTTCTTCGTATACAGAAGTCCTTCCCGCAATTTTTAATGTAAGATCCATGTAGTCTTCATTATGTTCATACATGAATTCTACATATTTTTGTGCCATTTCCTTATTTTTAGAATCCTTCATAACGCATTCATACCAAGGACCTGTTGTTGCACCAATTCCCGCACTTCCTGCAATCATCGGTGCACATCCAACTTTATCTGCGCCTAATGCCGCAACAGCCGCCGGATATTGATGACTCCAGTTTAACTGCATGGCGATTTTTCCATTAGTAAAAAGTTCCTGAGACTCTGTCGCTGCTGTAGATAAGGAGTCTGACGGTGTATAATCTGCATTTGCATTTTCAACCATAAAGTTTAATGCATCCACATAAGCCTGATCTGTTATATTTACATTACCTTCTTTGTCAAACACAAGCCCGTCTGCGCCTGCCTGACATGCAAAGTCAAGGAAGGAGCATACCGCATCGGTTCCGCTTCCAAAAACTGTAGTCCCGTACATCTCATCTGTTGAAAGTTCCTGGGAAAGCTTCTGATACTCTTCCCAAGTTTTTGGTACCTTGTTTTCTGGAATAAGATCTTTTCTGTAAATGAGAATTTTAGAATTTACCCACATAGGGTATCCAAGAAGATTCCCATCAATCGTACCACTCTCTTCTAGTGTCGGAAGGAAATCACTTGTGTCAGCATCTTTTAATGGTTCAATTGCGCCTGCAAAAGCTGCCAGCCACACTACATCCATACACGCCACATCATGAGTTGCTTGTTTTGCCTTTATTTCAGTTGAAAGTTTATCATACATTCCCGTATAAGCAACTGCATCTACAACCACCTCACAGCCAGTTTGCTCTTTAAATTCTGCTGCCGTTTCTTTCGCAAGTGCTTCAGCCGGAGAACCACTTTCTACAAGCACTGTGATACTGTTTTTATTGGATGCTTGTTTTTTCCCACCGTTTGCTCCACATCCAACCAACATTGATCCAACCATCGACATTACAAGAATACCTGCAATAATTTTTCTTTTCATTTTATACCTCCATTCGTTTTGTTTATTGATTTATTGATATTCTATAATGTGAAAATTTGTATGTCAATCGTTTTCATTATTGTTTCATCAGTTTCCATATTTTTCACAAATCAAAAGTTTTGTTTTTAGATGTTTTTCACAACATCTCTCTATATATCCTTCTATTTTTTAGTTTTATGAAATTTTTTTCATTTTATCTTTCCTTTTTCTGAAAATCGTGTTATATTTATTTTCATAAGATTTCTATCTTATGCTATGCAATTTTCATGCTAAGATATATATTATAATCACGAGGTGAGTATATGGATAAAGTTAAGATCACAGATATTGCAAAACAAAGCAAAGTATCTCCAACTACGGTTTCGCGATATTTTAATCATCCTGAACTTTTATCACAAGAAACACAAACTAAAATAGAAGATGCAATCCAAAAACTGAACTATAAGCAAGATCATCTTGCCAGAATTCTTGTAACTGGAGAATCGAATCTCGTAGGAGTTATCTTTCCACATTTACATTTAAGCTTTTACACAGAACTACTAAATCAGTTGATCAAATATGCAAAAGAAAAAGGATACCATTTAATCGTCTACACTTCCAACAACTCCAAATCGGAAGAATTACAACTTATCCAAAATCTTTTGTCCTATAGGGTCAAAGGGCTGATTCTATTAAGTCACCTCTTGTCTCCTCAAGAAATAGAAGAGCTTCCTGTACCTGTTATTACTATCGAACGTACAGGTGGAAATTATAAACAGATTAACAATGATAATTTTACTGGCGGAAAACTAGCCGCAGAGCTTTTAATCCAAAATGACTGCGATGTTTTTATCCATATCAATAATGACTATCAGGAAAATTGGCCTTCTTTCAAACGTATATTAGGGTTTGAATTCGGAATAAAAGATCGCTGTTATGAACGTATTGTAGAAAATAATTTTACTGACCCCTATACTTCAAAAGCAGAAAGTACAATGCAAAAAGTAGTTCAAAACTTACTAACCAAATATCCAAACAAAAAAATAGGGGTTTTTTGTTCTAATGACGATATAGCCAACCTCTTTGAACGTGAGTGTATCAAACAGGATTTTGATGTTCCAAATATGGTTAAACTAATTGGTTATGATAATTCTCCTGTATCAAACTATGCTGTTTATCCTATCACTTCAATTGATCAGAATATTTCGCTCATGGCTCAAGTAGCAATTCAGTCACTAGACAACTATATTCCCTGTGAAACCATTGTTCCAGCTATTTTAGTCAAAAAAAATACAACACTATGATACTTAACCCTGAATTACTCACTGCTGTTCCGTGAATGATTCAGGGTTAAATACTAGAAATACAAAAACAGGCAAACTATCCTGATAACTGCTGTTGATCTCACATTCCCAGTATTCCAACCTTTCCCCGTCTTTCTCAATGCACGTCAGAAGCTCCGGTGGAATACGCCATCCATCTGATTCTTCTGTCATCATTGTAACGGCCGCTGACAGGAAATAGCGGATCACACTCTGTCCATGACCATTATCCTTGAAATCCGTATCCAGTCTCCTGAGATATTTCTGAAAAGCGGCTTCTTCAAAAATAGCCAGACTGCTGCCATACCACTTGGTCACAATATATTGCTTATTGCTGTCCATCTGTAAATCTGTACATCCGTCTGTCCTAAGTTCAACTGCTCCTCTCATGTAAACCCCTCCTAATTACTGCAGCTCCGCCAACAGCTGCTTCTGTCACATGACTAATGTTCCCCTCTTCCATCAGTCAACACTTCTCCCACAAGTCTTAATAGCGATTATGAACAACTTCTATGGCTGCAATGACATCCCGCATCTTGAGTTCGGTTCCGTCATCCAGAACTGCCGTCCCCGTCAGATGCCCAAACACCTGATGCTGATCGCTGGCAATTACTTTCATATCAATCTTTGCTTTTCTGTCCAGGATCGGCTCAAAAATCCCCTCAAACCGACCATCACTGGATGAAATCGTCCACGGATCCATGTAATTAAAATTGCCCTTATCATCCTGTCCAATCATAAAAACAACTTCCTGAAGCTTATGGGCACGGCCATCATAGAAAATCACATTCTCAGTAGCACTGCTCCGATCACTGAATCCATAGCCGAGATTGAAACCGAAAGGTACACCGTTCAGCCTTGTACTGCAGGTTCCCCAACGCCAGATATTGTCATAAGTCCACACACCGCGTCCCCAGTCAAGGACAGCCATATCTTTTCTCCCATCAAAAATATAATCGCGCCCGTCAAAGTTCACTTTGCCCTTGACCGGCATACAATTCACCTTCTGATTGTAATAAAAAGCCTTCTGATTCTCCTTCCACGGTGTTGCAATACAGATGCTGTCCATCTCCGGCTGCTTCATCAGAAGATCCGCCGTCAATGTCTTACCATCCTGAAAATCACGGAAAACACACTGAATTCTTCTTCTATGCGGCTTCACCGTATAACGAAGATGAATCCGACCATTTCTGAAATCCGCATTGCCATCGTCCGATGTCCTCCCCAGTCCCAATCGTCCCATAGGCATTGCCGTCAATATGGTCTCAGTATGTTCCTTTCGTTCCACAAGATCAATCAAAGAAACACTAATTAATCCCGCATATCCAAGATCCGACAGGGTAAATGCAACGGCATAATGTTCATTGCCCGCAAGATAATAATCCCATTCCTTAATGCGAAAAGAAGGGGCTGCAATATTCTCGCGATTATACTGCCAGACCGGTCGTCTCGCCCATCCAGGCGTTACAACGTATCCCTGCTTATCCAACAACTTCTGAACATCCGTTACCTCATGCTGCATAAAGATCCCTCCTGTCTTCTCTTATTTTGAACGTATATTATCAGTATAACAAATTTTTTGAAAAAAAATAGTCTTTTATACATATTTCATAAATTTCGGTGCAAACTAATGCTGTCACCCGTCAATATGTTAGCTTTTCCGTTCACAGCATCAAGTGAAAAATATTTCTCACAATTACATGTTGAACGGACTCAGTTTTTTCGCAATTGAAAGGAGATTATCAAAATGGAAGTAAACAATTCAATTAAATGTGGCGTTCATGATTGTAAACATCATGCAGGTAATGTGGAATACTGTACCTTAAACTGTGTCAGCATCGGCGCCTGCGAATGTTCCCCTAATACAAAAGAGGGCACCGAC
>ENA-UPXC01005506-UPXC01005506.1-human-gut-metagenome-genome-assembly--contig:-NODE-5506-length-10386-cov-3.251625_pt1 | contig 10386 bp, 8 predicted proteins | sample MGYA00250047_ERZ773371 | MGnify/ENA primary metagenome ERZ773371 (study PRJEB29103, sample SAMN06111975) | human gut metagenome | biome: human gut; feature: ankylosing spondylitis patient; material... | reverse complement strand
AGGGGCGGCCCCTCCGGCTCTGCTCCAAGGACAGGAACTGTATAACCCGACTGGAGACGCCATGAAGAGGACATTATTGACATTGACGTTGGCCGCGGCGCTGTGCCTTCCCGCTCTGTTCGCGCAGAAGAGTGCCGCCGGAGAACCCATCGTGCTGACTTTCAACCTTGGGATGCCGCCTATCCATCAGCGGTGGGTCAATGCCATCAAGCCTTGGTGCGACGAGCTCGAAAAGCGCAGCAACGGGCGCATCAAGATTGAACCCTATTTCGCCAACGCCCTTGGCAAGCGTTCCGACGCCATGGACTCCGTCCGCACCGGCATAGCGGACTTGGCCGAAGCGCCTTTCAGCTCCAACCCCGGCGCGTTCCCCTTCCATTCTCAGATTTTTTCCGCCGCCAACCCCAGCATGGCTCTCGGCAATGCCTATGAGATGCTGAGCGATTTCTATAAGGCCCATCCCGAAGTCCTGAAGAAGGAAATCAAGGGCGTCAAGCTCATGTTCATCCACGCCTACCCCGTGGGCGACTGTGTCATGACCAAGTCCGCGCCCATCCTGAAGCTCGACGACATCAAGGGCAAGAAGCTCGGCTTTGAAGGCGGCGGCCTGCGCTTTGAAACCATGCAGGCCCTCGGCGCTTCCGTGGTCGGCATGAACATGTCCGATCTGTATCAGGCTATGCAGGGCGGCATCATCGACGGTATCGTCATGGATTTCGATCCGCTGATTTCCCGGCGCTACGGTGAGGAAGTCAAGCACGTCACGCTGTTGAACATCACCGGAACCGCCTTTTACGTGGTCATGAATCAGGAACGCTACGACAGCCTGCCCGACGACCTCAAGGCCATCGTCGACGATATGTCCCAGAATTACGGCCCCAATCTTTTGGAAAAGTTCTGGGCTGAAAACGTGTACGGCAGCCTCGACAAGTGGATCAAGGAAATGGGCGGCACCGTCCATGTCCTGTCCGACGAGGATTATGCCCGCGCCGACAAGCTGGCCGCCGTCCCGGCGCAGGCGTGGTTCAAGTCGCTCGACAAGGCCGGCTATCGGGGCGCCGAACTGGAGAAGACCTTCCACCAGTTGGAAGCCAAGTATTTCACGCCGTGGCGTCAGTCTGAAGCCTACCGTTACGTCAAGCAGCAGTAAGCCATCGGTTCCGAACGGCGGCGGGGGGTCCCCGCCGCCCAACCTCCCCAATCAAGGTCTGAACTTATGAGCAGCAACGCCATTGAAACGCCCCCGTTGGCCGCCCAGCTGGAATCGCTATCTGCCCTGATACGGCGCACGGAACCGTTTTGCCAGAGGATAAGCGCTGTCGGCATGTATATCTTTATGGGTCTGGTCATCCTGACCTTCGCGGATGTGCTTCTGCGCTATGTTATCGGATCGCCGATCAGCGGCAGCATCGAAATCACCGAAATGCTCATGTCCGTGGTGCTGTTTTCCTCCGTGGCCTATACCTATTGGAGGCGCGGGCACGTCAGCATGGACATCGTGACCGGCAAGCTGAGCGAACTCAATAAGAACCGGCTTGGGGCCATCACCACGGTCTGGAGCCTTGCGGTCGTCTTTTTCTGCATAACCTGCATGGGCAAGTACGCCATGACCACCACCGACACCACCTCGGTATGGAACATGTCCTACAAGCCGTTCATCTGGTTCGCCGTGTTCGGATGCGTCCTGTTGTTCCTTGCCATGCTCAGCCATCTTTTGGATCAGCTTGCCGCCATTATCCGGGGCGGCGGGATGGGGTCGGCTTTCTTGATGCTCGGCATCGGCCTGCTCGGCGTGGCTCTGTCGGTTTGGGTGGCGGTCGAGCGTCTGCCCGGCATCAGCGCGCCCGCGCAGGGCGTCATCGGCATGGTGTATATGTTTACCATGTTTTTCTTGGGGATGCCCGTGGCCTTCGCGCTCATGGGGACCTCGCTCGTCTTCATCGCCAGCCTGCGCGGCCTGACGGCGGCTCTGAACCTGTTCGGGACGGCATGGTTCTCCACGTGCAGCAGTTACACGTGGGCGCCCCTGATGTTCTTTCTGCTGATGGGCTTCCTCTGTTTCTACAGCCGGTTCGGCGAAGACCTGTACCGCACGGCCCGCAACTGGTGCGGTCATTTCCGCGGCGGCCTCGCCATAGCCAGCGTGTGCGCCTGTACCGCCCTCGGCGCGGTGGTGGGCGACGCCTTGGTCGGCTGTATCGCCATGATGACCATCGCCCTGCCCGAAATGCGGCGGCACGGCTATGACGACAAGCTGGCCATCGGCACGCTCGCCTGTTCCGGCGGCATCGGCAGCCTCATCCCGCCGAGCTCGAATTTCATCATCTACGGCGTCCTTGCGGAACAGAGCATCGCCGATCTGTTCATCGCCGGCGTGTTCCCCGGCCTCGTGTGCATGGCCTGTTTCATCGTCGTCATCATGATCATGGTCTGGCGCAATCCCGAGCTGGCCCCCGCCTTGCCCCGCGTGCCCATGCATGAACGGCTCGTTTCGCTCAAGACCGGCCTGCCCATCATTATCATCTTCATCGTGGTCATCGGGGGCATCTACGCCGGCATGTTCACGGCCACGGAAGGCGGCGGCATCGGCGCGTTCACGACCGTGTTCCTCGCCCTCGTCATGGGCCGCCTGAGCTGGTCCATCGTCACCAACGGCCTCAACGATACCGGCAAGACGATCAGCATGGCCTTTACGGTCCTCGGCGGCGCGGGCGTGTTCAGCTACTTTATGACCATGAGCAAGATCCCCATGATCCTCGCCGGCGTCATCGCCTCCATGAACATGCCTCCCATGGCCGTCATGTTCGCCATCATCGTGTGCATGAGCCTGCTCGGCTGTTTTATCCCGGCCATCCCGCTGATGCTCATCTGTGTGCCCATCTTCCTGCCGCTCGCCGCGCTGTTCGGCTGGAACCTGATTTGGTTCGGCGTCATCATCAATATCCTCGTGACCATGGCCGGCATGACCCCGCCCTTTGGCGTCAGCCTGTTCGTCGCCAAGGAACTGGCGGATGTTCCGCTCTCGCTGGTGTACCGCTCCTCGATACCCTTCGTCCTTGCGTTCTTCCTGTGCCTCGGCTTCTGTATCGCCTTTGAGCCGCTGAGCACGTGGCTGCCCGCCATGATGCGGTAAGTGAAAAAGGGATCCCCGCATGGCGGGGGTCCCGTCCCCGGATGCTTTCGGGGAGGCGTTGCGGCGCTTTCCCCGGAAGCGAAACAAAAAGCGTGTCGTCGCGAAGCGCGAAAGACGTTGCCGTTCAAGAGGCGAAAAGGAGAACGCCATGAAGGTCCTCAGCCTGCTCCCCCGTTCCCGGTTTACGGAATCCGGTATGACCCTTCCGGAAACCCTTTCTCTGCATTTTTTGCCTCCCAACGGCAGCCACGTCCTGATCGCGGCGGCAGAGAGCGCGCAGGCGCTTCTGCTCCCGCCGTCCCAGCCGTATGTGGACGCCTTCTGCCTCGAACGGATGCCGTCCATCCGCTTCATCCAGACCACGGGCGCGGGCTTTGATTCCGTTGACCACCTCACGGCGGCGGAGCTCGGTATTCCGGTATCGAATTCGCCGAACATGAACGCGTCCTCGGTCGCGGAATACGTGATGGCCGCCATCGTGAACCTCCAGCGCGGCCTCGCATGGGCCGACGGGGAAATCCGCCGCGGACGCTATGCGGCTTCGCGTGCCGAACTTCTGGAGCAGGGCGGCCTTGAGCTGCGCGGATGCCGGATCGGGCTGTTCGGGCTCGGCAATATCGGGCGCGCGGTCGTCCCGCTCGCCAAGGCTTTTGGGTGTTCCGTGGCCGCTTGCGACGCCTTCTGGCCTGAAGAGTTCGCGGCTGAAAACGGGGTCGAGCGTATGGATGTGGCGGAGCTGTTCGCCGAGTGCGACGTGGTTTCCCTGCATTGCCCGCTCAACGGCAGTACCCGCAACCTTGTGGATTACAACCTGCTTTCGTCCATGAAGCCCCATGCCCTGTTGATCAACGCGGCCCGGAGCGGTGTGGTGGTGGAAGCGGATCTGGCCCGTATCCTCGCGGAAGGGCGGATACGCGGCGCGGCGCTCGACTGCTTTGCGGACGACGGGCGCGCCGAAAATCCTTTCTTGTCCATCCCCGCCGAACGTGTCCTGCTGACGCCGCATCTCGCGGGCGTAACCCGCGCCGCGTTCGGACGGATGCTCTCTCAGGCGCTTGAAAACTTGGAGCGTGTGCTCGTTCATGGCCAGCCGCCCCGTTTCGTGGTGAACGGCGTGTTGGCCGACTATTCCGATTAGCCTTGCGCGGCTGACGTCCCCTTTGTGGGCCGGTGTCTCGCTGTTTGTTCCCTCCTTTTTGGGGAGGGTAGGAGCTTTGTACCCTTTGTTAAGATAAAATAATTAATAAAAACAATATATTACAAAGAAAGTTTTTGTCCAGGCCCCGTCGCCCGAATCGTTTTGGACGGTGGGGGAAGGGACGCAGGGAGGAGGGCGGAACGCCGTTCTCAAAGAGCATTCCTTTTCCCGTATTCCCGCTTTCTTCCACAGGAGCCTTTTCATGCTGCAACATTTTTCGGAACTGATCGACAAGGTGAAGGCCATGCCCCGGACAGTGGTGTGCGTGGCGAACGCGGACAGTGAAACCGTGGAAGCCGCGCGCATGGCTCTGGATAAAGGGCTGGCCGACGTTATCCTGTACGGTGATGAGGCGGTTGTACGCCAGTTGGTTGAACAGGCGGGCATCGAAGGCCGGGCCGAACTCCGCCATGCCGCCGATCCCGCGACGGCGCTGCGGGAGGCCGTGCGCTCGGTGCGCGGCGGGGAATCCGGGGTACTCATGAAGGGTATGCTCAACTCTTCGGACTTCCTGCGCGGTGTGCTGAACAAGGAAGAAGGGCTGCGCACGGGCCGGAGGCTGTCGCACATCGCCGCCGTGGAACTGCCGGGCTATCACAAGCTCATTTACAGTACCGACGGAGGGATGAACATCAATCCCGACCTTGCCGCCAAGAAGGACATCCTCGCCAACGCGCTGCTGGCTCTGCGCTCGTGGGGCTACGAATGCCCCAAGGTCGCCTGCCTCGCCGCCAACGAGCGCGTCGATCCGCATAATCCCGCGACCATCGACGCCGCCGGGCTGGTCGAGGCATGGGAACGGGGCGAGTTCCCCACGCAATGCATCGTTGAAGGCCCCATTGCCATGGATGTGGCCCTGAACCGCGAATCCGCCCTGCACAAGGGCATCGAAAGCCGGGTTTCCGGCGACGCCGATATTTTCCTCATGCCGATCATGGAAGTGGGCAACGTGGCGATCAAGGGGCTGCTGCACTTCCTCAAGGGCAGTCAGGTGGCCGGGCTCATCCTCGGGGCAGCCGCGCCCGTGGTCATGACTTCGCGCTCGGAGCCGCCGTCCGCCAAACTGTATGCCACCGCGTTGGGATGCCTCGCCGCCCGGAACGCCTAATTGCCTGTGAGGTCAGCATGTTTCGCATTCTTGTGATCAACCCGGGGTCCACCTCGACCAAAATCGCCGAGTACGAGGACGAGGTCCCGCTGTTTGTGGAAAGCCGCGACCACGATACCGCCAAACTGTCCCCGGCGGTCATGGAGCAGTTTGAGCTGCGCCACCGTCTGCTGCTCGACGTATTGACGGAAAAAGGCATTGATCCCGCATCCCTGCACGCCTGTGTGGGGCGGGGTGGGCTGCTGCCGCCGGTGCGTTCCGGGGCGTATCGTGTCAATGATGCCATGCTCGACGTGCTGCGCCACCGTCCGGTCATGCAACATGCCTCGAACCTTGGGGCCGTGCTTGCGGACGCTGTGGCGAGGCCGCTCGGCATCCCGGCATTCATCTATGATCCCGTCACCGTGGACGAAATGGATCCCATCGCCCGCATCACCGGGTTTTCGTCCATAGAGCGCAAGAGCGTGGGGCACATGCTCAACATGCGGGCCTGCGCGTTGCGCTACGCCACGCAGAAAAATGCGAAATACCCCGAGCTATCCTTGATTGTCGCGCACATGGGCGGGGGGATCACCCTTTCCCTGCATGTGGGCGGGCGTGTCGTGGATATGATTTCCGACGATGAAGGGCCGTTCTCGCCCGAGCGTTCCGGCGGCTTGCCGTGCTTCCAGCTTGCGGAAATGGCGACGCAGGACGGCGTCACCTTCCCCGAGATGATGCGCCGGATGCAGCGGAAGGGGGGGCTGATGGACTGGTTCGGGACGTCCGACGCGCGGGAAATCGAGCGCCGCATCCACGAGGGTGACGGGAAGGCCGCGCTGGTTTACGAGGCCATGGCCCACAATCTGGCGAAAAATATCGGCAAGCTCGCCGTGGTGACGCGGGGCCGCCTCGACGCCATCCTGCTTACGGGCGGCGTCGCCCGCTTCCGGATGCTCACGGACTGGGCGGCGGAGCGCGCTTCCTCCCTCGCTCCGGTGCATGTGCTGCCCGGCGAAAACGAGATGGAATCCCTCGCCCTCGGCGTGCTGCGCGTCCTGCGCGGCGAAGAAGAAGCGCATACCTTTGCGGAGCGGACGGAGGCATCATGAAAACGCCGAGCCGTCTGATCATCCTGTTGGCGGGGCTTGTGCTGTGCACGGTCTGCGGCGTTCTGTATGCGTGGTCGATTTTCGTGGTCCCGTTGGAACAGGCTTTTGGTTGGCAGCGCCCCGAGACGTCCCTGACCTTCACTTTCATGATCACCTTCTTCTCACTCGGCATGTTCGCCGGGGGAAAGCTTCTCCGGTTCGGGCCCGCCCGTGCGGTGCAGATCGGCGGCGCGTTGCTGTGCGTCGGGCTGCTGTGGGCGTCGCGCATCGACTCCGTGATCGGCCTCTACCTCAGCTACGGGGTGGTGTCCGGGTTCGGCATCGGCATCGTGAACCTTGTCCCCGCCGCCGTATGCCTGCGCTGGTATCCTGAGCGCAAGGGGCTGGTGAGCGGCCTGCTGACGATGGCCCTTGCGCTCGGCACGCTCCTGTTCGGGACGGTCGGCGCGGGCTGGCTCATCGGCAAGGTGGGCGTTTCCAGCACGTTCATGGCGCTGGCGGTGCTCTTCCTTGGCATCATTGTGCTCGGCTCGCTGTTCCTGCGTATGCCCGAAGCGGCTCCCGGCAAGGAAGAGGGCGACGGCGTCGGCCTGCGGGACATGCTCCATACGCCGTCCTACTGGATGATCTGGGGCTGGATGCTGACGATCCAGATCGGCGGGCTGATGATCATCGGGCACATCGTTCCCTATGCGCTGGAATGCGGGCTGACCGCGGCTCAGGCCGGGCTCGGCATGGGCGTGTACGCGATAGCGAACGGCGTGGGCCGGTTGTTCTTCGGATACGTCCACGATCGGTTCGGCCGGGCGTGGGGCATGGGGCTGGACGCCGTGTTCATGGGATGCGGGCTGGTGCTGCTGGCGGCGCTGCCGTCCCGGTTCGGCATGGCGGGCTTCCTGATTGCGGCGGTTCCGGTGGCACTGGCGTTCGGCGGGACCATTCCCCAGCTTGCGGCCTTGATCATGGCCTTTTTCGGGCCGCGCCACTTCGGGGTGAACTACGGGTTCAGCACGAGCCCGCTCATGGTCGCCTCGGTGTGCGGGCCGTTCATCGGCGGCCTGATCCGGGCATGGTCCGGAGATTACCTCGTGGCCCTTTATGTGGCTGCGGCCATAACCCTGCTGGGCGTCGCCCCGGCGGTTGTGCTCAGGGAAAAGGCCCATAAGAGAGAATCGGTTGCACGGGAGGGCTGCCCTTCCCCCGCCTCCCTTTCTTCTCAGAATGGTTGATGGGTGGAAGGAGGCCGGCGGAGAAGGCCTCCGCGCCTCGAAAGGGCGCAGGCAGCCGCAGGCGGAACCCCATAACACTATGTATGGAATCAACACGATAAAGGAGACGTTATGTCAGTGCTTCTCGAACGTGAAATCGGCAAAAAGGCGTTGCTCATGGGCAACGAGGCGCTCGTGCGGGGCGCGTATGAAGCCGGGCTCGACTACGCGAGCTGCTATCCCGGCACCCCTTCCTCGGAAGTGAGCAACCTGCTGTACGAATTGCAGGGTGCGGGCGGTTTCCGCATGGATTTCGCCACCAACGAGAAAGTGGCGATGGAAGCCGTTGCGGGCGCGTCCATGGGCGGCCTGAACTGTCTGACCGCCATGAAGCACGTCGGCCTCAACGTCGCCTCCGATCCGCTCGGCACGCTGACGTATCTCGGCGTCCGTGGGAGCCTCGTAGTGTACAGCGCCGACGACCCGAGCATGTTCTCCAGCCAGAACGAGCAGGATAATCGGCAGTATGCCCGCCTGTTCGGGCTTCCCTGCTTCGAACCCGCCACCGCGCAGGAAATGAAGGATATGACCGTGGCGGCGTTCGCACTTTCGGCGCAAATGGGGATGCCCGTGATGGTTCGGGCGACCACCCGCGTGGCGCACAGCCGCGGCGTGGTGGAGCTTGGCGACATCCGCCCCAAGGCCGGGCCGCGCCACTATGAAAAGGATTACGCGTTCGTGCCGCTGCCGGGCAATGCCGTGCGCCATCACAAGCGTCTGGTCGAGCGTATGCGCAGCCTGGTTCCGGTGAGCGACGCCAGCCCGTTCAACCGTGTGGAAGGCCCGGCGGATACGCGCCTCGGCGTGGTCGCCAGCAGTGCCGCGGTCAACTATGTGCTTGATGCCGTGAAGGAATGCGGCCTTTCGGATACCGTGGGCGTGTTCCGCCTCGGCATGGCGTGGCCTCTGCCTGAAAACGCCCTGCTGGAATTCCTGCGCGGCAAGGATACGGTGCTTGTGCTTGAGGAGCTGGAGCCGCTGGTTGAGGAAGCCCTCCGCGCGATGGCACAGAAGAACGGCCTTACCCTGACCATCCTCGGCAAGGGGACCGCCGACCTTTCCACGCTGTACGAATATACCCCCGCCCGTGTGAGCGCCGCCGTAGCCGAAGCCTTCGGCGTCGCCGACGTGACCCCCGCGCCGCTGGATCTCACGGATGCCCCGCAGCTGGTCAACCGCCCTCCGTCCCTGTGCGCGGGCTGCCCGCACCGCATGTCCTACTATGGCGTGAAACTCGGCTGCGAAGGCCGGGACGTCATCTTCGCCACGGACATCGGGTGTTACTCCCTCGGATTCATGCCGCCCTTGCGCATGGCCGACATCGGCGTGTGCATGGGCGCGGCGGCCTCCATGCCCGCCGGTCTGGAACTGGCGGTGGGGCCGGAACAGCGCATCGTCGGCTTCATCGGCGACAGCACGCTGTTCCACTCCGGTTTGACCGGGATCGCCAACGCCGTCTACAACCACCACCGTTTCGTGCTGGTCGTCCTCGACAACATGGTTACGGCCATGACCGGGCATCAGCCCTCTCCGGGCCGCGACGCGTCCCTGCCGCAGGCTCCGGGCACGCCTCCGCTGACCAGCATCGACATGGAAGCCGTCATCAGGGCGCTCGGCGTGGAGCACATCCAGACCGTCCGGCCCACCAACCTTAAGAAGGTGGCGGAAGCGACCCGCGCCGCGCTGGATCACGACGGCGTTTCCGTGATCATCTGCCGCGAACCCTGCCCGCTGCACATGCGCCGCCTGTCCAAGGCCAAGAAACCCGTGTTCGGCATCGACGGGGAACGCTGCGTCAACTGCCATACCTGTGTGGACACGTTCGGCTGTCCGGCCTTCCAGCTTCGGGACGGCAAGGTGTCCATCGATCCCGTCCAGTGCATCGGCTGCGCCGTATGTGCCCAAGTTTGCCCGAACAATGCGATCCGTCCCCAAAAATAAGTAAGGAGCCGTCATGAATACCTTGAGAATCTATATTGTGGGCGTGGGAGGGCAAGGCAACGTGCTGGCCTCCAAAATGATCGGCGAGGCCGCTCTGAGCATGGGCGTGCCCGTCCTCATGAGCGAAACCCACGGCATGGCCCAGCGCGGCGGCGTGGTGGAGTCCACGGTCGTGCTCGGCGGCGCGCAGAGCCCCACCATTTCCGACAACTGCGCGGACATCCTGCTGGCCTTCGAGCCGATGGAAGCCGTGCGCGCCCTGAGCAAGGCCAATGCCGACACCATCGTGATCACCAACACCGCGCCTGTAGTGCCGTTCATTCCCGGCGGTTCGGCGGCATATCCCCCCGTCGATGAGTTGCTTGCCTGCCTGCGCGCCAAAGTGGGCCGCGTGATCGCGTTCGACGCCCGCAAGGAATCACTGGAAGCGGGCAACCCGCTCGGCCTGAACATGGTCATGCTCGGTGCGCTGTACGGGGCCGCGGACATGCCGCTTACGAAGGAGAGCCAGATGGAGGCGATCCGCAAGAACGGCAAGCCCGCCTTTGTGGAAAGCAACCTGAACTGCTTCGAGCGCGGTTTCAAGGCCGCTTCCGAGGAAACGGCGAAGGACTGATCCGCTCTGTAAAATCCGCCGGGGGGAGGCT
>ENA-UPXC01005497-UPXC01005497.1-human-gut-metagenome-genome-assembly--contig:-NODE-5497-length-10404-cov-3.430812_pt1 | contig 10404 bp, 3 predicted proteins | sample MGYA00250047_ERZ773371 | MGnify/ENA primary metagenome ERZ773371 (study PRJEB29103, sample SAMN06111975) | human gut metagenome | biome: human gut; feature: ankylosing spondylitis patient; material... | reverse complement strand
CCTTTTCCTCCTTTTTAGCTTAAATCATCACTGATTTTCATTCTCTTCCTGTAATAGAAAAGGAACATAATAAACATTGCAGTAAACATCATTGTTGACAACGCAGACGCAGCACCAACATCAAATGTTTTCATCGAATACCTGTAAATCATAATAGGAAGTGTCTCTGTTGCATAATTAGGTCCACCCTCTGTCATAACCCAGATAAAGTCGAAGTTAATTGCAGTCCAGATAATATGAATAAACACAATTACAAGTGATACAGATTTTAACTGCGGTAAAGTGATTTTGAAGAATCTTGTAAACATTCCAGCACCATCTACTGCTGCCGCTTCATTCAGATCTGCAGGAATCGATTGCATTGCAGACAGGAAAGAAATTGTATAATAAGGGAAAGATCTCCAAATATTTACAAATATAACAGTTGCCATTGCATATCTGGAATCACCAAGGAAATTAATTTTCTCTGAAATCAACCCTGCTTTCAAAAGTAAATAATTGATAATACCAAAATCCGGGTTTAACATCCAATCCCATGTCATACCTGCAACAATAATTGGAACCAGCCATGGAATAAATACCAACGTACGGAAGATTGCTCTTCCTTTAAATTTTTGATTTAATAAAACATAGAAATGAAATAAATGAATTAGGAAAAATAGTTTTAGATATAATTGAAGATTCTGAATTATATACAGCAGCATTTTTTGATAAACAATATATTCAATACAATCAAAATAATATACAACCAAAAGATATAGTTGAATTAGTGAGCCAATATCCTAAAGAGGGACGTGTTGTTCTTGTTAATAAAATTAACGGGAAAACATATATTGTATTTGGAACGGTAGTTGATTTTATACTTACTCTTGAAAGTTATATAGAAAAAAGGTCTAAACGAGATTTCTAAATATTACCTTGACAATCATACTCTTTTATGCTTTGGTTTCTTCGGAGCGTAGAAACTCCTCTGAGAAGGCCGCCATTGCCTGAAAATGGCTCTTTTTATACCCTGTCAAGACTGTTCTCAGTCTTGAGAGTGGTGTATCTGATGATGGTCATTTAGGCCGGGAGTGGGCTAATAGAATACCCGAAAGGGGAATATGCCCGCCGTTCTCAGACGGTTTCTAGCTCCCGGCCTTTTCTATTTCAGGATGGGCCAATAGAAAAATCTGAGAGGTTCACCATGTCACAGGCCCTTTTGCTTTCCGATCCCGTCCCTTCCGTTTCTCTCCACGATGGACGCCCCGCCACAACCTCTCTTGAGGTAGCTGCGTTTTTCGGTAAACGACACAACGATGTGCTACGGGACATTCGCAATATTTCTGATAACTGCCCTGAAAAGTTCACTGCGCGCAATTTTGCGCTCAGTAACTATCTGGATGAAACCGGGCGTTCTCTCCCCATGTACATCATTTACCGCGACGGCTTCATGTTGCTGGTCATGGGCTATACGGGCAAGAAGGCCCTCGCCATCAAGCTGGCGTACATCGAAGCGTTCAACGCGATGGAGGAGGAGCTTGCCCGGAAGAACCGCCCTGCCCTGGCCGCCGACCCGTTCCCGTGCTCAGTCGAAGAATGCCGCAGGCTCATGCGGGAGATTGACGATCTGTATGCCGGGAAGCGGAATGACCTTGAACACCTCAAGGACAGGCTTGTGGAAGTAACGTTCAACGTCATGCACACCCTGCTCAGAAAGTATCGGATTCCGTTCACTGCGGGCGGCGAGGGTCCCGGGCTGCATTCGACCATTCACCAGTGCCTTTTCTCAATGCTGTGCGAGGGATTTTCAATGCGCAGGCCCGGACTCTATGAAGGGTTCAATCCCGGCTGGCACCTTCTCGGGATCATGAGCCAGATCGAAAAAGTGAAGTAGGCTTGACCACAGCCCGATGAATGGCTATTGAAAAAGGAAGGGCGGCGAGTGCGTCAACACCCACCGCCCTTTGGGGCCAGTCCCCGGAGTTTCTAACGAATTGCTCCAGTTTTTAGCCCCGGCAGGGAGGTCAGTCCCTACCGGGGCAACTCGTTTTCAGCCTACCTTTTCAGATAGGGGGCAACGAGAACCACGATGACGCCCGCCAACACATTGGCGAGGACGTCCAGTAGGAACTGCTCCATAGGCGCAACCTCCTTTCGGAGACTGGCCCACGGCGGTTTTCTATCCGTTCCCTATGCTCTTGTCAAAGAACCGCTATCAGAACGCCGAGGTACGTTTCTGCTTGTCTTTCGGCGGAGCGCCGAGGATAGGAGCGAGGGGCCCGGCCTTGCCTTCAATGAAGGCTTCCGTTCCTTCTACCGTCCGCCAGATCGGAGCCGTGGGAACACCTGCAACAAAGCCGATAGCGTCAAGAGTGCTCTTCATCGTCCGATAGAACTGTTCGTCAGACGCTTCACCCGCCGCAATCTTCATCCCGCCGCGCGTTGCCGTCACCGCAGCGTTCAGGCCCTTGAAGGCCGCACTATCCCCGAACTTCTTGTTGTACTCGAACAAGGCCGGAATTTCCCGGACAATCGGAACCCCCATCAACCAATAGCCGAGCAGTTCTGAACCTATATCTTCAAGTTCAGGGAACTCCCCATCGCGGCCCATGCCAATCAGAAGCAGCGTCAGTATTGGAGGCGCCAGCCATTCGAGCGCAAAATGGGAAAGGAACCGTGCTGTTCCGATCTCAGACTGCCCCGTCCGCAGGGACTCACGGAACCCCGCAAGGTAGTACCTTTGCCGATTCTGCCAGTTCATGGCAAAGCTCATGAACATGGTAAACAGACGGGCAGCCCCGGGCTTGCGCATCAGTGCCGTGGTATCCATAACAAGGCCGGAACCCTGCGCCCGGATCACGGCGTCGTCGGCCATGAGGACGGCCTTTGACTGCTCAACGCCCTTTCCTATCGCGTCATTGTACTTCGCCATCCATGTTGGATAGGCGACAATGGCATCCATAGTTTGAATCATCGCAAAGGCAGCTTCCTCCCATTTCGAGCCGAAAATCTTTGTGCCTTCCCTGAATGGCTTGAGCCTGTCCGCCACATCGCGCTCCATGTTCCGCGAGCGGCTGACCATATACGGAGACAACTCCCGGATGGTGCCCCAACTTTCCAAAGGATGAACAAGCATGTGATACGCCCCGCGCAGAAAAGCCCCCGTGCCCACTTCGGCCATCGACTGCGGGATACTCGTAGTCTGGAGCAGCGCGGTACGGAAGCTGAACCCCATCGCCGCCAACGAACCACGGCGCGCCAAAAACTCAAACATCTTGTTGATACCGTCGATCTTGGTGCGATCAGGGCGGGCGATGGAACGGAGCCACGGCACCACCTGCGCATAGGCTTCATCACCGAAGGCGCGTTGCATGGCCCTGCGGTACTCCGGCTGTTTCACGATGCGGTAGGCATCCAAAAGCGGCAACGTATGGGTGCCGTAATGGATGGAATCCGCAACATGGGAGGTAAGCACCGACAGGGACAACAGCGGAGGAATCCCCGCGCCCTTGCGCTCCTGCGTCATGCCGCTTTTCGGGTTCGGCGTCCGCAAAATGGCTTCCTGAGAATTCAGGACGTCAAAATCGGCGTTTCGCTGTGCCGTCTCGCTGAACCTTTTGTCAAACTTCAAAGGATAATAGCCGCCACGCATATTGATGGTTTCACCATCAGCGGAAACCACCGTGAAGGGCTTGGCCTCAACCCGCTTCAACGGGATGCCGTACATCTTCTCATAGGTGGCGTTGATTACAGGGTACAGCTCATCGAGCAAGTCCCATACACTCTGAACAAACCGCCATTCCGCGCTGGTCATCCTGCGAGTGATCAGCTCCAAATCCTGTGTATTCCAGTTGTAGCCGCGCTGGAGCGCCGCAAGGTTTCCGTCATTACCCATATTCAAGGCCACGGACAGCACACGCTCCATTGTCCACTGGCCGCCGAATTCCCTTTCGACATCGGGCAGCATACGGACACCATCAATCGAGAAGGTCTTGTGCATACCCCGGCTCGTAATCGGTTCAAGCAGTGTCCGGAGCGACGTTCCGAAGCTGCGGAAAAGCTCCTGTTCCTGCGACGCGGCACGCTGGAGCGGCTGCACGATGAGTCGGCTGTTCGGGCCGTCATGATCCGCCCGGTAGCCGTCCGCAGCATCGAACAGGTAGCGCATCACTTTCATGTTGGCGAGGGAATCCCGGAACCACGAGCGTAGCGCGCCGGGCAAGCGGTTGCGTTCGTCAGCCGTGATATGTTTCGTCTCGCTCAGGGAAGCCATCGGCGCCACGGCTTCCGCCACGGCCTGATTGAGTTCCTGCTCATGCAGCATACCGATCAGGGCGTCCTGAGTGCGTCCCTGACGCGCCAGAATTTTGATCGCGTCGTACATGTCGCGCAGTTCGGACAGGGAAAGATCGCTTGCGCGGCGCGGCCCTTGCCGCTGCGCCTCTTCAAAAATCCACGAGGCAATGGGGGAAGCGCCCCCGGTATCGTCCAAGCTGTACTCTACGCCAAGGGCTTCTTGGAACTGCAGCAGCGTAGGACGGTTCTCATCAGGGCGCGGAGCCATGCGCTCAGTACCCAATCCCGGGAAATGCGCAATCAGGGAAAGGATCTGTTGCTTGAATGTGTCGGGAATGCTCTTTGACTGCGCGATACGCCGGATCTGGCGTGTCGTCTGATTCCGCTCAATCCGCGCACGATAGGCAGCACCGAGCGCCGCACGCTTCAACCGCTCCTCTTCTTTGAGCTGCGCCAGCCGAGAGCGCAGTTTATCTATCCGCGCATTCTTCGCGGCGTCGCTCCAACGCTGATTGGCGCGCTCGTTTTTGACTCGCCCGGTGGCGGTGGCCCGCTCTTCCCGCCGCACTTCCCTGACGGCCTCTTCGATAAGACGCTTCTGTTTACGGACGGCAGCGGTGAGCGCCTTGTATTCCGCATCGACAACAGAACCTTTTTTTACCCCCACACGCTTATCAACGACATCCCGCAGCTGTTTGGTTGTGGGACCCGCATTCCCGCCGAGGGATTCGATCTCGACACGCAAAGCCTCATCCATTGCATCGTTCACGAACTCAAAGTCAGGGGAATAGACCTTTTCCCATTCGGCAACTTTCGACCGGACATGAGTTTCAGTGTATTCCCGGGCTGTGGGTTCGTTCATGAGCGCCGCGAGGACTTCCGTTCCATCACGTACTCCAAGATAAGCCGCTGCATCGTCAAGCGTCATCCCGCCGCGTTGCTGAACAATGTTCTTTCCCCGTCCGACATTCCATTTTTCACGCAGTTGCCACGCCAGATCCTCAGTGGCCATTCCGATGAGTGATTGCCAGTCTATGCCGCCTGACATCGAGAGATCACGCATACCACGATAAAACGGAGCTGACTCGATAAAGTCCCGTGCCTCTCCCCTCGCCTCGTATTCGACCTGTTTCTGTTCGCGCATACGACGCAACGCGATTTCAGCCTGCCCCTTTTGCATACCTCTGGACACGGCCTCACGGTATGCAGAGAGGCGTTCTGTGGGAATGCCAAGCGCTTCTGAGGCGCGTTCAATGACTGGCTCAGGTGCGCCTCTCTTTCGAGCGGAGGCAATATCCTCTTCGCTGGCAAGAAGTCGGTCGAACACGGCGCGCACATCGGCGGAAAGTTCCGCGTCACCAAGCAAACGCCGGACGGAACGATAGATCGCAGTAAGCCACGCCCGAAACTGATTGAACGCCGACTGTAACTCAGGCCGTGGGGCCTTCCCTTCCCGGGCGTAGGCTTCAAACTGGCGGGCAAATTTCTCGTGGGCTTCCCGCTCGATAAAGCCGTCATCCTTGATGCCGAGTTCACCCTTGATAGCAGCCCAATCGTTTTTGACCCAATCCGGAGCCGTCTCAAGCACAGCGGCATCCCGGAGGTTTTCGAGGAAGAAATGGCCCGTCTCATGGATAACCGTGGAAAGGTTCTTTTTGCCCTTGAAAACGCTGATCAGCCATTTTCCGTTGGCAGTAGGCTCAATTTGCCCACGGATGTTTTGATAATACGTACTCGGGTTGTTCGGCTCGTATTTGGCACGCTCATCAGCAGTCAACTCAAAACGATTTTGCGTATCGAACGCCTGAATCTCATGGGCCTGCGAAAGGTATTGGATGCGCGCAGCAAGAGCACGGGCACGCTCAAGTGGGAGCTTGCCCTTCAACTCCTGTTCAACCTGCGAATAAACCTCTTGGGACGCTTCCTCAGACAGACCAAAATCGAACCGCTCGTCAACGTCTTGGATCGCATGTTGTACTTCATGCGCGATAACCGAAGGAGTCACATCGGGATCTGTCGTAATATAGATCGTTCCATACTTCGGGGAATACCCGGCAAGCTTCCCCGGCAACCGCTCTTCCGGCACGACCTCATATTGCGCGTCCAGCAGTTCGGGATAGAGCTCATAGAGCGCATCGTGCTGGTAAATGTCCGTCAAGGGTCCGCTCATGCCCTCTTCCCTCGGGACGGTTACGGTGGCCTTGCTGTCGTCAAGCTCCATCGTGTTCATGTGGAAGACGCGCCGGAGTACGGGCACAACGTCCCGGGCGTTGGGATTGGCCTGAACACGAGCGGGATCGATGAATTGATGATAGGCGTTGTCCTGCTTCAATCGCTCAACAAGCTCATCCGCCCCGCTTCCTTCCGGAAGCAGACCGCGGCGAACGGCCTCGTCCGCAAGCTCGTCAATGGAAATGCCGCCCTTCTCTTTCGACTTGAACAGGCCCCGCCCTTTCGACCGCGTAATTTCCTTGAGCGTATCGGCATTGTAGGAGGAAGAAAGGGTTTTTCCGTCAAGGCGTCCCCACACCAGAGCCAAAAGTGGATCTTTTTCTGCCAACGGCTGGCGGGCAAAGGCGCGTTGAGCACGAGCGTCAAGAGCATCCTGCGCCGGAGCATTGGGATCTATAAGCTGGATGCCCTGCAGCCGGGATTCAAGCCACGCGGCAGGCTCCATGCCATACATCGGAGCCATCCGCTCCGCATTGGCGGCAAGAAGATCACCATAGTGCCGCGCCTGAGACTCAGAATATCCCGCGTCGCGCATTTGCTGGACATAGGGCGCGGCTATCGTATCAAAGCTTTCCCGGCTGTTCTGAGCTTGCTCAATGGATGAATCCACGAAATCGAAAAAACTGTTCAGGGCATCAACCTGTGCAATCTGCTCTTGGGTCATGCCCGCTGTAGCTTCCTGCAATTCTCCGGGAGTCATAACCGAAGGATCAAGCGTGGAGTCCTGCAACAGTTCCTTCCCCTGCGCCGTGTTCAGCAGGTAGGGCACGGCCTTTTCCATCGGCACGGCAACACGGGTTCCCAAGGCCAGAGCGTCCGCAACATCCTCAGCAGACAACCCGATACGCTGCGCAATCTGCAATCCTTCATCCGACTGAAAAAGGACGCGCTGCATGGCTTCAGGATTGACGTACAGATCGCCTATCTTTCCTTCTTCTTTCAGTTGGGAGACAAGCTGTTCCGCAGCAGTGGGGCTTTCCGTAATCAGCTTGTTGTTGCTGGCATGATCCGCAAGCGTCTGCAACGCATTGGACTCATTGCGTGCTTGTCTGGATTCTCTGAACGCCGCACGGGTTCTGATAGCTCCGCCACCTACACCGATAGGCAGAATAAATGCCTTGAGAGCTTCATACGCAGCCTCAGACAGGCGATCAACGGCTTCTTCTCCTGTCGTCAGTCGGAACGGTTGCCCACTGATTTGTTTTGCAGCGTCTTCTGTGATGATGCTGATCCCTTCCTGCGTCGTCTCAACGCCGACTTCGGTAGCCAGTGCGCCGATGGCTTCCCCCGTCCCTTTTCCTACGGCCTTGAGCAAAGAGGGATTCTTGCTCAAAAGCTGTTGTGCGGAGGCCACTGTAGCTCTGTTCAGGAGCTTGTCAGCGCCGGGAATAAGAGAAAGAGCCTTATGTACCCCCACAACTTCCAATGCTCCGGAAGGCAGGGCACCAAGGAATGAGAGAAGGCGTACTTCATCACGCGGAAGAGGTTGCCCGTTCTCGTCTTTCAACTGTGAGAGCGAACCGTATATTTCCCCGAGGGACATTTCAAAAGCATAGCGGATGCCAGCGGCCCCGGCACCTGCAGCAAAAGCGGATCCGGCAGAGACACCGGATATGGGACCAAAGGCAGAAGTAGCAATGCCCGCAGCGGCTCCGGCCTGTGCCCCGCCGAGTATGGAACGATAGGCACCCTCAGCAACTTGAGGAACGAACGTGGAAAAGGAGCTACGGTATGCCCCCATCAAAAAGCTTTCATCTTGGCGATAGGCTTGGTTGATGGAAAGTTCCCAATTGATTTGATCGATGCGCTGGAGGTCGGCAGGGTCGGGATTGTCTTGCCAGAAAACTTTATTCAAAAGATCAGTCTGCTCAATTTGGAGTCGACCAACTCTGTTTGCCTCCTGCATTTCTTGCGAAAGTCTTTCAAACGCTCCAATTTCAGGAAGCTGATCACCAAGTCCGGCAATCATGGCCGCGCCTTGCTGCACAAGCCAGCGCCCGGTAATAGGCTCGTCACGAATCAACTTTTCCAACGCTGCCCGGCGCGTCGGTCCATTCTGTGCGGCATCATAGACCCTGGCGATTTCCCTGTGGTTCTCCAAAACCGTACCTACAGGGATGCCTGTTTTGTTTGAAAGTTCCACGGCAGGAAGCGGATTAGGAAAGGTTTCGGCTACCGTGCGGGCGCGAAGATCCAGATCTTGCGCAAGATCCGCTTCCACCTGTCGTCTCCGTTGCTGGCTTTCATTCTGCGCGGCATACTCCGCATCCGAAAAGACCATGCCCGCGTTCCGGTTAAAATTCCCAGCAAGAGAGGATACAAGAGCTTGCGCTTCATCCGAAGGCTGCCCCATCCTTTCCGGAGCGTAGCTTTCAAAGGCCGTATCAGGAACACGAAGACCGGAAAAATCAGGCGCGCTGGTATCAGGAACATACCCGGCAAAAGCCTCTTCCGGAATATTGATTTGCGGAACGCGCTGAAACTCGGCAATTACCTGCGGATCGGGCTCGTACCCGGTAGCGGAAAGATCGCCAGAGGCCACGGCCTCGGCATTTTCAATACGGCGGTCTTCATCAGCCCACTTAGAAATAATACTATCCAGAGGAGATTGACTCATTTGTTAATCCCTTGCTGTTCAATTCTATACGCTTCAAGTATACGCTGAGGTGTAGGGTTCGCACCTTTGGAACGAAACAATTCTTCCAATCGTTTTCTATCTTCATCAGGAACACCAGATACGGGTTGACCTTCTGCGGGATTGTACCAACCTTGACTTTTATAAAAATTCACAGAAACAGAAGGAATTTCTTTTGTTTTATCCCAAAGGAAATTCCTTTCCTTTTTAACTGAAATTTTTACAATAAGCGAAGGTATTTTCTTTTTTCTTGCCTCATATCCTACTGTTCCATTCAATTCAGATAAAACAAGATTATATATATCTTGCGCTTCTGCATCTTTGTACTGATAGTCATTTTTAAGTATCGCAATGGTTTCATCCTTCAAAAGCTGTTCTTCCTGCTTCCATTGCTGATCCTGAGACGATTTTCTCACTTTCTCAAGATAGGATGGGGGAAGTGCTCCCATGAAACGCGCCGTGACCATATCCGGAGTCACGCCCGGCTGTGCGGCATATGATTGGGCATCGGCCCAAATTCTGTCATTGACGGGGGCCTCAAAGCCGTTGATGCGATATTTTGCCTCTTCATCTAGTTGCTTACGAACGTTAGGATCAGAAGTGTTCATGAGCAAGTCAACAATGCCAGCATTTTTCTGCTCAATGGAGAGGCTTGCGTCTTTCATTATTGCATCAAGTTTGGAAACGCCGTCATTGTAGGATGTTGTTTTTTTGTATTCCTTGATCATGTCGTCCATTCTGGCGTTGAGGCTAGCCCCTGTCATATAGGACGTCATAACTTTTTGCCTGAACACGGGGTCTTCTATGCCCGACAAGCGCTCTTTAGCCTTCTCCGGGTTTTCTATTGATTCATTCAAAATAGATAGCCCAAGCTGTGCCGCCGCCTGATTCTGTGCTCTCTCCTGCGCCGCGCGCGCCCGTTCCTCTTCTGCCCGGGCCTTGGCTTCAAGCGCATCTGCACGGTTGCGGATCTGGAGCTCAACCGCGTTCACCTTGTCGCCAAGGAGTCCCCGGTATTCATTTAGCGCACCTCGTGCGCCCTTGATGTCGTCATGCGCGAGATAACCGCTGATAATGCTTTCCGCAGCTCCCTCATCGATACGGGAGAGAAGCGCCCTGTTATCCATGCCGGGACGCATATTTTCAATCCGTTCCCGGAGAGCCGAACGGTTGAATTCGATAAGCTCAGGGTTGTTGTAATTCTGCGCCGCAAGGTTTTGGAAGTCCTCGATCTCTCCGGTAAGAACGGACTCTTCCCA
>ENA-UPXC01005493-UPXC01005493.1-human-gut-metagenome-genome-assembly--contig:-NODE-5493-length-10413-cov-3.762190_pt1 | contig 10413 bp, 9 predicted proteins | sample MGYA00250047_ERZ773371 | MGnify/ENA primary metagenome ERZ773371 (study PRJEB29103, sample SAMN06111975) | human gut metagenome | biome: human gut; feature: ankylosing spondylitis patient; material... | reverse complement strand
GTCCATTCGTAGTCAGCAGTGTGACCACCTGATACTGGATGGTCTGTACGCCCCGGCGAATTTCCTCCCGCAGCCGGGTCTCCACCAGCTCGGAAATTTTCTCCTCGCCGGGGTCGGCGCCGATGGAGGCCATTTCGGTTTCTACAATCCGGCGAATCTTCTGGCGGCTCACCTCCACAAAGGGGGCGAGGTGGGTCAGGGAAATAGACTGGCCACCGTACTGGTTAGAGGCCACCTGCGCCACGATCTGCGTGGCGATGTTGCAGGCGGTGGCAAAGCTGTGGGGCCGCTCAATGAGCGTGCCGGTGATGACAGTGCCGTTTTGCAGCATATCCTCCAGATTCACAAGGTCGCAGTTGTGCATGTGCTGGGCGAAGTAATCCGCGTCATGGAAGTGGATGATACCCTCCCGGTGAGCGTCCACGATCTCCTGGGGCAGCAGAATGCGCTCTGTGATGTCCCGGCTGACCTCACCGGCCATATAGTCCCGCTGGGTGGAGTTCACCACCGGGTTCTTGTTGGCGTTTTCCTGCTTGGCCTCCTCGTTGCAGCACTCAATGAGGGAGAGAATCTTCTCGTCGGTGGTGTTAGAGCGGCGGACCAGAGAGCGGGTGTAGCGGTAGGTCACATAGTTCTTGGCCACCTCAAAGGCACCGTGGGCCATGATCTGATACTCCACCAAATCTTGTATTTCCTCCACGGAGGGGGAACGGTTCATTTTCAGGCAGGAAAACTCCATGCTTTCCGCAATGCGCTGAATTTGCATAGGGGTCATCCGAATGGCCTCGTCCACGCTTTCATTGGCCTTTGTGATGGCCGCAATGATCTTCGCAATGTCAAAGGACACCTCAGAACCGTTCCGTTTAATAACTTTCATGGTCATTCTCCTCCGTATTATTGTGCAGAGACATAAAAATTCACGCGCGGACAGCGTTCCGGAGCGGACAGGCCGGTCAAGCGCATGAGGCTTCTGTGAAGTAAAAACATCTCAATATATTTAGCAGCTATTGCATCATAGCACACAATATATGGTGGTGCAAGAGGGGCGGGATAACATTTTTCAGATTTGTGAGATTCACCAGAATTTTCATGAAATGTTTGGCGGCCCTCTTTACCCCAAGAGAAAAACAGGGTATAATACCGGTATCAACCCATGGGAGGCTTTATTAGAATGGAGACCACACAGAAATTGCTTCGTTTTTTGGACGAAAGCCCCACCTGCTATCACGCCGCGGCCAATGTATGCGCGGCACTCAAGGCGGCCGGAGCCTTGGAGCTGCGAGAATCAGAGCCGTGGCGGCTGGAGCGGGGAACACTATATGTTGTGGTTCGGGGCGATTCGGCCCTCATGGCCTTCCGGTTGCCGGAGGGGAAGCCGCGGGGCTTTCTGTTGGCGGCGGCCCATGACGATTCGCCTACGTTCAAGCTCCGGGAAAACGCGGAGGTGCGCGCTCCCGGCGATACGCTGCGCCTCAGCGTGGAGCCGTATGGCGGCGGTATTTGGCGGGGCTGGCTGGACCGTCCGCTGTCCGTGGCGGGCCGGGTAATGGTCCGGCAGGGGGAGCGCCTTGTGACCCGGCTGGTGAACATCGACCGGGACCTGCTGGTGATTCCCTCCGTGGCTATTCACATGGACCGCACCGTGAACAAGGGCACGGCGCTGAACCCGGCGGTGGACCTGCTGCCGCTGCTGGGCTGCGGCAAGGAGACCGGCGCGTTCCGCCGGCTCATCGCGCAGGCGGCGGGTGTGCGGGAGGAGCATCTGCTGTCCACAGAGCTGTTCCTCTATCCCCGTGTCCGGGCCGTGCAGACAGGCCTGAACGGCGAGTTTATCGTATCGCCCCGGCTGGATGACCTTCAGTGCGTATTCGCCTGCATGGAGGGCTTTCTGGCGGCAAAGGCGGGGGAGAGCGTGCCGGTGCTGACGGTGTTCAATAACGAGGAGGTGGGCAGCAACACCCGTCAGGGAGCGGATTCCACCTTCCTTACCGATGTGCTGGAGCGCATTGCCGATGGCTGCGGCCTGAGCCGGGAGGAATGGAGGGCCGCTGTGGCCAACAGCTTCATGGTGTCGGCGGACAACGCCCACGCCATTCATCCCGCCCACCCGGAGTACGCCAATCAGGGGGAGTTTCCGGTGCTGAGCGGTGGCGTTGTCATCAAGTACAACGCCAACCAGCGCTATACCACGGACACCGTGTCCGCCGCTGTGTTTCAGAGCATCTGCCGACGGGCGGATGTTCCCGTGCAGCGCTACAGCAACCGGGCGGACCTGCCCGGCGGCTCCACATTGGGGAATATCTCCACAGCGCACTTCTCCGTTCCCACGGTGGACATCGGTCTGCCCCAGCTTGCCATGCACAGCGTTTGCGAAACGGCGGGGGCGGCGGATACCGCGTACCTGATTCGGGCTATGACCGCTTATTTTTCCGCTTCGTTCCATTATGACAGTGACGGAGGCATTCTGCTGTAAGGAGGTAGAAGATGAAGCTGCTGTTCAAGCAAAGATTTTTTTCGTGGTTTGACAGCTACGATATTTATGACGAGGCGGGGAACACCGTCTATACTGTGGAGGGCAAGCTGGCGTGGGGCCACTGCCTTCACATTCTGGATGCTGCCGGGAATCACATCGGCACCGTGCAGCAGAAGGTGCTGACGTTCCTGCCGAAGTTCGAGCTGTATGAGCATGACCAATGCATCGGCTGCATCCAGAAGGAGTTCACATTCTTTTCGCCGCGCTTTGATATCGACTGCAACGGCTGGCAGGTGCAGGGCAGCTTCATGGAGTGGGACTATCAGGTGACGGAGCCCTGCGGCGCGCTGGTGGCCACCGTTACCAAGGAGCTGTTCCACTGGACGGATACCTACGTCATCGACGTGGTGAACCCCGCCGACGCCCTCCGGGTGCTGATGCTGGTGTTGGCCATCGACGCGGAAAAGTGCTCCAGAAATAATTGAAACCCGGTACATAGCAGCAGGCCGGACGCAAAGCGTCCGGCCTGCTTATCGTTTTTATCAAGCTGTCAGGACTTCGGCGGTTGAAAGAGACTGTGCCAATACGGGTCCTTTTGAAACAGCTTCGCCGCCCTTGCCACGGCAGCGTCCCGGTCGGCGGGACCGCTGACCAGAAACCGGCCGGAATCGGGGCTGAAGTTGCCGGAGGAGTGATCTGCGTGGCCCGTGACCTCCATGATCAGTCCCGCAAAGCTCGACCAGTCCCGGTTGGCCCACAGACAGAAAAGGTCCCGGGTGCAGGGCTCGCCGCTGGGGTTGCTGCTGTATGTGGTGCGAAGCGACTTTTTATTGGAAAAGACGGTATAGATCATCCAGCCGGGCTGCCCGCTCTCAAAGCCGCTGACAGCGAACGTACCTTCAAAATGGCCATAGCCCAGCAGATTTCGGGCATCGCGGCCCTGAATGGTGACCGTGTGCTCCACGGCGTAGGCCGGGTCATCCAGCCGGTATTCCGTGGCGGCGGCAGTTGTGTTGATCTCACGGGAAACCGGCAGGCAGACAATGGCTGCCGCCAGTGCCGCAATGCCGCAAAGGGTAAGAAGTACACGCTTTTTCATCATGGGCTCCTTTCTCTGTGCAGATGCTTATTCCTCGGTGTCAGGCTCCTCCCGGCGGACAGTCTCAGCCGCAAATTCCTCCTTTGCCTGCTGTAAAATTTTCCGCTCCGCCTTTGTGGTGAGCGTTGTCTCGTTAAATTGGGCGAACAGGTCGGGGCGGCGGGCCATGGTGCGCTTATAGCTCTCCTTTTTCCGCCACGCCGCCACCTTGGCGTGGTCGCCGGAGAGCAGAATCTCCGGTACGGCCCGGCCATGCCATACGGCGGGGCGGGAGAACTGGGGGTATTCCAGCAGACCAGCCCAGTGGGATTCCTCTTCAAAGCATTCGGCGTCCGGCAGAACACCGGGCACCATGCGGCAAACGGCGTCCGCCACCGCCATGGCGGGAATCTCGCCGCCGGTGAGCACAAAATCGCCCATGGACAGTTCCTCGTCCACACACGCGTCGATGAACCGCTGGTCGATGCCCTCGTAGTGGCCGCAGACCAGAATCAGATGGTCATATTGGGCCTTCAGTTCTCTGGCAACGGACTGGGTGAAGGTCCGGCCGCAGGGGGACATGAAGATGGTCCGGCCGGGGCCATAGGTGTTGACAACGTGCTCCCAGCAGCGGAACAGGGGGTCTGCCTGCATCACGGCCCCACGGCCCCCACCGTAGGGGTAATCGTCCACCTGCATCTGCTTGTTGGTGGTGTAGGCCCGGATCTGGTGGGTGCGGATGGCGATATAGCCCCGCTCCTGCGCCCGGCCCAGAATGCTGACATTCAGCATGGCGTCCACGGATTCCGGGAACAGGGTCAGAATGTCGATCTGCATGTCCATTTACAGCCCCTCCCAGACTTTGACTTCCATCCGTCCCCCGTCCAGATCAACGGAGCGGATAAAGGCGTCCTTCACGGCGGGGATCAGGATCTCCCGCTCACCCTTGACGGTGTAGACCTTGCTGGCGGGGTACTCGTCCACCGCCGTCAGAGTTCCTAACAGGGCGCCGGTATCGCAGTCATAGACCTCCAGCCCCAGCAGTTCATCGTCGAAATACTCCCCCTCCGGGAGAACGATGTCGGCCCGGCGGAGGAACAGGTCTTTATTTTTATAGGTCAGGGCGGCGTTCATATCGTCCACGCCGGGGAGCTTCAGCAGCACCATGTCCTTGTGGACATGATTGGCGGTGGGGACAACGGCCTGTCCGTCAATGTAAAAAGTCTTGCAGCGGGTGAGAAGCGCGGGGGAGACCCGCCGGGGCTGCACCCGCACCTCGCCCCGGATGCCGTGGGCGTTGACGATGCGGCCCACCTGGATAAATTCCTGTTTCATAGCTGCTCCTTACGGTTTCTTCCGAAAATTATTTTCTGTGATCAGGGCCGAAGCTGTCCGGCCAGATGTCCGCTGGACCACGCCCATTGGAGGTTGTAGCCGCCGCAGTCTCCGTCAATATCAAGGACCTCGCCGGCGGCGTAGAGACCGGGGACCAGGCGGCTTTGCAGCGTCTCCGGATCAAATTCGTCCGTGCGGACGCCTCCGGCCGTGACCTGCGCCCCGTCAAAGCCGAGAACGCCGGTAACAGGCAGGGCAAAATCGTGGATGGCCTCCGCAATGCGCTGCCGCTCCGCTGCACCGAGAGCGGCGACCGGCTCCGTCAGTCCAAAGCCGGCGTAGCGCAGCAGTGTGCGCCCAAGGCGGTTGTGGAGCATCCCGGCCAGCAGATTTTCCGTGGTCAGCTCCGGCATGAGCGCGGCCCGCTGCCGCAGCAGCGCCTCCGTGTCCGCCGCGGACAGCCGGGGCAGGAGGTCAATGTGGAGCGTTAAGGGCGGCTTTTCCACAGCGGCAGAGCGGGAAAGGTCAAATACGGCGGGGCCGCTGACGCCAAACTCCGTGAACTGCACCTCGCCCCGGCTCTCGGCCACGGTGTCCCGGCCCCGGCAGAGGGTCAGCTCTCCGGTGGCCCGGACGCCCTTGAGGGCCTTGACATAGGTGGTGTCGGTCTTGACCTGTACCAGCGCGGGATAGAGCTTTGTCATATTGTGGCCCATGGACTGCAAAAGGAGATACCCGCTGCGGGTGCCGCCCAGCTTGCCCCCGGCCATGCCGCCGCAGCAGACGATGACCCGGTCCGCTGCCAGCGTTTCCTCGGCAGAGGACACGGCAAAGCCGTGCTTTGTTCTGCGTAGCTGCTCCACCTCAAAGCCCGTGCGGGTAATGACCCCGGCAGCATCGGCAGCAAAGCGCAGAACGTCCAGCACACTGCCGGCCTGATCGGAATAGGGGTAGACCCGGCCGCTGTCCTCTGCCACCGTCAGAAGCCCCAGCCCGTGAAAGAACGCCAGCGCGGCCCCCGTATCAAAGGCGTCCAGCGCGGGGCGGACGAAGTCCGGGAAAAGCCCGTGGTAATGTACCGGGGCAACGTGGAGATTTGTAAGGTTGCAGCGGCCGTTGCCGGTGGAGAGCAGCTTGCGTCCCACCCGGGACTGCCGCTCCAGCAGCGTAACGGCATGGCCGTTTCGGGCGGCGGTCAGGGCGGCCATGAGGCCGGAGGCGCCGCCGCCGATGACGATGACATTCATGGTTGGCTCCTTTCGCCGCGGGCGCGGCGGTGGTTCGAGTTACTGATATTATAAGGTTCCCGGCGAAAAAAGACAAGGGGGCAGTTGATGGGGGAGAAAACACAGATATTTCCGCCGATTTGCACGATAATGGCGGTTAAAAATACGAATGCCTATGCCAATGTGTGCAAATTTATCCAAAATGCGGAAAAAGAGTTGACAAGACGAAAAAGCCGCGCTACAATGCAGTCAAAATTGAATCGCTTGATAGAGGCGCGGTATTCATCAGTACCTCCCGCAAGGCCAGAGCAGCCGGGGAAGGGAAAGGGGTCACCGCCGAAGTGCTTGGACGATGCCTGTTGTCCGGGTGCTGGGTCGGCAGAGAACATCTGCCGGACTGTCACAAGTTTTTTGTGAAGCGCTATCATTGGCTGTTCGGAGAGGCCCGTTTTTCAGGGCCGGTTTTCCGTATATTCCATGGACCGCTTGACAAAGCGGTTCATTTTTTTACATTTCCCAGCCGGCGGGGAACAGAAGCGCCGGACAAGAAGGAGACAATTATGAGAAGAAGATGGATGAGCGCGATTCTGGCCCTGACCATGGCGCTGGCCCTCACCGCCTGCGGCGGCAGCAACAGCAGCACCGGCACCGATTCTGCCGACAGCACCCCCGCTGAGACGGAGACCCCCGCCGATACCACCGCTTCCGGCGGCGTGGGCGAGGACGGTGTGTTCACCGTCGGCATGGAGTGCGCCTATGCCCCCTATAACTGGACGCAGATGGACGATTCCAACGGCGCGGTCCCCATTTCCAACGTTCCCGGCGCGTATGCCAACGGCTATGACGTGATGATCGCCAAGAAGATCGCCGAGGCCAACGGCTGGGAGCTGGAGATTGTTTCTTCCGCATGGGATTCCCTGTGCCCCGCCATTCAGGCCGGTTCCATGGACGCCAACATCGCCGGTCAGTCCATGACTGCCGAGCGGATGGCCGAGGTGGACATGGCTGGTCCCTACTACTATGCTACTATCGTGGTGCTGACCACCAAGGACAGCCAGTACGCCAATGCCACCTCTATTGCCGATCTGGCCGGCGGTACCTGCACCTCCCAATCCGGTACCATCTGGTATGACTCCTGCCTGCCCCAGATCGAAAACGCCAATCTGCTGGCGCCTGCCGACAGCGCTCCCGCGATGATCATGCAGCTCCAGACCGGCACTGTGGACTATGTCTGCACCGATATGCCCACCGCCATGGCCGCCATCGCCAAGGATGACAATCTGGTGATCCTGAACTTCTCCGGCACCGACGGCGACTTCCAGTTTGCTACTGAAGAAGAACGGGCCGAGAATGTGAACATCGGCATTTCCGTGAAGAAGGGCAACACTGAACTGACCGAGGCTATCAACTCCGTGCTCTCCACCATGACGGAGGACGATTTCAATGCCTTGATGGACGAGGCCATTTCCATCCAGCCCGAGGTCTAAGCAAATTCGGATGGGGGCCCGATGGGCCCCCATCTATTTAAAACGGCACCCGGCGGCGTCCGCGCTGCCAGGGAACCCAACGGAGCGGCTTCGCGCAAAGCGCGAAAAAATCTGTGCTCACGGAGCAATCTGTATGATTTGGAGAGTTTGCCATGGATAAACTGGTGAAGCTGGGACAGGATATGGCCCTGCTGTGGGGAAAATACCGCCCCATGTACCTGAACGGCATCAAGAATACCCTGATTTTGGCACTGGCGGCCACGGCCATCGGCTGTTTTATCGGCCTTTTGTGCGGTGTGCTGAATACCATCCCCTATGCGAAGAATGACCCACTGCCCAAGCGCTTTCTGCTGAAGCTGGTGCGAGTCATGATCCGCGTCTATGTAGAGGTGTTCCGGGGCACGCCCATGGTGCTGCAGGCGGTGTTCATTGTCTACGGTCTGCCGTATTTCACGGATAATGCCCTGCGGTTCGACAATATCTGGACCGCAGCCATTCTCATCGTGTCTGTCAACACCGGCGCGTATATGGCCGAGTCCGTCCGGGGCGGCATTATCTCTATTGACCCCGGCCAGACCGAGGGTGCTAAGGCCATCGGCATGACCCATGTGCAGACCATGGTGAACGTCATTATGCCCCAGGCTATCCGCAACATCATTCCCCAGATCGGCAACAACTATATCATCAATGTAAAGGATACCTCCGTGATGTTCATTATCAGCTTTACGGAGTTCTTTGCAGCTCACCGCTACATTGTCGGTATCAACAATATGTATTTCCCCTCTGCCGCCATTGAGATGATCGGCTACCTGATTTTGACGCTGGTGGCCTCCATTTTGCTGCGGCTGCTGGAAAGAATCATGGACGGCTCCGACAGCTACGAGCTGGCGCAGGGCGACCAGCTGGTGATGGCTGCCGGGACCTACAGCCATCCCGACCGGGGCACGCCCTTTGACGAGGTGAATAAGGAGTACGAGGGCGAGGAGCAGAGAGAACGTATCCGTATCGGCCTGAAGAACCGCAACGGCAGCACGAGAGGGGGACGCTGAAATGAGTGAGAATATTCTGGAAATTCGCCATCTCGGCAAGTCCTTCGGCTCCCATGAGGTGCTGCGGGACATTGATTTCAATGTCAAAAAGGGCGATGTCATTTCCATTATCGGCGCCTCTGGCTCCGGTAAGTCCACGCTGCTGCGGTGCATCAATCTGCTGGAAACGCCCAGCAGCGGCGAGATTCTCTATCACGGACGGGATGTGGCCGGCCGGGGCGTCAACGCCCCGGAGTACCGCTCCCATGTGGGCATGGTGTTCCAGTCCTTCAACCTGTTCAACAACATGACGGTGCTTCAGAACTGCATGGTGGGGCAGATGAAGGTTTTAAAGCGCGGAAAAGAGGAAGCCCGGCAGCAGGCCATGAAGTATCTGGAAAAGGTCGGCATGGCCCCTTACATCAACGCAAAGCCCCGGCAGATCTCCGGCGGACAGAAGCAGCGGGTAGCCATTGCCCGGGCGCTGGCCATGGACCCGGAGGTGCTGCTGTTCGATGAGCCTACCTCCGCTCTGGACCCGGAAATGGTGGGCGAGGTGCTCTCCGTTATGCAGGCGTTGGCCCGGGAGGGCATGACGATGCTGGTGGTGACCCACGAAATGGCCTTTGCCCGGGATGTCAGCTCTCAGGTGGTGTTCATGCATCAGGGTGTCATCTGCGAGCAGGGGAGCCCCGCCGATGTGTTCGGCAATCCCCAGCGGCAGGAGACCCGGGATTTTCTGGCCCGCTTCCGCAGCGAGGCATAAGGTGTATAGACACCTGTATAGTCACACTTCGCGCAGTAGAGTAAAAGTACAAACCCCGGCGTCTGCAAAAAGCAGACGCCGGGGTTCCTTTTTACATATCGGCTCAGCCGTTGAGAATTTTCATAAACTCGTCGCCGGTGATGGTCTCCTTCTGGTAGAGGTACTGGGAAAGCTCGTCCAGCTTCTCCCGGTTTTCCATGAGAATTTGAATCGCCTTCTGGTGAGCGGTCTTGACCAACTCTACCACCCTGCGGTCGATTTGGGTCTGGGTCTCGGCAGAGCAGGCAAGGGAGGCATCGCCGCCGAGGTACTGGTTGGAAACGGTTTCCAGCGCCACCATGTCAAAATCCTCGCTCATGCCGTACCGGGTCACCATGGCCCGGGCCAGCTTCGTGGCCTGTTCAATGTCATTGGAGGCGCCGGTGGAAATCACGCCGAAGCGGACCTCCTCGGCGGCGCGGCCGCCGGTAAGAGTGGCGATCTTGTTTTCGATTTCCTCCTTGGTCATCAGGTAGTGGTTGCCCTCCTCCACCTGCATGGTGTAGCCCAGCGCGCCGGAGGTGCGGGGGATGATGGTGATCTTCTGCACCGGGGCGGAATTGGTCTGCTTGGCGGCCACAAGGGCGTGGCCGATCTCGTGATAGGCTACCGTCCATTTTTCCTTGTCGGTGAGAATGGCGTTCTTCTTCTGATAGCCGGCGATGACCACCTCAATGCTTTCCTCGAGGTCGGACTGCGTGGCAAACTTCCGTCCGTCCCGAACGGCCCGCAGCGCCGCCTCATTGACAATGTTTGCAAGCTCTGCGCCGCTGGCGCCGGAGGCCATGCGGGCTACCTTGTTGAAGTCCACATCGTCCGCTACCTTGATTTTCTTAGCGTGGACTTTCAAAATGGCCTCCCGGCCCTTCAAATCCGGCAGCTCCACCGGCACCCGGCGGTCAAACCGGCCGGGACGGGTCAGGGCGGGGTCAAGGGACTCGGGACGGTTGGTGGCGGCCAGAATGATGACGCCGGTGTTGC
>ENA-UPXC01005491-UPXC01005491.1-human-gut-metagenome-genome-assembly--contig:-NODE-5491-length-10414-cov-11.326400_pt1 | contig 10414 bp, 9 predicted proteins | sample MGYA00250047_ERZ773371 | MGnify/ENA primary metagenome ERZ773371 (study PRJEB29103, sample SAMN06111975) | human gut metagenome | biome: human gut; feature: ankylosing spondylitis patient; material... | reverse complement strand
CAAACTTTTCCAAAGTGAATTCCCTTTGAAATTTTTCTTTACCGGCTTTACCCATTTCAGCACATATCATGGGATGGCCTATTAAATATTCTATCTTTTCTGCCAGCTGTTGCGGACTATGTTTTTCCACGATAAATCCGGTTTTGCCTTCCTCTATGATACCGGGGATTCCTCCCTCATTTGTGCTGATGCAGGGTAGTCCCTGTTCCATAGCCTCAAGAAGTACTAATGGGAAACATTCATTATGATAATAAGTGGGAAATATAAATAAGTCTGCTTGCTTAAGAAAAAATTCTTTTTCTTCTCCATATTTGGCTCCGTGTGCCTGTATATACTTGTCTAGATTTTTGTGTTTTACCTTTTGGTTGAATTCACTTTCCGCAATGTCACTCCACTTTCCAATGTAATCACAATGAAATGAATAACCATCGTTCTTTACGATATTTAGTGCATCTATCAAATCCCATACCCCCTTTTCCCTTAACATGTTGCTGAGGAATAATAATTTGAAAGGGGTGTTTCTTTTCTTGGAAAAATCATAGGTTACGTTTTGTGGAATGCCATTGGGACAGTATACCACCTGTTCTGGTTTTACAAATTTTTGGATGTCATTGTAGAGTGGGGGAGCCAGCAGTATTATCTGTATATTCTTGAAAAAGGCTTTGTATAACCATTTGTCCGGCCATTGCCCTTCTCTTGATTTCACACCTTTGTTATGAAAATGTATTATGATTTTCTGTCCCAAACATTTTAGCAGGAATAGGGTACAAAAATCTTTGTAGAAAGCCCCACCTTTGGTATTGGGAGTCAAATAGCATAATTGCGACTTTATTCTCTTTACGGTTTTTGCTATTTGTATCTGTTTTTTTAAGTAAACAATAAGTTTCCTTATTCCTCCTTTTCCTATGTCATTGATATCTTTGGCAAGAGTTAAGTTAAGATAGTGGCAGTCAAAAGCTTCGTTTATTACTTTGCTGTCATGAATATATGCCCCCATCATGGATGCACCGTGTACGGGTGGGGGCATGTGCATTATAAAAAGAACTCTTGGTTTCATGTTTCGGTCAATCAAATTTAAAGTATAGACTTCAACCAGTGTGCTATGGCGAGGTTACCATTATCAGTTTGATGTCTTTCTCTTGGCATATATTGATGATGTACCTATTGTTTATGTGAACTTTACTACTTCCGGTGATACTCCCTGTATTGCAGCAACTTCGCCAACATCCACCAAGTAATAGGAGTATGTTTCGTCATATTCATGAGTTTACCAATGGGGTCCTTCACAAAATATCTGCCATATTTCAAAGCCTCTTGACGGCTCAATGTCAAACGACCGGAGAGAAGTTGGCAATAAGTGAGGTTGCGTGAAATACGGCCACGGGCTTTTAAATAACCAGCAGGTAGTTCATTGGGCAGGCGTGTAACAATGCGCTTTTCCCAATCAGCAATACTGGGCGCGTTGCTCCAGCGTATCATCATTTTGTTTAACCAGCCTTGACTACGGGTCACGTCTCCACCATCGCTTACAAAAAGAATTTCCGGGATAAATCCCCATTGTCCATAGGTAGATACCATAGCCCAAAACTCCAAATCTTCAGTGATGCGAAGGTCTTTACGCTGTCCTCCAATTGTATTAATCACTTCTTTGCGGATTAAGACACTTCCTGTACAGACATGCATGTGCTTTGCCCAGAAAGTGAAAAAATCTTCTAAGATGAAAGCTTCTTTATACTCTTGGTAGCAACTGGGGATTTCAAATGAACCGGAGACAGCGAGGTGACGTTGCGCAACATTTACTGCCACACAATCAGGATGGTTGTCCAAAAATGAAACAGTTTTTTCGATAAAACCTTGTTCCCAATAATCGTCTGCATCCAAATAAGCGCAATAGCGACCTTGTGCTGTCTTAATCCCATTGTTACGGGCAGCAGAAGGTCCTTCGTTTTTTTGTCGTAACAATGTGATGTTGGCTTCTTTTCGGGTTTTGATAATCTCTATGGAATTATCTTTGCTCCCATCATCAATGAGAATAACCTCTATAGCGTAAGATGTTTGTTGGTTGAAAATAGAATCTAATGTGCGGTTAATGGATGGGGCGGCATTATAAACCGGTATGATTACAGATAAATCTATCATAGCATTTTATGGATGTGTACATATATTTAACAAATTATCCAAGTAGGCTTTCGACTTAATCAATTCACGTTGCTTGATGTGATTGATCTGTTCGTAATCGAAAGGATAATCATAAGCTTTTTCCCATTTTTCTGGACTGCCCAAGATGCAATTGTTTAATCCGAAAAGAGCCATTAAACTCTCCATACGCGAATTCACTTTATGTCGATGTCTGTTAAACACGAATACAGGTTTGTTAAACATGATGGAGAATGCCGTGCCATGAAAGGAATTGGAAATAAAAACTTTACAATGATAAATCATTGAAATAAACTCACGAGGGCCTGCTTTCATGAAGTTTTTGTTGGCATAAAGCAATGGATAAGTATCTGCTATGGCATAAATCTTCAGATGATGCCGCTGTGCATACTCCTTGGCAAATTGCTTTAATTCTTTGTTCCCCTCAAAGTCGTAAATCAATAGATAATCTTTTTTGGGGATGTTTGTTACCATCAATTTTTTCCATTGCTCTGCCGAAAGTAAAAATACAGGATCAAGTGTCCATGTTCCCTCTATATTCATACTTCTTAAAATATCAAGGCCATGATATTCACGTACCGCCACAGCATCAAAAGTTTCCAATGACTTTTGAATGCGTCTTTTGTTTGTCTCGTCTATGTCCAAATACGAAAAACTTGCAGCATATGATGCTTTATGCCCTTGTTTGACAAACTCCAGGAAGAAAGCCGGATCACGTCCGGCTTCATAAAACACGTTCCATATCTGGTCGCTCCCTACAATGTATAAATCTGCTTTTGGAGGGTTGTTACAAAGTTCTTTATACGAAGTATACCTTAAGGACGTTTCCTTTAGTGTCCGATGATTGAATATGTCGAATGTTTGTTTTCTGCCTAAAGTTGTCTGGCGCTGTAGATACTTCATCACCCGATAGGCAGCACGTGTCAAGGTATATCTGCTCAACTTCGATTCAGGATTCACCCATTTGTAATTATATTTGCGAGTTAGATAGTCTGGTTGGTAATTGATGATTTCCACTTCGTGTCCTAGATTTGTCAAATATTGTTGTAGGGCATAGGCTTGCAGTGATGCGCCATAATTATAAACATCGTATGTGGTAAGTGTGTTTATTTTCATAAATTGTTTTGATAGAACTTATTTTTTGCAATGTTTTTGGGCAATATCAATAGCGGCCATAATACTTTGGGCTGCTCTTTCAGCTGTATGTTTACTTACAATGCGCTTAGACACTTCACCCATTTCCTTTAACCGTTCCTTATTGTTTACAATATTTTGTAAGGTGTCAATGATGGACTGTTCATTGTATGTATCAAACACCCAACCGTTTTCTTTAGTGATTAATTCCGGGTGGCATCCATTGTATATCGTAGTAGCTACGGGTAATCCACAGGCCATTGCTTCTGGTACCACAAGACTCCAGTTGTCTTCTACTGTAGGGAGGATGAAACAATCTGCAGCTTTATAATATTGGGCAATACTATCATAGTCAATGCCTCCTATTAATATCACATCTTGTATCTTTTCGTTTACTATACGGTCACGCAATGGTTGTTCCAAACGTCCATATCCCACATAAACTAAAGTGCAATTTTCTTTGCAATGTGATTTAAATTGTTTCCAAGCAGTCAACAATTGATCAACTCCTTTGATGGGTATTAATTGACCTACAAATAGAATCATGAGCCCCTTGGGGGGGATTTTTAATTCTTTTTTTACTTTGACAATATCTTCATTCGCTATATTTTGTATGGTTCTTGACATACCTGAAATGTCTGCTACCATATGCCCAAATGTTAATCGCTTACTGTCAAACCCTAAAGAGCGAACGTATTCTCCACATAAAATACCGTTACAATCAATAGCGTCTATCCAACGGGAAACTATTTTTCGGTACCATATCCGTAGTCTTCCAGCATTACGTTCTGTATGTGCTGTTCGTTCATAGCACATTACATGAGGAATTCTTTTTAATGCACGTACTGCAAGTGCTGCATATGTCCATTGCATAAATCCATCAGAAATTAATACATCTGGCTTACTGTCAAGAACTTGTTTGATAAGTCCTGGACTAATAGGAATTCTAAAGGTAGTATTACTTTTTGAGGCATTATCAATTTTGGGTTTATTTCCAATACGAAATTCTTTTTCTCGGGCGATTGCTTTATCCCCTAGAACTTCTTTTATTTTTTTTTGTGTCCGCTCTGGTGGAATGTCCTTATAATAAATTACAGTAAGGTTTCTTCCGCAGAGTTTGTTTAGCTCCTGATAAACAGGAATACGATAATCAAGAAAGCTACGTGTTACCCAAGTTATCTTCATACAACGTTTTTATTGTTATTTACATAATCTGAAATTTTTTCAACCAAATCCCAATGCTCTGAACTGAATTTGCGAGCGAACAACATATTTGAATTGATTAATTCATCATAATCTTTTAACTGCCAAATATATGGATTTCCCCTTTGCCAATCTACTTTTCGCAAACACCCCTTATATTCATCTGTTTTTGAATAGAATTTATCTACAAATGGAGAATTGATTAATAAAATCGGTTTGTAAATTTCGTCACAAGCGAATGTATATCGAAACCTTTTGTAGATATAATCTTGTTTGGAAAGAATATAACTTACAGCTTCTTCTGTAAGAGAACTCCAAGTTGTGCCTTTGACTAAAATCGGTATCTCTTTATGCGAGCGCATAATTGGCAGAATCTTTTGCAGTTTTACTAAAATCGAGTTCAAAATACCTTCAATTTGACTTCTCCACCCAAATCCGCGGAGATGCTTGGTGAAAAGATGGTAATACATAATCTTGCTTTTTGTACGCCAAGCATTTTGCATAAGACCATAGAATTCTATTCCATTATGTTCTTCAAAAAAACGGTGAATAAAATTTTGTGATTTGAGAGGTAAATCGATTCCGCTCATTAAGTGGTAGTATCCATACGGACCATGATTATGAGCTAATTTATACAATTCCATTTCTGCCCATGCAATTGTACAATCTGCCCATCTTACATCTATCCGATGTTCATTAGATACAGTGAATAGCTTTGAATACACAGGGTGATATTTTATATCATAAGACACTTTTTTGTCTATGTGAACATAAATATCATTTCCGGGATAATCCAATAGATCCAAAAGTCTTTCCAAAATTTTAAAGTCTGTATGTGCTACAATTAAATATGCATGTTTCATGTAACATAATAGGAATAAGAAAGAATTACCAAGAAACTGTTTAAAATTGATTTTTTAAAAATTGAATCAATGAATCTGTAACTAAAGTCTGACCGTTAACGTTTAAGTGAAGGGGATCAAAAAAAAGTTCATAATTAGATTCATGTTTTGTGAAGTCAATAAAATAGACCATATTATTGTTCGCCAATTTTCGGTAATACTCCATTATGTATTTATAGTTTTCTGGTTGTGTATGGTTTATTGTATCAAGTGTAGGAGTGTTAACTAAATAAACTTTTATGCCGCGTTTTGTCAGCATATGTATTAGCTCATTCAATTTAGACATAAGTTCCTTATTAAAGCTAATGTTACTTTTCCATTTGGAACGCTGTTTCTCAAATTCGTCCATATTTATTTGATTTGTCTTATAGTTTTTGTCATCGTGCATCCAGCCGCGAACAGATGAGTTTATCAAGTCATCGCTATAACGAGACAACCGGATGATTTTGTGCTGCCAATATTCTGTAGGTTTTGCGTGTCTTTTTAAATAGTCGTTCACATTCTTGTCTTCATAGAATGGATAAAATAGCGTATAGCAATTTTTACTAATATTACCTTCTGAAAAAGTAAAAGCATCCACTCCGATTAATGCTGCTTTTAATTTTTTTGAGTATTTTGAGTTTAAATACTGTTGAGTCATTAGATATCGTTCGGGTAAACTTACTCCAGTACGAGTATATTTACTTATTTTGCATTTTAGTCCTTTTTCCAATTTGTCTCTATCCACTCCCATCATCATATGGCTATGACCTACTATTAATATTTCAGACTCTTGTCTTAATCCAAACCCTTTGTTTAATCCTTCTTTTAATAAACTGCTGATAGCAAAATCAAGAAAGAAAAAAACTGCAATGGCAATCAATATTTTATATAATTTCTTCATGTGTCAATTTAAAATTTGAAATAAACAAACTGCGCGCCCGATTGTCCTAATAGAGAAATAGAAAGCAACGTTATCACCAAGAATGCTAAGTTTTTTCCATCATAAGGATTGTTTTCACTTTCTGTTATAGTTATCACTTTCTTATAAGCCAATATTTCAAGTATGATAAATAGTGCTAATGCTGCTAACATTAAAACGAAGCCCATTAGCGATGCGGTGGTGTATTGCCGCCCCCAATCTCTAAATACTCCATTTATCATAGCCGTTGCATCATTGAATGTGTTGGCACGGAAAAAGACCCAAGCCAGTGACACTACTATATATACATAGATGCCTTGTACCCATATACGCCAAAATGACAAAAATTGGTTTTTCAGCCCGCTGATATGTTCTATCAAATACAATACGGCATGTAATGCTCCCCAAAAAATGAAAGTCCAAGCTGCTCCATGCCACAATCCACTAACTAAGAACACTAGTGAAATATTGATATACCATCGCCATTTCGGCACTCTATTTCCTCCACAGGCAATGTAGAGATATTCGGTGAACCAAGACGTAAGTGATATATGCCATTTTTTCCAAAATTGCCTAATTGTAGTGCTGAAATAAGGAAAGCGGAAATTATCATTTAATCTGAATCCCATCATTTTTGCCACACCGATTGCCATGTCTGTATATCCGCTGAAATCGCAATATATCTGTATACTGTATAATGCGATTGCAAGCAGGTTTGAATTTCCTGAATAGAAGTCCGGGTGTTCAAAAACGGAATTTGTATATATGGCTATGCGATCGGCTACTACCACTTTTTTGAAAAGTCCCCAAGCAAATAATTCGCTACCTCTTAATAGATTGTCATTGGTGATAGGGTGTAATTTGTGCAGTTGGGGTAATAGATTGCGCCCCTTTTCAATCGGGCCGGATAGTATATTAGGGAAGAAGGACACAAACAACATAAAGTCAATTAAAGGAGCTTTTTCTTTTATTTTTCCCCGATATATATCAATGGTATAGGTCAATGCCTGAAACGTAAAAAATGAAATTCCGATAGGGAGTACCCATGTGGCAAAATTTTCATTAGCTAGTCCAAGAACGTCCACAATAAAAAAATGAGCATATTTATAGCAAATTAATGGCAGAAGACTTAGTATGACAGTAGTACCACATACCCATTTACGTTTTTGCTGCAACAAACTTTTGCCGCTTATCCAATTAAGTAGTGTAATAGCTCCTAATAGTACAACGTACGTAGGTGATAGTTGAGCGTAGAACCAATAACTGGCTATTAGTAATATTGTATTACGTAAGAATACTCCACCCCATTTTAATTTTTCGTGTATCCATAATGTAGCTAATAGGGGAACTAAGAATAATAAAAAATTAATATCAGAAAATAACATGTTCTTATTTGGTTTTATATTGAATGGTGTGTATTAATGCGAAAAGTCCCAAGATGGGTGGTAAGGTATAATTCCATTCAGAACCCACAGCAGGGAACGATAGATTGTTAACGGTTACAACAGCGAGCATGGGCAAAAGTATGGTCATTTCTGTGCCATATTTGGAAGAAAATGTACCTTGAATATTTATCCATATTGTTTTCAAATAAAACCATCCAAAAATAATAGCTCCTGCAATGCCTGTCCCCAAAAGGACAGATAAAAAGCCGTTGTGGGTGGAATAAGCGGCAGGAAGTCCGGTTAAGTCAACCAAATGCCGTTCACCAACTATATAGCCTAAACCAAACCAAGGATGTTTCCTCCAAGTATCAAACACCACATTCCAAATAATCTGCCTGCCTGTACCAGATTCAACGGCTTCTTGTGATTTGCCGTAAAATACGTACTCGAACACTAAATCTTTAAAAAAATAATAGAATGCCGAGAAAAACAAAAAAGTGACTGCAAGTTTTGGAATGTTTACACCTTTTTTAGTGCATGATAACATTACGAACAAGCCAACTATAAAGGCAATATTAGAAGCAGATGAGGTTCCCATAAGCAACATGAAAAAATTCCAGTATACAAGAGGTGCTAAATGACGTATTTTGTAATGGTTTTTCATTTTCCATGCCATTAAGGCACCCATAGCGGCAATAAGGCTGTGGGTATTGGTGTGGACCAATATGCTTTTAAATGCCAGTACTTTTGCAAAATATCCTATTGTTGCCGATAATGTACATAGATACAATAGATATAGCATGGCTTTTCTCCTGCTTTTTGTTTTCCACATGATTACAGAAACTAACATGTAAGATGAGATTAGTTCTAAACATTTTGAAAAGAGAGCTTTATAATCAGGAAATATAGCCCATAAAAAACTGAGTAATGCAAATATGTAGAACACAAAATAAGATTTAGTTGCTTGAATAGCCGGTGTCAAACTTTTACTTTCTTTAAATGCATAGTAGTAATTGAGTATTGTGCAAAGTAACATCAAGAGAGTGCCTCCGCCTACACTTTCGTTTCCGACATCTTGTTGCACATTAAATATGGTTTTTCTACTCATGTGTAAGAGAATGAGTAAGGTATATATCCAGATTTCTTTGGGATATATCTTTTGGAATAATTTATAATGATATGTTATAAAATTCATCATTAGTTACATTTTAGAGATTTTTTCGTATATCCATAGCAACCAACTATGCTCACGTCTATATTCTTTATAATATAATATTCTACTTTCCGTTTCTATGGCATTGCGTTTGTCTGTTTTCACAGTGGTACTTCCTCCTTCATAATGTATTACAGAAACCGATGGCTCAAATGCGAAACTCCAGCCATGAAGTATAAAACGCTCTGCTAATATCGCTTCTTCATAATAAAGGAATGTGCGTGAATCAAATCCCTCAACAACATGGAATCTATCTGCTCTTACTAGCATAAAAGCGCCACTCACCCAATAGCACTTCCCTTTTGGGGGCTTTGGGGTAGTAGTAGGGATCATAGCTTGTTTGGTTGTAGTATTCTGTCTTCTTAGTTGGGTTGATTCGGATATTGTAAATGTCGCTTTTTGATTTTTCATGGTTTCTCTTTTTCTCTTTTTTCTTAAGAAAGGGAAAAGTTTCCATCCTATAAGTCTTTTAGGTGAAATATATTTCATATGGGGACTTTGGTCGTTTCCATCTAAGCCTATCACTCTTGGTCCTACTCCAGCACATTGCTCATCTTGATAGAAAGTAGTGGCAAGCACATTTAAAATATTAGGATTCATTATCTCAATATCATCATTAGAAAATAGGTAATTGTCAAATGATATCCCGCTCTTTTTCAAAATATTTACGCCCCAATTGTTTCCCTTGGCATACCCCAAATTTTCAGTAGTAGATATGCACCATCCTTTGGGATGGTCGGCTACTTGTTGCGATTGGTTTATATATAATAATTCACAATCATAAGCAAGATTGCGTCCATATTCTTCGGTTGCATCCACAGCAACAACTATAACACGATATGCATCAGAGAGCTTCGAAAGCTGTTTTACTACATATTTACGAGTGCCTTCTGCATTGTGATAAGACACAACTATGATACCTGTCATCATTTTACTTGTTTCTTTTAAAGATATTGAAAACATGAAGCAATATCATTTCATAGAGTTTTGATAAGGCAATAGGCAAGGTACATCCTGCTAATATATAAAGCCCCATCCACTCCATGGAGAGGTAATTTATACACGGAAATTCAGCGATGCGCTCTAACGGATAATCATACATCAAGCATTGCAAGAGATTTACCGCCTTAAAGGCAAGAAAGTGCAATAACATAATGGAAAAACTGTAATCTCCACAAATGGCAATCCAATTTCCAATCTTGCTGTTGGAAATCAAGTGCGATAAGCAATATACCATTAAAGCCCCCATTGCCGCTATAAGCAAGATTGTTATAGGATTTTCAACATTCACGTTGGCTGGCTGCAAACGCCCGTAGATACCGATGGAAGTCAGCCAAAGAAGCAGTATCAAAAGTACGGTAAATAGGATTGCATATAAGAGTTGCATATTTCGCCCCCCCCCCACCCCCCCCCCCCGCCCCCCCCCCCCCCCCTCCCCTCCTTTTCACTCTCTACACTCAATTTAACACATTATATAACATAAAAAAAATATTACACAAAATTAAAAAAACCCCACATA
>ENA-UPXC01005489-UPXC01005489.1-human-gut-metagenome-genome-assembly--contig:-NODE-5489-length-10418-cov-3.848371_pt1 | contig 10418 bp, 16 predicted proteins | sample MGYA00250047_ERZ773371 | MGnify/ENA primary metagenome ERZ773371 (study PRJEB29103, sample SAMN06111975) | human gut metagenome | biome: human gut; feature: ankylosing spondylitis patient; material... | reverse complement strand
GATCTGGTTGCCCTGCTCATCCTTACAAGCAATCCGCTCCGATGCCAACGCAATCACAGTACCATAGCCTCTTGTGATCGCAGTTGCCGTGAATGCATGACCAGATCCGGAACCACCAAAGTCAATGCCCAAGATGATCTCCATCAGATCTGTTGGCTTTTTATCCAAGCAAAATACAAACTGCTTTGTACTGGTATCATCTGCAAAACGCCTGTAAATTAGGCCACTGGCAACTACGCGCATTCCTTTGATGTCACGCATATACCAGATACTGTTCGGGTCATATTGAGCCTCAATCTTGCGTTTTCGCTCGTCGCTGATGGTCATATTATCGTACAGTGTGCAATGCATGTAATTATAACCGCCAGGGAATTTATCTTCCTCTGCCTGCTTCTTGTACTTATCGATGTACTCTGTGTAGATGGTTGCATTCGGATTGTCCGGATTCAGATCCCAGAACACTCGCAAGTGCTTTGCCGCCAACTGACGGTTTAATGCCTCTTTGATCGTGCTGTCGTGATGCAGGTTGATCTCAGTTGCAATCCACATGCCATATGAATTGCCTCGGATCTTTTTGAAGCTGTCCGCCTTAGACGCTCCGGCAAAGATAATGATCTTCTGCTGGAATCTGGTTGACGGACCTTTGATGTACAAAGCTTCGTTGTCTTTGTACTTCCCCCAGTGGCATTGTCCTCGGAAGATGTACTCTAAGCCAAGGCCGTTACAATCACCGATGTTGAGCTTTGCGTTTCCGACCGTAGAGCCGGTTGCCAGATGAATGCGATCTGGCGCGATCTTTAGCTCATGTGCAAAGGCATACACATTATCAACGGTCTTTCCAGCTCGAACAGCACCCTCTGCCACATTGAACTCGCAGGAGACGCAGCGGCGAATGTATTCCTTGTGTTTCTCAGAAAACACATACTTAAGTGTCTGTTTCTTCGTGTACGCCATAAATCTCCGCCTCCGATTCGCTCATATCCTCGATCTCCTGATTGTTTCCAGTTAGCTTATCTGTCTGAGCCTTAATCTGGGCAATGCGACTTCGCTGCTCCTCAGATGCCATTCCCCAGTCTTTGTGAAGCATCTCATCATACTGCTTGATTAGGCTGCGAAGCTCGCCCTGAGCACGAGCCTGCGCCTTCATAAACTCGTTTTGCTTGTCCCATGCCTGCTGCACTTCCCGTTTCTCACCAATCACATTACCTGCTTTGGTTTCTATCCTTTCAACCGTTTTGTCCTGTTGATCTCGCACATAGGCAATTCTCTGTGCTCGAATGATAGCAGCGTAGGCAATCTGGATCTGGTGCCAGAGCAGATCAAGCGGATCTGCCTGCTCAATGGCAGAAAAAATCTCCCTGGTCTCATCAGGGAGATACTTGCTGAAGAAGCCATACTTTTCAGCGTTTCGATTCTGATCCGGAGCGCCGCAACCCACAGCATTCTTGTTTCCTGGCTGCCCGCCCTTCTTTCTATGCGAACGTTCGCTTTTCTTACCCGAACGCTCGTTATCCCATTTGTGAGTGCACTTCCATCGCCTAACAGTGCCCTCGGGCAAATTCAGTTGACTTGCAATCTCAACCAACTTCTGCCCCTGCAGGTACATTTCTTTTGCCTGCTCTATTCTTTTGTCCGGCGCTCTGGCCATGCATCTCACCACCTTTCAATCGTTTGTTTTGAGTATAAGAAAAAGCAGCCCCGAAGGACTGCTCTTCACCTATTTCATATTAAATTTTATCATTTAATATGAAATATACAACTATTTTTCTTTTTGAAACATCGCACGCAAATAATACGCTATACTTGCACATAAAACAAAAATTGCATTAATCACATTAGAAAAAGTTAACGGATTATATCCGTTCAAGATATCAATTCCCGCACTTTCTAAATATAGTCCAATAAAATTAAAACATATATTTAAAAGCATCACAAAAAACACTGTATTTACTATTCCCATAACAAGCAATTTTTTTCTTCGCTCTTTTTGGGCCTCATGTATAAGTTTATCTATAAGACCATCTAAAATTGCATCTGCATCTTTTAATGCTGTCTTGTTTATGAGTAATATTTGGCAAAAATAATCAAGTTGTTGCTTGCTCGGATATTTCTTATGAATCAAATGATATTGTTGCTTATAATCTTGAATAAGCTCATCATGCCTATGCTTTATCAAGCTAGGTCTTATATCAGGAAATTCAGTTAAAATAATCTTTTTAATATCATCCTTTTCCATCCAAGCCAAGCCTTTCCCTTTGTTCTTTAGTTAAGATATCTCGTACTGATCTTTCTTTATTTTGAAGTCGCTTAATCAAAAAGTCGCCTATTCCACTTCTTTCTTCTGTGCTATTACTAGCCAAATACTCTTGATACTCTTTATCTTTAAAGAGTAATGATGTTGCAACACCTTTTTCTCCCTGATATTTTGCATCAGACTTTGTTCCATATGCAAAAGAAGGTGTCGGTCCGACATCTTCAATAACAAGTTGACAAATTCTCATTCCCTTGCAAATTTCTACTGGAACAGTATTGTTATTTTTTATCACAATAGTCATATTACCACTATAACCAGGATTAATAAAATTTCCAGTTGAAACATCAATTCCCAAGCGAGCCAGACTACTACGATTTTCAATTCTTGCAGCAAACTGAGAACTAATAGTTATTTTTTCGCGAACAGATGCAAGTATCAACTCTCCAGGTTCCATCTGATATGTATCAAACTTCTTTTCAACATACATATCATTATTATTTCCATATGCCCGTATAGCCGCTTTCTTACCTAAAGTTTTGATTGTATCCCCTAAAGTTAAATCTAAAGAAGCGGGCTGTATATTATCATAAATAAACGGGTCAACAGAAATGTTTTCTTCGTACAATTGTTCCAAAATTCGAACATCTGATAATACTGCCATAAGCATTCTCCCTACTCTTTCTTTTTTTGTAGACTTCATTATAGCACCATATTACCATATAAACAATACTTTTTTGTATTTTTTTTACAAAAGCTATCTACATAAGCATTGAAAAACCGCCAGCATGTTCACTGGCGGCCACCTTAGGGGAATTCAAACTGGAATACACTGATTCCATTTTTGATTATATCATGTCATTTTATGCTTTTTATGCGTTTTTGAAAAAATGATCAATTTTTCTGCTTATCCTACTCTGGTCAGTATGCATCTTCTGTGCTATTTTCTCTTGCGTTAACCCCTCAAGGAAATACATCTGGAAAATCCTTCGTGTTCTGCTGTCCCGTATTCCAAAGATCCACTCCTCAATGCCATCCTGTTCAGCTTCAAGCTTCGCAATCTGAGTCTTATACCGTTTACGCCGCTTTGCTCCAAGCTCGTAATCGTATCCAACAACTGCCTGTGGCATTGGATACCCTTTCCGGTAATCGAAGATCACATCATTTCCGATCAGGCTGTCACCCTCACCCAGATGATCAAGCTTGTACTTCAGCTCCTTGATCTCGTCCCGATTGCTCCGGTACGCTTTCAGGCGCTCCCGTGTCATGCCTTCTGTTTCCATCGGTATCACCTCCTCTCACCCTACTACAAGCTACTCTTCGGTGTCTTCTGGGCTAACAATCTCCGCCGCAGTTGGCACAGCATTAATCACATCTCTAAACATCTCGTATATTGGCTTATGCTCAGGATACTCCTGTTCAGCCTCATCAAGTATAGAAATGATAAAATCTGCATCAATTAGTCTCATAATCGCTTACCTCCGTTTCTTCGATACGGCTCTGGCAGAGGCATCCATGCCACAACATCACGAATCGGTAATGTACGACACTCAAAATATACATCTCCAAACACCCTGATGTAATGAGCGATCATCATACCACCGCTTCTTGTCTGTACCAGATATCCTGTGCAATGATCAATGCTTATGTCATGCAGATCTTCCACATCAGGGATCTGATCACTCACTGGTATCCAGTGCATCTTGGCCTTCTCCAGTTCCTCACACTTCTCGTCATACAGGTCACACATGTCACTGATCTGATCCGGACTGAATCCAGTATTCTCGTACTCCATAAGCTTCCACAATGCGTCGTAGATCTTTTCCCACATTTCATCCGTAATAATCTGCCCTGCATACAGTGATTTCCATGCAACACCGCTTAAAGCCCAATTACCTTGACTATCAGTTTCTGTTAATCTACTCATCTTGTTCTCCTCCACCAACGTGCCTTACTTCTTGGCCGCTGCTTAATACTTTCAAGGAATCCCGAATATGTACGGTTTACTCGTTCCTTCTCTGCTTCTACCAATCTACACTCTGTGTACTTGATTGTATCGCTGATCTGCAGCTGGATCCGATCTTCTTCGCCCGGATTGTAACCGTGTCGCTGCTGATATAGCTTCTTACTCTGACGTTTGTTCATGTGATTCTCCTTTCTGAAGGTCCTGAAAATCAACGTATGTATTTGCAATAGCCAGATTGGTTGATATCTTTTCAAGATAATATTCCTTGATCGCTTCCCTTGCTGCCCATTCTGGAATATCCTGAATCGCAGTCAAGCCACACACTGCTGCAATCTCATCTGGCAGTTCATTCTGTGCCTTGCTTTGTAGTCTGAGCAGATGTCCAACACATCCAAGTAACGATCTCTTATTGCTGATAACTGCCTCCTGTAACTTAGGATCTTCTCTCACTGCCTTATTGACCACGATTAATATTCCTGTTAAGACCACCGACTGACGCAAATCCAGATCAACGCTCTCAAGAAGTAATCTACCGATCGCCAACTCTTTCTGAGTTGTAAGCGTAGGTTCTTCGCCCATCAGGTAGCGCTCTGCTGTTCGCACTGTAAGTCCGTTCGCTTCTGCCAGGCGGATCACACCTTCCAGATCGCCTTTGCCCTTCAGCATTGCTGCCTGCAGGTTTAATTCCTTCAGTGTACACATATTTTTGTTTTTCATCTCTCTTACCTTCCTTCTCACGATTGTTGATAAATGCGATTAACATATCCTCTACGAATGAATCCGTATACTTTTTAGATAACTGCTGGCAATCACTAATCAATGCGTTCCAGTATGCATCTGTATTTTCTGGAATCCAGTACTTCTTCGTTAGCGTCCAGAACTCCTGCATGAACTCACTGATCTGAGGGATATCTTTCTTCATCACACTTGCCATATCAATACCCCATATGCTTCTTTCTTACTTCTTCGTAGTTCTCATCGATCACTAAACCCTCAGAGTCAAGTACCGCACATATTGCTGATGCGCATTTGACATTATCTAACTGTGTCCGCACATATGCAGATACGATTCGATCCAGGATACGCTTTACTTCACGCTCTGGCATGCGATTGATGTCCAATTCACCTTTCACCTGCATAATCTACCTCCTGTATGTGATGCACATCACCCGTTGTAACCGTTTTTGAATTTTTGTAACCACTCCGTTACCACATGTTGGGTAACGCTTCAAACCCGCATATTTACTTGATTTTATGAGCATGTTACCAGTGTTACCGGTGATTTTGTGCTTTTTTATTTTTGAAATTTAAAATTACATGAGTCTTATTATTTTTTTTATTTTCTGTATATAAGACACGGTTTTCCCTTGGTTTCAGTGGTAACGTGGTAACACCATGCATTTTTTCCAGCAAAATCAAGGGTTTTCGTTGTTACCGTTACCGGTTACACAAACGGTAATGTTTCCTGTTCATTCTGTGGTATCGGCACAAAACCGCCCTCATCGGCCGGCTCCTCTCCCTGCTCGATCAGTATGCAGATGCACCTGGTCAGCTTCCCATTGATGCGTTTCACCTTGGTAACACGACCCTGATCCTGCAAAGATAGCTTCTTCTTTTCCAGCCAAGACATAATACTCTTGCGTGAAAATCCACCAGCTTCACACAGCTCGTCAAATGCCTGGGTAAAGAAATACACATAGTCTCCATCCAGCACACCCCACTTCTCACAATTCGTCTCATCATCAAAGCGAGCAGGGTTCATCTCCACCTTATCGCAGATAAACCGATATGCCCTGTCATTGTCAGAAAGCTCTGAGCGGTCAACTAAGACGTTCTTCGCATCGGTAATGGAAATATACTGCTTGTCCTTAAAAATGCGCTCTGTGGCGATTCTGTCCGCTGTGAGGATAATCGAGAGAGCCGTTGCCTGCTTCTGCATCTTGCTATCATCAATCAGTTCATTCAGAATACCCTCCTGAATGGTTCGTACCGCCTCTCTGCCCATATCCGTCACGATCTGGACAAATTCTTCACCAGCAAAGCCATAATTGCCCTTGACCGTCTCAGCGGTCTCACGTGGGTCCTGATAGATATAGTCTCCGCACTCAATTTCCAGAATACGATTTATCGCACCGCCCTGGCTCACATAGGTTTGCAGAGCACGTTCGCCACTAGTCAGGATGCAGTTCTGCCACCGATTCTCCCTGTTGACGCCCAGATCGCGGTTTGAGCGGCTTTTACCCTTACCAGAGCATAAATCATACACCATGCCCTCAAAATTGCCTCTGATGCGATCTGAGACCTTGCTGGTGTCATCCATTACAAGCGGCAGATGATTCAACATGTCCGCTCTGGACTCTAACGCAGTATCTGTAGTCTTAAAGTCTCCGATGTACTTATTCTCGGCCGGATCCGCCCAGACCGATGCCGCCACCATCAGCGTCACCGTCTTGCCACCTTCCGTCTCTCCCCACAGATCTACAATGAATGGCAGCCCTCCAAGCAACGGAACCAGAACCGATGCAAACGATGCTGCCAGCATCAGCTTAATCTCCATCTTTCCTGATGCACGCAGCTTCTTTATATGTCGGATCCAAAGCTCTCTACTGCCATACTTTGAGATACTCTCGTACAGATCCCGGAAGCGATTGTCACCATCGAACACGACCTCCGTGTTATACGGCATAAAACCGTCCTTGATCCAGCCCAGCTTGCTCGTAGAATACTGCACATCAATCTCATCATCGTTCATATTTTCCACATCTGATAAATACCGAACCAGATACTTTGCGTTCTCAGATGTCACTGCCACACCTTTCGCGGACAATGAAACAATCTTTGCGGCAGAGGTAATCGTAGTCTTTGCAACAATTACCTCCTCCCAGCGGCCAGATCGCTTAAAAGCCAACTTAATCTGTTCGTCACCGGTCTCAATGTTCTTCAGGCGCTCGATCGGCAAGATCGGATGGTAACATGCCAGAATATCAGGAGAGAATGGATTTGTGGTCTGCTGGTAGATGCCATCCTGAGTTGCAATCCATGATCGACACTTCATTTTCGGGTATGGCGGTCCAAAGTTTGTCCAATTCTCAACGCTCTGTGTTGCCTGTTTACGTGGCTTCTCCTCTGCCACTTTCTTATACGCTTTTAATAGCTGCTTAAACTGTCGACCAACCTTCAACTCATCAGCTCTCTCCTCCGCTGACAAGATCATCCTTGCTTTCTGGATCTCATCCTCCTGTGAGAAGATCTCAATGAAGATCTCTTCGCTCAAAATCGTCTTTGCTGTATAGTCATTAAGTAGTTCCATATCACCACCTCGTTTCCAGACCGTACAGACAGCACTGCTCATAAAGCTGCAGCTGATAATTGTTGTATGCTTCGCACCAGGCATCTGACAACGGTTCAGCCATCTTCAGTGCATCCCTGTACAGATCTATTTTTTTCCCATTTTCCTGTTTTTTCACATCAAGAGCTGCTTGTTCTTTCTGGCGCATCTCACGCTGCTTCTCAAAGTGATACTGCTTCATCCGGCGCGCAAAATTGGATTCCTTGCTCTTATCCGGATAATCACCGCCTAACAGCAGGAAGGCATCCTTAAAGGATACGCCCTCCATACGCTCAACAAACTTAAAGATATCTCCTGATGCTCCACAGCCAAAACAGTAAAAGCTGTCCTTATATATCTTGAGAGATGCTGTCTTCTCCTTGTGGAATGGGCAGCAAATGAAACCTGCTCGATTTGGATGCAGTCCATACAGCGCCACAACATCTCCCATTGATCTGCTCTGCTTTATCTCTTCTCGATCCATGCAGTATCCTCCAAAAGCTCCACTATACGACGCCCTGTGCTGCGCTTATCACAGAACAAGAACTCGACACCATATGCAATATGCACTCTATAGATTTCAGTTGCCAGCTGCCGTCCGGTAACACGACTGTATGTACTTTTCCATTCAGCCACGTCCTTGATCGACTTAATCTTTCCACCAGGCTCACAGAGGATGACCATCTTCACCTTCTGCTCTCGTGATCGTCTGACCTCCCGCCAGAAACGTCCTGAGTCCTTCGTACACAGATTGCTGCAAAGCTCATCCAAATTCTGCTTGCGATCGATCACAAACTTGTCCTGCCCTTCCAACATGTAATCTGCAATGTCAAGCTTCTGAATCTGGTACAGAATGCCATGCTGTTGGAAGTACTTCTCAATGTGCTGCCATTTCTTTTCCCGGCTGTCAACGATGATCAATTAAATGGCAGCCCTTCATCATCTACATTATCCGGAATCGGTTTGAAACCAGATGGCGGCCGTGACGCAACTGGACGCTGATAACCGGTATTGTTATCAGACTTACTTCCACAAAAGCTTACGGAGTCCACCAGACAGATCAACCGGGATTTTTTCTTTCCGTCTTCTTCCCACTCCTCCGTTATCATACGACCTTCTACAATGGTCTCCTGTCCCTTATGGAACCACTTGTTCAAGAACTCAGCTGTGTGTCCCCATGCCTTGCAGGGCAGATAACACAGCTTTTCCGATTCCTTATACTTGTCCGACCAGGCAACTGAAACCTGTGCCATAGCAACATTGCTCGGCGTATACTTCATTACCGGATCACTTACCAGTCGGCCCTGCAGGATTGTTCTGTTTATCATCCGACTCCTCCTTCATCTTCGCCATTGCCTTTCTCGCACATTCGATGCACAGTGCTCTTCCATACTGCTGCTTTCCAAGCGCTGCAATCTCCTCTGCGCTTTTGCTTCCTGCACCCTGAATTGGCTGTCTACAGTCTGCACAGATATATGTCTTAATTGACGGAGCCTTTGGACGAATCCGAAGCGCCTCAACAACATCACCAAATGCACGAACCTTTGCTGCATAAAGCGTGATATACTTGCCATTCCAATCCTCTATGTAAGGACCATATAGCTTTTCAATGGTCTTGCAGTTGGTCACGTTTAAGATCATCGGCTTCTGATCCTTCAGGTACGCAACCGTACACTCTTCCTTCTTTCCGTCCGCTCCCGTTACCATTTCTCTGCGAACCTGGCTGATCTGAACCGTCAGATCTTTACCTGGATCCAACGCATATGCTCCAATATAATCTGGATTGATTAACTTCTTCCAATGTGTCTGTGCCATTATACTTCCTCCCCATACGCAAACAGTCCCGTCTCAATTCGATCCGGACCTTCATATCCATACCAGTTACCACTGACCTTGCACTCATGCAGCATTCCGATATACTCCCGGAACTTATCATAGCCCTGCTGGATAAACTCCTCGCTGCAATCGTAAACTCTCACCGCATAAGGTGGCTTCTTTTCCTGCGCCACAAACTTGAATCCATAACGCTGAAATGTATTTGCAAAGACGCCCTCCGTGTACATTCCAGCCTGGAAGTCATATCCATACTTTCTGACAGATCGCTCGAAATCCATTCCGGCACAGCTGTCTGTTGTCTTATAATCCACCAGATACAGCTGCCCTTCGTACTCTGTCATGCAGTCTGGGCGGCACTTGCACCGCTCCCCTGTATCTGGATCTGTCCAGAAGAAACTCTGCTCATGCTCTCCTGTCAGCAGTTTCTTTGCCAGTTGGTGTTTGTTGATTACCTCTGCCATCTCGCACATAACCTCATAGTCATCCTGGCTTACGATATCCTTGCCCTCATTCTCTGCCATAAATGCTGCATACTGCTCTTGGCCTGCCTTTGTTCTTCTATTCACGGTCGGGCATACCGCAAATTCACTTTCAAAGTCCCCCGGCTCCAGAATCATCTTGTGAAGTGCTCTACCAAACAACAGAGCTGGTGTGTCCTCCTTTGGATGAATCATCTGGTACTGAAAATGCAACGGGCTCTTGCGCATCTCAAACAGATCCGAACGGCTAATGCCAGGATCTTGTCTATATTCTTTATTTGTCATCTTCCTGCTCCTCTCTGATCTGTGCTTCTGCTCGCACAGTTTCCTGTTCTTTCTTTTCGATCTGACAATCACAGGTTTCTCCTGGATCCAGATTTGCACCGCAATACTGGCATGTTCTGTAGTAACTCATATCATCACTTCTTTCTAAAGGCTTGCATTTTCCCTCAAACTGAGGTATACTGCAAATGATTAGTTTATTTGTGCCGCTGACTGGGTCTGCCAACCCGCAGCGGCTTTTTCCCATTTGTGCGCTCCTTTCATATCAGTGCAATG
>ENA-UPXC01005484-UPXC01005484.1-human-gut-metagenome-genome-assembly--contig:-NODE-5484-length-10430-cov-11.546991_pt1 | contig 10430 bp, 8 predicted proteins | sample MGYA00250047_ERZ773371 | MGnify/ENA primary metagenome ERZ773371 (study PRJEB29103, sample SAMN06111975) | human gut metagenome | biome: human gut; feature: ankylosing spondylitis patient; material... | reverse complement strand
ACGATGATCTGATCGCCGAAGGCTACGCCCGCGACGTGATCCGCGCCGTGCAGGACGCCCGTAAGGCCGCCGATCTGGAAATCTCCGACCGCATCGCGCTGACGCTGACCGTGCCGGCCGCCAATGTGGCCGATGTCGAGCAGTTCCGCGATCTGATCGCCCATGAGACGCTGGCCTCCTCCTTCGAGGTGAAGGAAGGCGCCGAGCTGGGCGTGGAGGTCGCCAAGGCGTGATGCCATGGCGGACTGACCGCGCCTGATGCGTGGCGCACGGGCGCGTGGAATGCACGAAGTGGTCCCGCCGTTTAGCGGCGGGACCACTTTTTTGTTCCGTGGTATGCTTGCGCTGCGACGATGGCGTTGCGATACGGAGCGATTGACGAGGTGACGATAATGTGTGCGACGTACTATGCGAGAACCAGCGATCACGGGTATGAGACCTGCGCGGAGCACCTAGCCATGGCCGGTTGCCTCGCCGGAGGGTTTGCCAAGGGCTTCGGGTATCTTGACGACGGATTGTTGGCTGGTCTGGTCCACGATCTGGGCAAATATTCGGATGCTTTCCAGCGGCGAATCCGCAATCCCGATCATTGCGGACCCGTCGATCATTCGACGGCCGGTGCGTTGCTGTTGATGCGGCATGCATGCCCGTTGGCGGCGATGGCGGTGGCCGGGCATCACGCGGGGCTGCCTGATCTCGGCAGTTACGGCGAGCTGGAGGGTCCAACGTTCATGAGCCGCATGAACAGGGCGCGCAGGGCGGGGGATTGCAATCCACTCGCTCTGGCTCAAGCGGGAGAGGCGCAACTGGATATTCCGCAGTCGGCGTTCCTGCATGGGACTCGATCCGCGAAGCCGATGACCTCGAGCAAGCGTTCCGAGCGATGGTCGCTGTACACCGACATGATGTTGACGCGCATGCTGTTCTCCGCTTTGGTGGATGCGGATCGACTTGATGCCGAATTCTTCACTTCGAATCGTATTGACCGTGCGGAACATCACATCCTTGAATCTTTGAAGAAGCACCTTGGTCCGCAGAACCTGACGAGTGGCCGGGTGCCCGCATTCGATGCCCTGCGTGAGGCGTCGCTGACGGTGTCCGTCGAGCGTGACGCCGAAGACCGGTCCCGGATCGATCGCCTGGCCGCCATCATGGAGGAGGCGGCCGATGGATATCTTGCCGCACCCGATAAGCGGCCGATTGATATCAGACGCTGTGAGTTGCTTGAACGATGCCTGGCCTGCGGCAAAGATCCGTCATACGGCACTGGCCTATATACGCTTACTGCCCCCACTGGCAGCGGCAAAACCATTTCCTCGATCGCGTTCGCCCTCGAACATGCGCGCACCAACAATCTGCGACGCGTCATTTACGTGATTCCGTATACGTCGATTATCGATCAGACGGTAGGCCAGTTCGAGGCGATTTTTGGAACGGACGCCGTGTTGCCCCACTACTCCGAGGCACCGTACCAACTCAAGAACGAGTCCGACATGGATGAAACGGATCTCAGGCGCGCGCTTGCCGCGGAGAACTGGAACGCGCCGATCGTGGTCACCACGGCGGTGCAGTTCTTTGAAAGCCTGTACTCGAATGCAACCTCGCGATGCCGTAAGCTGCACAACATAGCGGATTCTGTTATCGTCTTCGACGAGGCGCAGACGTTGCCGGTGCCGTATCTGAGGCCGTGCGTACGGGCGATTGCCGAGCTTGTGGAGCGATACGGCTCCACAGCGGTGTTGTGCACCGCCACGCAACCGGAGCTGCAGCCACTGTTTGATGAATCCTTCGATGGCGACCATGTGCGTGTTCCTGAGATTTCGCCGTTCACTCGTGACGATAGGGACTCGTTCCGTCGTGTGACCATCAAACGACTTGGCGATATCGCATTGGATGCACTTGCAGAGCGACTGGGACACCACAAGCAGGTGCTGTGTGTGGTGAACACGCGTAGCAAAGCCCAGTGTCTCCATGATCGGCTGGCGGAAGATGACGCCGAAGGCAGTTTCTGCCTGACCACGCTGCAGTGTGCGGCGGATCGGCAGCGACTGTTCGCTGAGATCCGGGATCGCCTTGATGCCGGAGCGTCATGTCGCGTGGTTTCCACCTCCTTGATCGAGGCCGGCGTGGATGTCGACTTTCCCGTCGCATATCGTGAAGAGGCCGGACTGGATTCCGTCATCCAGACGGCCGGACGCTGCAATCGCGAAGGTCGTCGCCCCGTGTCGGAAAGTGTGGTCCATGTGTTTTCCACGGAAGGCGGCTGCGCCCCGTTCCTCCGTCAGAACATCGCGGCGTTCCGGGCGGTGGCCGATCGTCATGCTGATCTGAATACGGATGAGGCGGTTCGCGCGTATTTCGCGGAGGTGCTATGTCTGAGAAATGGTGGTGCCGCCCGCGCGACCGTCGGCAATGATGCGCTTGATCGGAAGCGTATCCTGCCGCTGCACGGGCGTGATGCGAACTGGCCTTTTGCGGACATTGCCAGACGGTTCAGGCTCATCGATACGCCAACCATACCGGTGTATATCCCGCTGCCCGGTGAGGGGTCGCTCTTGTGCGAACGATTGGAGCGTGGCGATATGGATCGCACGCTGTTTCGCAAACTCGGCAGATACGCGGTCAATGTATGGCCGCGGCATCTCGAACAGTTGAAGTCGGTGGGGGCGGTATTGACGGTCGGGTCGGGAAAGAACGACGAAGAGGATTGCTTCGTTCTGCGTGATATGGACCTGTATTCGGCTCGTCTGGGGTTGAGGCTGGACGATGCGACCGCTGATGGCATCTTCGTGTGAGGAGTCCGTGTGTCCGGTCTTGGATGCGACCGGACACACGGGCGTTCCGGCTCCGCGCAGATAGAGACCAATAAATTTCAATCCACGCTCCCTGAGGGGAGCGACCGTAGGCATCAACAAATATGCGGTGCCTCTCTTCGACGGCGTGTGGAGCGCCCTCACCATGATACCAGCCAGGTCGTGCATCTATTGAAGATACCTGATTTCTTATTTGTCTCTATCTAAATGATGTGGTATGTTGGAGTCGTCAACGACGAAAACACCTCGATGAAAGGAGGGAAGATGTCAATACGTTTGGAAGTATGGGGTGAAAACGCCCTTTTCTCGAGAAGCGAATTCAAAACGGAGCGCGTCACCTATGACGTCATGACGCCATCCGCGGCGCGCGGAATACTGGAAGCCATATTCTGGCATCCGGGCATGCGCTGGCGAATCGACAGGATTTACGTGCTCAACCCCATTCGATTCGACAGCATACGCCGCAATGAGGTCGGTAGAGTCATCGATATCGGCAAGATACGAGCGATGGCGGAAGGACGTGGGGATGGCGGCGCCATATATACCGCTGAATCCATCCAACAACGCTCGTCCACTATCCTGCGTGACGTCCGATATGTGATAGATGCTCATTTCGAGCTCAACCGGGCGAAACTGTCGTCGACGGATTCGGCGGAGAAATTCCAGAGCATGTTCATGCGGCGTGCGGCCAAAGGGCAGTGCTTCCATCACCCGTATTTCGGCACGAGGGAATTTCCCGCGGAATTCCAGTTATGGCAGGAATCCGGCGATCCCGTCGGTTTCGAACAAGGGCATCGGGACCTGGGCTACATGTTGTACGACTTTGATTATCGCAATCCGGCTCATCCCGCCCCGTTGTTCTTCCGCGCCGAACTGGATGATGGCGTGTTGGACGTCGAATCCGTGGAGGTCAGATCATGATCATCAGCGATCTGTGCGATGAATACGCCGTTCTGGTGTCTCAGAATAAAGCTCCGGCCTATGGGTATGACAACACCAACGTCCCATACGGGTTGGTCATCGACGATGACGGTACCTTGGTCAGAGTCCGACCATTGGGGGACTTCAGCGGGAAGAAGCCCGTCAATATCATTCCGGTGCCGGCTCGTTTCCCCCGTTCATCAGGGATTGTGGCGAACTTCCTCTGCGACAACGTCACGTACCTGCTCGGCTGCGACACCAAAGGGAACGCCAAGCGTTCGGCGCAGGCGTTCCAAGCGTGTGGCGAATTGCATCGACGCATACTCGATGGCGTCAAGGACCGTGCCGCCTCCGCCGTATGCGCCTTCTTCTCGAAGGCGCCGCAATGGCAGACCGCCCAACGACTTATGGGGGACGAGGCATGGAAATCATCGGTGACGATGAACTTCGCCCTGGAATATGACGATGGAGGGCGGACGATATTCGTCGGAGAGCTTCCGAGCATACAAGAGGCCTGGGATGCCTATTACGGGCGGGTGGACGATGCCGATGAATCGGCACTGGTCTCAAGTCTGGTTTCCGGCGAACGCATCGTTCCGGAAAAGGTCCATCCCAAGATCAAAGGTGTCGCGGGAGCCCAACCATCAGGTGCGTCAGTGATATCATTCAATGCCCCGGCATTCTGCTCGCATGGCGCCGAGCAAAATGAGAACGCTCCGATGAGCAAGCGGGAGGCCTATGAATATACGACGGCGTTGAACACCCTGCTCGCCGACCGTGATCGGGTCCAACGCATTGGAGGCGATACCGTCATATCATGGGCTCGTTGTGGCGATAACGCATATCGTGACGTGTGGGACCAGTATATGGGACAATCCGGCGGACTGAGTGAAAAAGTGGTCGTGGATGCCACACGTGCGCTGGCGCAGGGAAAACCTTACGACTACGAGGACATTCACCTCAGCCCGGATGAACAATTCCATATTCTCGCGCTGTCCCCCAATGCGGCACGTCTTTCGGTTCGGTTCTATCTGACCGATACGTTCGGGGCGTTCGCGCGCAACATTGATCGGCATTATCGAGATACCGCCATCCGACGCCCCGTCTACGATTCGACGACCTTCCTGCCTACATGGAGATTGTTGAATCAGACCATACGAACACAAAGCAAAACCGCGAAAGTGTCACCGCAAATGGCGGGTGCCGTCATGAAAGCGATACTTGAAGACACGCCGTATCCGATGACTCTGATCAACGCGGTGGAGCGTCGGATCAATGCCGAACATGATATTTCGCCGGATAAGGCGGCGATCATCAAAGCGTATTACCTACGCGCAACAACCAATGCACAATTCAAGGAGGTGCTACGGATGGACATCAATGAAGAGAGCGGCTACCTGCCGTATGTGCTCGGCCGCATGTTCTCCATCTACGAACAGATTCAGTTGGCCGCCATACCCGGTATCAATACCACGATCAAGGACAAGTATTTCACCAGTGCATCCACGACTCCGGCCCGCATCTTCCCGATTCTGGGAGATCTCGCGGCGAAGCACATGCGGAAAACCTGGAAGTCGGAAGGACTTAAAGTCAAGTTGGACAAGGCCCTGGGCGAGTTAACCGGGAGAGTGGGGGACCGTTATCCCTCCCGTCTTTCCCTGGAGGAACGCGGCGCATTCCAACTCGGATATTATTTCGAAAATCAGAAACGATTCGACAAAGCCAACAAGAACAACAACGAACAGGGAGAGAACAATGACTGACCGTAAACCCATCGAGAACCGTTATGATTTCACCATCCTCTTTGAGGTGAAGGACGGTAATCCCAACGGCGACCCGGACTCCGGCAACATGCCCCGAGTCGACATAGAAACCGGTAATGGCCTGACGACGGATGTGTGCGTCAAGCGTAAGATTCGCGACTATGTGCAGACGGTCATGGGCGAGCAGGCCCCTTGGCGAATCTACATCCAGAACAGGCAGACGCTCAATCGGTTGGACAGCGAAGCGCTCAAGGCGGAACATATCGACACCAGCCTTGAAAGCAAGGACTTCGCCAAAGAAATCAAAGCTCTGAAGAAGACCGATCCCGAATTGGATCAGCGTCTGCGCGACTATATGTGCGACCAGTTCTTTGACATTCGCACCTTTGGCGCGGTGATGACCACATTCGTCAAGGGTAGTCTGTCGTGCGGTCAGGTGCGGGGTCCGGTGCAGCTCGGGTTCGCCCGCTCCATCGATCCGATCAGCGTTCAGGAGATATCCATCACCCGTATCGCCGTTACCACGGAAGCGGATGCCGCCGAGAAAAACAACACCATGGGCAACAAATTCATCATCCCCTATGGCCTCTACCGTATGAACGGCTACATCTCCGCCAAGCTCGCTCAGAACGTCACCGGTTTCTGCGATGAAGACCTCGATGTACTGTGGCAAGCGATTCTGAATATGTTCGAGTTCGATCGCTCTGCGGCGCGTGGCAACATGGCGGTTCGCAAGTTGTACGTATTCAAGCACAGCAGCGCGCTTGGCGATGCCCCCTCGTGGAAGCTGTTCGACAGCATCAACGTCCATAAGCGTGCAGAAGTGGATGCGCCCCGCGATTTTGCTGATTATGAGGTTCGAGTGAATCGTGAAGCCATTCCGGAATCCGTCAGCCTGACCGAAATGGTCGATCACGCATTGTGATTCCCCATGCAAATCGGAGATCGTCATCGCAATGGCATCATGTCGTTGTTTTTGACGATCTCCAGCTTTCGAATCGCATATGCCGGTGATCCCATTGCGTGAATTGTTGAAGAGAGAGGCATTGTATGCATACACAATCAGAATATCCGGAGGATGACTGGCTGGCCCTGTCTGGCCTCCAGCACTTTTCATTCTGTCGCCGGCAGTGGGCGTTGATTCATATTGAGCAGCAGTGGCAGGAGAACTATCTCACCACTGCCGGTCATCTTGAGCATGAGCGTGCGCATGATTACGAGCAGTCTGAATCTCGTGGAGATACCCTCATTATGCGAGATCTGCGTGTGTTCTCGCGTCATCTTGGTATTACAGGCGCTTGCGATGTCGTGGAGTTCCATCAGTCCGATGATGGTGTTCCTCTACGGGGCAGGAATGGGCTATGGAGCGCATATCCTATCGAATACAAGCATGGGCAATCTAAAACTGTGGATGCTGACCGTCTGCAACTGTGCGCTGAAGCCATGTGCCTGGAGGAAATGCTTTCATGCGAGATTGTTGAAGGAGCCTTGTTCTATCAGCGGACACGGCGACGTGAACGAGTGGAGTTAACAGAGGAACTTCGTGGCACAGTGGTAGCCATGGTTCAAGAAATGCACCAGTTGTTTTCGAGAGGACATACTCCTCGCGTAAAGCCGCGGAAGGCATGCAGCGCATGTTCGTTGAAAGACATTTGCCTGCCGGAGCTGTTAAAAGCAAAATCGGCCGAGCAGTACATACATGCTTACGTGAATGAGGAAACGTCATGAAGCAATTGTTGAACACCTTATTTGTTACCAGTGAAGACGCTTATCTCTCATTGGAGAACGACAATGTTGTCGTGCAACGTGATAAAACGGCATTGGCCAAGATTCCACTGCGTTCATTGGAACAGATTTTGAGTTTCTCCTACAAAGGTGCATCTCCTGCGCTAATGGGCCAATGTGCGCAGACCGGCACGGGATTGTCTTTTTATACGCCGAGAGGCAGATACCTTTGTTCGATTCTCGGTGAGAATAATCGTAATGTGTTGCTGCGGCGTTCTCAGTGCCGTTTTGCCGATGATACAGATTCCTCAGCTAGATTCGCTCGTTCTTTTGTCATTGGAAAGATTTTCAACAGTCGTTGGGTGCTGGAACGTACCAAACGTGACCATAATTTACGCGTCAATGTTAAAAGGCTTAGCGGTCAAAGCCAGGCTCTGTCTGGATATCTAAAGCAGGTGTCTGGTTGCAACGATGTTGATGCCATCCGAGGTCTGGAAGGTTTAGCTGCCAAGGATTATTTCTATGTATTCGACGATTTGATTCTCCGCTCAAAAGATGATTTCTTCTTTGAACAGCGCAGTCGCAGGCCACCACTTGATCGTATGAATGCACTGTTGTCGTTTTCCTACTCCTTGCTTACAGGGGATTGCCTTGCTGCACTGCAAGGGGTGGGGCTTGATCCATATGTAGGTTTCTTGCATGTAGATCGACCTGGTCGACCGTCCTTAGCCTTAGACCTCATGGAGGAGTTTCGTCCTGCTCTTGCTGATCGATTTGCGCTAACTCTGGTCAATCTTGGGAGTATTTCAGCTGGTGATTTTGAGCAGCGAGAGAATGGTGGCGTATTCCTTAATGACGCTGGGCGGAAAACCGTATTGGCTGCTTGGCAGAAGCGCAAACAAGAAGTGATTACTCATCCGTTCTTGGGAGAAAAGATGCCGTGGGGCTTGATTCCATATGTTCAAGCTTTGTTGCTGGCAAGAGCTATTCGTGGGGATATAGACGCTTACCCGCCATTCATGTGGAAGTGATAGGCCGTGAAGCTGCTGATGAAGGAGATGACTGATGCTTGTTGTGGTGACATATGATGTGAATACTGAAACATCCGCTGGTAAAAGGCGTCTACGTTTAGTGGCAAAAAGCTGCATGAAATATGGGCAACGCGTGCAAAATAGCGTTTTCGAATGTAGCGTTACTTCTGCGGAGTATCTCACGCTTAAGCATGATCTGTTGAGCATCATCGATGTCAAAACGGATAGTTTGAGATATTACAATTTGGGAACGAACTATTCACGGCGCATTGAACACTTAGGCGTTCAACGTCATGTTCCCGTTGATGGAGTCATGATGGTATGACTTCTAAACGACATGCAGTGCGACCCTGAAGCAGTCATGAGTTACAGGTAGGTTCGCACCTTTTTTGTGCGGAGGAAATTAAAACTGGAACCCTGATGTAATTTCGGATTGTTGTTTGATAATCGAAAAGTGTAGTCAGATAGAGTTTGATCTTTGCATTTGGACGTATTTGGGGCGGTGGGGAACTGATGTAATATGTGTATCAGCCGAGATGAGGTTTTGCTTGAATCATTATTTGGTCAAAAATGTCTCATTTCTGCGGTCGCTCCCCGCAAGGGGAGTGTGGATTGAAATCAATACGTGAAATTGCTCATGGCCATAAGATTCTGTCGCTCCCCGCAAGGGGAGTGTGGATTGAAATATGTCGGCTAGCTGCATGGTCTGCTGATTGCTGGTCGCTCCCCGCAAGGGGAGTGTGGATTGAAATCGTACTTGCGCGACGAATTCACGGGGGTGCTTATGTCGCTCCCCGCAAGGGGAGTGTGGATTGAAATACTAAGGATTTTTGGGTTGACACGTTTGAGCGTGCGTCGCTCCCCGCAAGGGGAGTGTGGATTGAAATATCAGACGCAACGACACGGCATTGGGCACGGTAGTCGCTCCCCGCAAGGGGAGTGTGGATTGAAATAACGACGGATGGGCAGACGCCTACGCGAAACTCCGTCGCTCCCCGCAAGGGGAGTGTGGATTGAAATAGGTGCGCATTCCGAGTGCCACGCAAGGCAATAGTCGCTCCCCGCAAGGGGAGTGTGGATTGAAATCACGACCGTCTTGGACTCGCTGATGCTATCGGCGAGTCGCTCCCCGCAAGGGGAGTGTGGATTGAAATAAAAAGGTCAAGGACCACGCGACCGGCAAGTGGAACGTCGCTCCCCGCAAGGGGAGTGTGGATTGAAATTCCCAACCTATCCCCTACGAGCGGTTCCGGCATGGTCGCTCCCCGCAAGGGGAGTGTGGATTGAAATTGTTGGGACGAAATGTTGGAAACGACGAACTCCCGTCGCTCCCCGCAAGGGGAGTGTGGATTGAAATAGCAGACCGCGAACGAATTGAAAGCGTCTCCAATGTCGTCGCTCCCCGCAAGGGGAGTGTGGATTGAAATCTCCAATCATTTGACCAGATAGGCGAGGTATTCGGGTCGCTCCCCGCAAGGGGAGTGTGGATTGAAATAACGTCCAGATCAAGGACGGCGTCGCGTACGTGTACGCGAGTCGCTCCCCGCAAGGGGAGTGTGGATTGAAATGAATTGGTCTGCAGGCGTAGGAGCTGCTCCGCGGTCGCTCCCCGCAAGGGGAGTGTGGATTGAAATGCAACCACGTAATAGTGTCCGTATTTCGTCGGAGTCGCTCCCCGCAAGGGGAGTGTGGATTGAAATACCGTGGACGAAGCCAAACGCATCCTGAAGGCCGCGTCGCTCCCCGCAAGGGGAGTGTGGATTGAAATCATAAGGAGCGTGACGAGAAGGCCACGGAGGCGGTCGCTCCCCGCAAGGGGAGTGTGGATTGAAATCTTGAGTTCGCGCACGCTGCAGGTGTTGGTGCCGTCGCTCCCCGCAAGGGGAGTGTGGATTGAAATTTTTGGACCGTTTGGTCAAGCGAAGCGTGCCCGGGTCGTTCTCCTCACGGAGAGCGTGGATTGAAATCGGTGTCTGCAGCGTTCCGGCCACCGCGTGGATGTCGCTCTCCCTGTTTATGTCCAGTGTTCTCCGCACATGCGGGGATGATTCCGCATGTGCGGGACTGTTAGTTTCAATGACAATCCGAGGGGGTGAGAATGAGTTTATGGGCACGCGTGCGGAGTCTCAGATGCGCAGAACTCCTCACGCAGCGCATATCACAATCCCAGCCAGGCG